>ERZ1740062.897-NODE-897-length-13410-cov-4.419019_pt1 | contig 13410 bp, 11 predicted proteins | sample MGYA00581741_ERZ1740062 | MGnify/ENA primary metagenome ERZ1740062 (study PRJEB43018, sample SAMN04849747) | marine metagenome | isolation source: floating plastic debris | place: Pacific Ocean | collected 2008-09-01 | study: EMG produced TPA metagenomics assembly...
TGGAAAACCACAGAGGCTATAAATCAAACAAATCATAAATAAATGGGAAATCCCTTCTCCCACCCATACCCAAAATTCTAGTGAAAATTTACTACTCTCAAGAGTTCGTTTGATCCCAACCATGGTATAATTTTTTTAAGTTGGATCATAAATGTCTGGCTTGGAAAACTGTGATGATCCACACAGTCCTTGGTAGGATGTTCACCGTGTCTAATGCAGGCCTATGTTTGAATTTGTGAACACTACTTGACAACTGAGAAACCTCTGCAACAGTATTGAAACCAATATTGTAGATGACAATGACATTGTATCTCACCTTTGCTTGGCTAAAGCTGGTTCAACAGACATCGTTTTTTCGTACAGCTTCATATCTACAATGGTAAAATGAAACACAGTTAAAATACCCCAAAAAAAATCCCAAACAGGTTGTTAAACAGGATAAATCCATTCAAATGCAATACAAAAGACAAACGCAAATGAATTTATGGCAAACATTTTCTTTAAGATTGGAAAGTTGAGTTCAGAGCAGAAAGCCTGATAAAAAGTATAAGTAAAAGTATTGCCCCTAAATCTGCATTAATTATTGAGTATTACTATTGACCAAATTCTACAAAAACATGAAGAATACTTTGCCACAAGGCGAGATGATGACATAAACGAACAGTATTGAAGAATGTAGTTGGGCCAAATTGGCTATTATGCGCACAAATGCTGAAATATGGTGTCAAATCCTGGGAACTTTTGTGCAGTGATAAAACCAAAAAATTAAAAGATACACTTTTTCACATTTCAAGTGGCATGTACATTTAGTGACCGCTACATGACTCACAAGTAGAGGGTGGAAAACATCAAAAAAGTATGGCGCCAGCACATTTTTTGATGAAGCAATGAGATGAAATAAGCTACTAACTGTAGCACTAATTCAAGATAATAAATTTACTTTATGAAGCAGGGCGCGATTAAGCCAAGCCGGGCAAGCTACATGTAAGTGAGGGGAATAGAATTTTCAACATAATAATAAGGCTGCATAATCTCATACCAAAGGGGAATTACATGTACTTCAATAAAGAGGCTGTAGCTTCTTAGCGAACTATCAAACACGAAAAAACAATTTATATACAACACCACTGCTACCAGTAGTTAGAGGCATAGTTCACTTCACAGTAATTTCTTTGCTATGGAGAATGAGTAAAGCAAAACTGGCTGAAAGATCGGGTGAGACCTCCGCCCTTGAGTCATACAAATTGTTTCACAGTGTGCCCTGAGGCAATGGGCAAATATTCAAAAGGCTTCTTGCATTATTCTTACTAGTATTCTCCACTCCTGGACAAATTCAGATTCAATGCAGAATATGCCAACAGTTTTGCTCAAATCATTTAGCCTGCATTGTTTCAGTCTTTATATGGCCACAAATACTTGAAAATATATTTGAATTGCTAGTCCATGTAAAATTAAGCCTCTCATATTTATTGTACTGGGCCTAAATTGGGGCCACTCCAACAGCTACAACAAAAGTAGCATAATTACCACATTTACAACTCTAACTGAAAACATAACAACTTGTGGATGCACCTCCTTCTTAGAGGGGTACCATGCTGAGGACAAGGCTGAGAGAGTGGGAGTGCTAATGGTTTTGACTGGAAACATATACGATCTAGCATTTGTTTGACGACCTGAAACTATATTTTAGAGAGCTTTAAGCTCATATGCATGTACTCTGTCTGTTACAATATGATAGGCCTATGTCACCACTCTTTACTTTTAACACACACATTTTATCAGTCGAGAAGCCCTAACCATTCGGTGGAGACAGAACAAAGTACATACATAAGCAAATACGATAGTAGAAATTCTTAATCAGAGGCCCCCTAACCAATGCACAGGCTGTAGACCTTGTTAAGCTATCTAAGTAGGCCTAATCTCTCCAATGAACTATCCATTGATCTGTCTTCATTCTTTGAGTAATTCTTATAGACAGAGTATAGGGCTATTTAAGTAAGTGTGACAATTAAAATCTTTGGTAAGCATGCTATTGTCTGAAGGTAGGATCAATTGTTGATCACACCTGGATTCCCTTCGTGTATTGAACGAGAAGCAGACAGTTCCAAATCCTGATGTCGTATATGCATGCACAGTCGGCTATACAGAAGGCCATTGACCGGAAAACCAGTATGGGGGATTTCCTGCAATTCATACGGATCGTGAGCATGTAATTACAACCAGCAAGCTTGATTAGAGAATATAATAAGATAGGGGTGAGTCACTTTTGGAAATGAAATAACTAAGCTTGGTGAGCTTGGCATCACATCATCAAAACAATGCATCCTATTCTCAAGGAGAAAACATAAAAACACAATTTTTGTGGCATACCTGCAAGTTTGTCAATAGCACTGTCAACAGTTGTCTGATCTTGGCAATCAACAAAAGCATAGCCTGCTTTCAACTGAACATTGTCCACAGCAAGATCTCTTTCAGAAAACAATTGTTTTATGTCCTCCTCTGAGACTTGCTTGTCCAAGTTTCCTAGGTAAAGTCTATGAGACATGGTTCTGTATTTCCCTCTTACAACCAGGAAGACTCTCAACAGGTTCGTATGTTGATAGATCACAGGTAACTAGCAAATTCTGGGTGAAGCGCCATTATTTTTTTACAACTGAAGTTCTTTTTACAACAAAAAGTCTGAAACCAGTAATCTTGACATCTTTGATAATGCCGGGGATCATGGATGTGTCCTCATCCAATATCTACTCAGAACTTAGGCTTTGTATTTGCTATCCGGTTTTATAAAAGCTATACTTTTGAATATTTGGGACTGGGAATATTCAACCAAGGAGTAAAAGACTTGATTCAACTCAGAAATTAAAAAAATTAAGTTATTCTACTTTTTTTGCTAATGTTCAATGAAAATTTTAAAGGACAATGAAATTTTTCAGCTTTACTCATATAGATAAAATATTAGAATGATAAAATACAAATTCTTTAGCTTAGTTAGACCCTATCTTTTCCACAGATCAATTTGGGAATTCCAGTATCTCAGGGAAACCCCTATTGCAGTTTCACGTTTTCATGGAATTTGTGAACAGAAGCAGAGTTTGGCTGAGTTCTGTCCAGGCTAAAGATTTAAGAGAAGAGAGCCTATCAGTTTACAAAAATGTATGATGGCAAACCAAAATCCATCAGTCCTTATAGCTGCTGAAGTGGAATTTGACAGAGAGAAATACCAAACACAAAGTGATCTAACTATTTACTTCCAAGATCCTAAAAACGGTGGCTGTGAGGTTTTAGCTTCTCTAACCCCTTACCAGAACAATCCTGCTAAAGCTGTTGTGGTGTTTCACCCAGATTCATGTGAAGAAGGTGAGTGAATGCATGGAAATGAATTGAGACAGTAACCCTTGTGAGGTATTTGTATTTTATCATTTGGTTTATTTGTATTGCACTTGGAGAATCACTGACTAGTATATGCAAAAGCAATTCAATTTACCTGGTGTTCAAGCTCCTGACCAACTATGGCAGTCAACCACAGTCAATGACAACATGTATTCCACTGACTTACACCGATGGTTGTATAGCTTTGCGCAACCCGTTCTAACCCCTTGCGCAACCGACATATGCTTGATTCATTACAAAATATTACCTAGATGGTGCTGTGTGGCAGGCGCGTGTTCTTTGAGACAGTCTCACAGCACTCACTGCAAGTCTTGTAGTTATCTCTTATTCAGTCTTGGGGCAGTCTTGTGACATCACACAGCAGCTCTGAGACAGCCACAAGCCACTGCGAGATGTTTCAGAGACTCAGAGACTGTCACACTGTATTTTTGCATGTGCCACAGAACTGCCACACGACTAAGAACTTGAGACTCAAAATAATCCACAATAGAAGGGTTTAGATAGGCGTTTACCGGAACGTGAATATCTGTTAAAGTGACGTAATGTTCACACTTTGGATGCCAACCTCAAAAGCTCAGTTTTCAGGTTTGTTTGCAACGTCTGAATTTCAGCTCGAATGTATGACGTCATAATACAGAGGAACTGGTGATGTCACGCGTTTAAAACCCACGTCAATGTGGAAATCTAAACCTCTCTAATGCTGGCTGTGTGCGTTCCAGAACTGGACTCGTTTTGTAATGTTCACTAGCTGGAATGATCAGCTAAGACCTGGTAATGTCAGTCTTCAAGGTGGAGGATCCTCCTTTGCATGAAATTGTTGAGTAATTATAGGCTTTGCTATGGTATGCTTTGTTTGTTGTAGGTTTTGCCTTTAATTGTCAATTCTGTCTTATACTGTTACATCACACAGCTCCGGTGACATTTTGTGTTCATATTCTTTATGTTTAGATATAATTAGAGATTTGGAGGATAATAAATCAGACGACACTTTGAGGATATCCAGATTCCAGGTTGAACAGGTAATTGAAACTGTCTAAAGGCATAGCAGCGTAGGTCTATCTAGCTGTACCTATATGTAATTTGAGCCCTGACTCTTTAACATGCAAACAGGTTGGATTATGACAGATGGCCTATTAATGAAAAATTAGTTTCTCACAACACTTCAATTATGACATGGTAATGATATGTATGAAGCTTTGTCAGCAGGGCCAAGAGAAGGCCTACTGGTCTGTTTGAAAGACAGGAATTTGAGTTTCACCATCTGGAATGTGAGGTTGTTTTACGATATCCGTGAATTTTTACATCAATATATGGTCCAACCGTACTATCAATTATCTTCATCCAATTATGGGTTTTTGCATATATGCATTTTTGTATCAATCAACTAAGAGCAGGGAGTTTACACATGTGCATTAAATTGTAGTAAACAATTTATTCTTCTTTTTCCAGATATTTGGTGAAACAACAACTTATGTTGAGGACGCTACTGCTGAAAAGTTATTGTGTGCTTTCAAATTTGAAAATCTCAGAAAGAGGGTGAGGTACCAATGTGGTTTTGATATTGAACTCAGCGCTAACCCCAAAAGGTAAGAGCTGTTGTGACACGTAATAATACGGTAACCAGGAAAAATGTGTTGAGTTGTATTTGCCTTTGAATTTGTTTGTTTTCAAATTTACTAAAGCCATTATGAAAACATTTACCATCATAGTGTATTGCAATTGTATTACAATCAGACATTCATTTGGCACTAAACAATTTGAAATGAAAACCATGGGGTAGAGTGCACTATTCAGTGTGTAGAAATGAACAGAAAGAGATTTCCAAGATAGCGGGTTGAGCAAATGCTGCTGAAGTCCAGGGGCTTACTGCTTGCGGAGTTTAACCTTTACATACTGTGTATTAGCTAATCTGAATTGTTTATTACCAAAAAGGCAACTGTTTGGTAAATCCATCAAAATAGTGCGACTGAATTCCTTGCTTTGAGTTGCCCAATCATTGATCAGTGACATTGCATGTGTATCGCATCTTGATCCAGTTCACATGATTTATATTATTAGAAAGTTTCAATTCTTGTGTTATGCAGATTCTTTCCTTTCTTGTCATTTGCTCATATTCCACATTTTCAGAATAAAACTAACAGGAAACTTCTCACACCTGAAGATAGCTGAGGATTGTTTGAAACAAATTGTCAGTGGTATTGATGGTGAGGAGGTGCAACAGGAATCTGGTAGTGAGGATTTGTCTGTAGAAGAAGAGGAGGAAGACAAATCAGCAGACAAAGAGGAAGAAGAAACAACTGGAGCAACCCAGGATTTAAAAGAACTAGATCTTGATGAACAGAACAGCGCACCGAAGAGCTCATCTAATGAGTAAGTAAGATCGGTGTCTGCATTGAAATTAAATTGTAATATCGACTTTTCACAGACCTCCAAGAAGAATGTGTTCCATATCAGGCGTAGCCAAAAAATCTTCTTGCATGGAGTTGCCAGACATCAGCGTCACTAGCTCCTAGTATTACCTACATTTAAAAATATTCACATGGCACCTGCTACCAATATTGCTCGGTGACTCAAGCCACGCATGTGACAGGCTATGCCTGAGGTGGATCGACTTTGATTGAATATTGCTTGAAGGTAGTACCTTTCGCTATGCTGTGCTGCTAGCTGACGTCCCATAATGCAATGCATGCTGATAGGTCATATTAATCTTCTCTGCCACATTTCTTTGTTGGTAAGCTTTTGTGCAATCTCATAGTTGTGTGTTTTAGAATTGACAAGTCAAACAAATCTGACAATCAGTTAACTGAAAACGGAGTTTCGGATTCAGATTCAGAGTCTGAACAGAAAGGGGAAAGGAGGACGGAAGCTGAGGGTGCAGAGCTGAAAACTGAACCAGATACAGAGGAGGAGCCCGAGCAAGACATGTCTACTAAACCTAAGACATCTAAAGCTGACAAAGACAAACCTAAAACCTCAACTGCAAAATCTCAAAGTGGCACCAAAAACAAACAGAACCCAGGTGAGCCTAAGGGGACAAAGAGTGGTGACACAGGCAATAAGACCACAACTTTGCAGGATGTCTTTGATCATATCTTGTATGAATACATGGTGATAGAAAACGCTGATGAGTATGACAAACAGGTTACAAGTAAGTCAACATTTTGCTGTTATACATAGTACTGCATACAGCTTATTGACTTAATGCATCTAATATTGAACCATGATTTATCTCAACCAAGGAGTACTCCTTGTCTCAACATACCTCAATCTTAAGTTACAAACCACAATTGCTCTGTAATAATCATTCAGAACATAGCCTGGAATATTCTGTGCAGCAGCCGTCAAAGGCTTACTGAGGTATTTACCAACCAGCTACTTACTGTATATCATTCAAATGTTTGCAGCAACGATTGATCATAAGAGTTGTGCCCATTTGCCCTATGATTTTGATGATACCTACAGAAAACATATTTTTTTGTAGTATTTGTATTGTGGCAATCAATATCACCATTGTTTATCAGTGTTACACTTTCTGAGCGTAAATAACGAGATTCGATATCTATCAGGGGCGATTATGACTGCTGCCGTGTTCCGGCAATTAGGGTAGATAACTCAAAATTAGAATATGAAAAATTCAAATCCATTTATATGCTCAAACAAAAGATTGTTACAGGGGTTATCAGACTGGTGAATCAAAATCAGACTCTATTTTGGGACGATCCTGCTCCTGCATGGGGTGTTAGCCACTTTTTTGTCCATACTCATTATGGTTTTTTGCCGGTTCTCTGTAAACTACCCAGTCAGATTTTTCAGGATACACATCCCTGATATGTGTTTATTTTGTAGGTAAGTTCCGCAACAGCAGAATTGAGGCTAAGCCAGATAAAGGGGACATGAATGTAATGATGGTTGTAGTCACATCACCTACAAAAAAGGAGGCGGAAGCAGTAAAAGTTGCACTAAATGATTTATTCCATGAGACAACAAGAGCGGTGACTCCATTAGCCATCAAGTTGAATGTAAGTTGATCACCAACTTTACAAATGAATTAGCTGTATTAATTTAGCTAATTTGGTTTTCCTCGATTACAGTACGTAAAAGTATGAAAATAAGCTACTCTTAAAATTAGCTACCTGCAAGAAGCGAAAATTGAGAAAATTTGCTGATGAATATATGTACTTATGTGTATAAATAAGTTTTAAGATATTTTCAGTTCTTCTGGGTTGGCCCTGAACGAACTCCTACAATGTGCTATGACTAAACCGCGGTCTCAATGCCAACTTGATTTGTACCAGACTTGAAACAATATTTTTTAAATACATGTACATCTACCATAAAGTCTTGGTCAAACGCCAGGTATTCCGCTATACATCATAGGTAATCAGCAGACAATTTGATATATACTGATCCCTAATCGAAATTCAAGTATGATTTTGCGACACTAAACATCTTGAAGTCAGCAACCCTTACTTTAATGAGTCATTATTTTCTTTATGAAAGCTGCAAATCAAGGTTGTTTGTCAAAGAAATGTTTAGAGGCTGATTTGAAAAACTGGGTAAGAGGTAAACTATAGCTGAGGCAGCTGACCACACATTTTTGACTTAATTACAGTCAATTTCCTTTATACCTATGAACTATCAAAATTCTATCATCAACAGGAAACTCACAAATCTGTCAAAAGCTATGCTCAAATCTTGAAATTCGGAGAGTTAGATGTGATCACATTCCTAACTGCGATTGGTGCAGATAGGCACCTGATTAAGTGATTCTACTTTAGAGAACCTTGCGCAGAACAAATAAAATTTCAGATTCATAATCAGCGCCCCAGAAAACCGGTTGCTGTGGGGTATGGAAATTGTAGCTTTCTTACCTGCTCTATATTGGGTTAATTATCTTGATGAGTTGCCTGAGGACATAGCCCTTCGCCTCAAGCCAAAAATATAAATACATGTATATCAAAAATCTGAATTAGATGCCCTTTCTGCTGCATGACTTTTACGCAGTTATGCCAGGGCTGACTAAATTAATGATTGAGTTGTGCTTGCTCAGAACTGCAGTAGACATTTCCTTGTTACTTTATTGGTTTGCTAGAAATCGTTCACTGGTGATCGCTCTGGCCTTAGAGAAGATCTACAACTTTTGCGAGGTAGAGGATTGCTGGCAAGACTGGTCACTGACGAAGATATAAGAATAATTGGATACATTACTGATATGGACAGGAATATAAATGTTGTGGAAAAGTAGGTTGAAATGAAATTATTTTATAGTAAAAGGAGCTGACACAATGTTTTCTTTTATTCCTACAGCAGTAACAAAAAAAAGTTGGCAGAAGGCTTCACTTTGTATTTACCTTGAACATGCAAAGCTGTGCCTGCATAAAACCTACGTACCCTGTGTGTTTGTGCATGTGCCAAATCTTGATACGCTATGATGTTGATTTTAGCTACATTGAGGCCTACATGGTGCAACATCCAGAGTGTAAGAAAGCTATGGAGAAACTTCCACCAATAGAGTTTGGCAGCATCAGAATTCGAGTTGAATGCAGTGATCTTCTTCAGGTTAAATGTGATGCAGTCGTAAACTCAGCTGATCCATACCTTGGTGACAGCAGTACGTACTTTTTGATGTGGGGATTCGTTAGTATAGGCTCTCTGATTCTATAATGATAAGATGGTTATTGGTCCTGCATGTGTACAAATTTCTCGATTTTTGAGTTGGTGTAGGTTAGTACCAGATACTTAAAGGCGCTAAAACAAATAACATCAAATGTGAAGTAATGTTTGTACTATGAATGTAGAAAATCATACTTATATAAAAATAGTAGTCAATCAAAATTTTAGATGCACATGTAAAATTCAAATCCCTGATTCTGAATCTCTAATGTATCAGGGATGACTTGTATGGGAACCCTAAAGTTTACAATAACACTATATAAGACGGTCTTGCTTTATTCACAACACGGGTCACCTTATACTTTGCAACATATCCTTCAGGTTGCACATTTCTTGCTAGGAATTCAAACACACACTCTCTGATAGCGTAACATGGGCTTAACGATTGAACGTGTTTGTCTTCACACAGCTCCTTTGTGTTAGCTGATTATCTGACATATACATAAACAGAAATTTGTATCAATACAGATAGTAGCAGATTGGTCGAGGCAAAAACTATTGCATTAATATTTGAGATATGGTTGTATTTTAGCTGCCCATAATGTCTTATTGCTGCTGCTTGTGTCTTTTTAAAACCGTTTGTGTTCTTCCCTTCAGCTGCTATTTCTAGAGCCATTTTTCAAGTCTGTGGCAGAGAATTTGTTAGTCAAGCGCAGAGGTTGGTACGCCAAGGACCACTGACTCCTGCAGAGGCCTGCGAACAAGAGTTAGTAGTCTTTTATTCCCTTTGTTTACATATAAATAAACATTGTGTTCTGAATATTGAGCGACAGACTGAGCCAACTAAAAAAAATGTATAATATATTATATTTACTGCTATTTGCCTGTTCCCGTTATATATTATAACTGTTCATCTTCCACATATTGCACCTTGATTTATGCTTTCAGGGCACAGGGGCGGCTTCTCAAACGCGGAGTCAAGTTTGTCATCCATGTCCTTGGACCCGATAGCAGAGACCCAGAATTCGAGAGGACACTTTCTGATGCTATCTGGAATGCTCTGCAAAGAGCCGATCATCTTAAAGTACAAGCTGTTGCCTTCCCTGACATTGGGTCTGGTAAGGTTATGCTGAAATTTCCACCCATAAGCAAGTTGTTCAAATCCAATTTAACTGCTTCTCTCAGATCCATTGTACTCAGATTATCATATCTTAATACCTGGAATTGAATTGTGTTGAGTTCGAGAGACGGATTCACAGACTTTGATTTGCTGTGTAAAAAAGCTTTTTGTGATATCACACGTAACCTTTCAGTGAATTAATCAGTGCCATTTTGAAAAGCAAAGGAAAAATTGTATTCCACTTTTTAGCCTCCATTCATGTGAATTTGCTATTCTTTACATGGAAAAAAGTCATTAAGACCAGCAGTAATGTCTTGTCACTCTTGATCATCACCTCTCTATGTTATCCTTTTGTCTACGTTATAGGAATGTTTCAGTTACTCGACTGCACAGAAGCATATTGGAAAGCACTTCAGGCCTTCTCAAGTATTCGTAGCACATCTACTGTAACAAACATCATTTTTGCCACAACTGATGAAGGTATTGCGAGAGAAATGCATCAGATTTTCACCAGCTGTGCCAAAAAGGCATTACTTAGCAGTCACAGCCAACACTCAAAAGCTCAAAGTAGTACCAATATGACATCCGGTGGCAGAACTTCTCACTCTTCATCTAGTAGTAGACCTGTTAGCCGTCAGAACAGCAGGGGCGCAGCATCTGATCCCTATGGGGGTGCGTCGGGATCAAACTCCTCATATGGTGCAGCTGCAGCTGGAGGGATTGATTATGATGATGACGATGATGTGCAGTACGGTGCACCGAAGTCAATGAGCATGAGTGGAATGAGGAGCACTCTACCTTCCAACCCAGGCTATGGTGCACAACAGCCTGCACCCCCTCCTTCACAACCTCAAAGGTAAGCAATCATTACTCAATCATCACACATGTGTTTTTAAATACAAAACTCGGTGTTCATTCAGTCAAAATTATTTAAATTTTTAAATCATTTTTTTAAATTTAGTACAGTCACATCTAGGCTGCCAAGTTTATGAAATGATAAATTACAATGTTCCAAATTATGCCAACAAAACTCTGCCAGCTGCCTTTTCTGCCCCTAGCACATCATTTATTATACTATCTAACTCAACAATGTTCTCTTGCCCAATGGGAAGATGACTCTAAATAAGAGTCAAACGATTCAGACATGCAAGAAGGCAGGGCTGTTCCCAGCGCGCTTCCTTGGGTGTTCCACCTTTCCACAAATCTGTTCCTCCATTTGTGGCTTGGATTATCATAAAACCTTGTCATCGGTTTATAAAATATTTTTATAACCCTCATCTCCCTAGCTCAGTGGTTTAGTAGGTAAACTAAGGAGTAAATGGTCTATCCCTCCTTTCCATAAAAATTCCTGGGGAAAGCTCTGAAGAAGGGTCTACCCAATGGGACCTTAGAATGAGTTAAGTTGAAACAGACGATTTTTGCTACTGTCTGTGCCCTCATACTTCACCTTTGTCCAACTCTTCAGTAAAAAAAGCCAATTGACTTTCTACAAATCTCGACTACGTGACATTGTGATATCTCACATCCTGTAGGGTAGTCGCATGTAAGCTGTGTGATTATTAGAACTTGTTTCTGAATTGCAATAAATTTTACGCTTATGTAAAAATATTGTTGTAGCAACTCATATGCTGCCACAGCTCGGGGCAATCATAGTGGTGGGTATGGCCAACAACCAGGAGTACACACCGCACATAATGCCAGGAACTCCTCTACTGCCATGTCACAAGTGCTCGGAGGTGGACAGGTGCTGTAAAATGATTAGTTAGAGTAGTTAATTTAAAACATTCATAACTAAGGCCAATAAAAAATACTTGGGCTAGGCGCTACAGTCTGAGTCCTCAGATTAGGCGACCAGCCCTCCAGGTAGAACATGGACTTTAAAATGACATACCAGCTAGCAGGCACCATAGTTTTTGACCGCCTCTCAGATTTTCTCTACAAAACAGGGCCTTCCCGCCTAAACAGCCTATAAAACGGCTCCTCTACTGCTAAATTGCCAATGAAATGGTGTATCCTCATTGAAAGGGCATGAAAATGTGTTGCGTTGACCTCCCAAGTCATCGAGATCTAGACTTTAGTCTCTATGCACATGAGCTGAGGTATTTCATAAACCAAGGCATGCTATAAAGAAACTGATATGACCCCACTCACCATCTCTCAAAATTTAAGGTTCTTATCTTACTCCGTACAAAAAAAATGTGTTGAAATATAATCTTTTCAACACCAAATGCTTAACCTTAATGGTACATGTATTCAAAATCTTTTGTCTCACTGCAGTCTAAGGCTGGAAGATTACAAAAAATTAAATCACTACTAATCTCCTGAATGATTGAAATAAAAATCTTCCTGCATTTTCAGGTACCACTATCCTCAGATGGAAGACCAGGTTCGTCAAGGCGGCATGGGGCGGCGAGCGCTACACCAGCCAAGCCACCTGCTGACGACCAAGATGATAATGATCCATCAAAGAGATGTCCCATCTGTCTCGATGACTTCACCGACCCTAAAGAGTTGCCATGCAAACACAAGTTCTGTAAGCCATGTCTGGCTGCAGTTGAGGCCACATCTAAGTCCCATCAGTGTCCTGTATGTCGTGTGCCATTTGCTGTGGCGGAGGGAACTCAACCCGTAGGTGGCTCAATGACTACTACAAGAAAGAATCTTCCGCTTCCGGGATATGAGAGATATGGAACAATTATTATTAGCTACTATATTCCTAGCGGTACACAAGGGGTAAGTTGTTATATTTCCCTGCAAAGATCATCTCAGAATGGTATAAATGTAAGTCTTATGTTCTGACACAGTGATATGCTGGTCAATTCTTCAGAAGTAGTCAGGTAGGGAAATGCTGGTCCAGCATGTCTGGAGATGAGAGCGCTTTTAATCTAAATTGAATTGGATATATCCTAGCAAGGCAGGATAATTCAAACATATAGGAGTTGTCTATCCGCTCTGAATGATGAGACAACTGATGGCCAATCTTTGATATCATTATGTTATACTTATAGCTTTTTTGTTTCATCTGTAGTTTTACCTGTAGTCATCCTATCACCACCATCTTATGTAGATGATTCTAGCAACCAAGAAACCTGTTGGTTCTAAAGCTGGTAGCTTCGTTTTTTACAGGTGGTTGACCAGAAGTCCTTTATTGAAACAATGGCTGTCAAACTGCTTTCCAAAAGCTAGTCAATATGTTTTGTTCAACTGCTCTGATAATTCAATCGAAGTAAGAAGTTTGACATTGTTTTTAGCCTGAGCACCCAAATCCTGGAGTACGGTTCAGTGGT
>ERZ1740062.898-NODE-898-length-13406-cov-3.989813_pt1 | contig 13406 bp, 10 predicted proteins | sample MGYA00581741_ERZ1740062 | MGnify/ENA primary metagenome ERZ1740062 (study PRJEB43018, sample SAMN04849747) | marine metagenome | isolation source: floating plastic debris | place: Pacific Ocean | collected 2008-09-01 | study: EMG produced TPA metagenomics assembly...
AGCTGCCGAAAATCTTGTCAAGTTCCTCTGCATTCTCCACCCGTAGGCCATTGTGCGCAAAGCGGGGGTCATCGAGAAGCTCGGGCCGTCCAACTGCCGTGGCGTTTCCTTTAAAGGTGGTGTTGGTGCTGCCTGCGAGAGATACGTATTTCTTGTCGCTTGTAAGGTAAACGTCGGAGGGGGCCGAATACTGATTGCGGTTCCCACTCCGTCCGCGCACAACGCCAAGCTGGTCATATTCGATGGCAAGAAAGTCAAGCAGGCGGAAGGTGGCTTCCGTGAGCGAGAGGTCAATCTCTTCGCCCATGGCCGCATCGTCACCCCTTATTTTATGGACTGCAGCAAGAATGGCCATGGCGCCGAACACGCCACCAAAGGCGTCGGAAATCGGATATCCGGTATGAACGGGAGGTCGATCTACATCCCCGGTGATATGGGTGAGGCCGCCCATGGCCTCAAAAATACGGGCAAAGCCCGGCTGGTCGATATAGGGCCCGGTTTGGCCAAACGCGGTTGTCCGCAAAACGACAAGCTTCGGATTGGCGGCCCACAATGTTTCTATATCAAGGCCCCACCGATCAAGCGTACCGGGTTTGAAATTCTCGATTAGGACGTCAAATTCTGGCAGCATTTTCAGCAAAAGCTCTGCGCCTTCCTTTTTCCGAAGATCCAATGTACCGAATTGCTTGCCGCGGTTCGCCGCCTTCCACCAAAGCGATTTGCCATCCTTGAAGGGAGGGAACCCGCGCATACCGTCGCCAACTCCCGGCAGTTCCAACTTGACGACATCTGCACCCATATCCGCGAGCAATGTGCCCGCAAAGGGTGCGGCGATAATCGTGGCAATGTCAAGAATACGCAGGCCGGTAAGAGGACCGGTTGAGCTTTTATCTGTCATGTAAACTTCCGAGTACTGTTTTTATTTTTGTAGTTATTGACATCATTTGTTACTATATATAAAACACTACCGTCAAACATAAAAATAATTAAAACGACAGGGACGATGGATTTTAACTTAAGCCCGGAAGCTGATGAAATCAGGCTGCGTGCCGAGGACTTCTTTTCGCGAGAAATGTTGCCGCGCCATCGCGAGTGGGTTCAGACTGTTTGCCATGAGCGTAAACCTGCGCATTTTGTCAAAGAAATTCAGGATAAAGCGAAAGAGCAGGGGCTCTGGAACCTCGCATTACCTCAGCTTGCGGATGACGAGCCGGGAACAAGGCTGACCAATCTTGAGTTTGCTCCGGTTGCTGAGATTCTGGGTCGGTTGCCGTGGGGTTCTCAGGTTTTTAACTGCCATGCACCGGAGGTGCCCAATATGGCTATGCTTCAGGCGCTCGCGACGCCGGAGCAGAAAGAAAAATGGCTGGACCCATTACTCAATGCGGAGACTCGTTCTTCATTCGCAATGACGGAACCAAACGTCGCCTCTTCCGATGCGACGAATATCGCGACTAAAATCCACGAAGAGGGAGATGAACTGGTTCTGAACGGCCGTAAATGGTTTGCGACGGGCGGTGCACACCCGGATTGTTCCTTCCTAATCGAAATGGGGATTTCCGACCCCGAAGCAGGCCGGACAGGACAGCATAGTATGGTGATCGTTCCAATTGGAACGCCAGGCCTTACCTTGGTGCGCGAATTGCGCTTCATGGGCTGGGAAGATTTTGTGGCGCCCATTGGTGAGTTTGAGCTGAAAAATGTCCGCGTTCCGAAATCCAACCTGCTTGGGGAGCGGGGGCAGGGCTTCAAGGGCGCTCAGGTTAGGCTTGGCCCGGCGCGTATTCATCATTCCATGCGATGTATTGGAATGGCGGAAATGGTTCTCTCACAGATGGTTGCAAGGGCGCATGAGCGGAAGACTTTTGGGCGCCCGATCATCGAGTACGATACCGTTCAGAAATGGATTGCCGAGGCACGCATTGATATCGATCTAAACCGCTTGTTTATCCATAAAGCAGCTTGGTTGCTTGATACCAGTCCGGACAGGAACACCTGGCGGACTGTATCGCAAGTAAAAGTATCGGTACCGCGCATGCTACAAAAAGTGACCGATCGAGCGGTCCAGCTATTCGGTGCCATGGGGGGAACAGATGATACATTAATCCATCATGCCCACTCTTATGCCCGCTGGTTCCGCATTGGTGACGGCCCGGACGAAGTACATCTGAGACAGATTTTCAAAACTGAGCCGGTCCCGGAGTGGACCGTTGCTGATTGTCCCTACATTGCACCAGATGGTTTTTAGGAAAGAGGAGCGTTTCGGTGAGCATCAGTTTTAAATCCCTCGTTTCCTGGTCGGTCGCGCTAGTGGCTGCGGTTCTTGCCCTACAGGCAATTTATGTTGCCATTTCAGGGGGCTGGGATATTACCTACGGTCGATCATGGATATTATGCGGCGCCGTGGTGATTGCATTACTCGGGAATCCTCTAGCTGAGCGAGTTCAGAACAGCCGTAGTTCCATAATTAGAAATCTGCCGGTTTGGCTCTTGTGGGGGATCGATCTGATCCTGATTGCCGTTTTTGTTTACGGCACGATGAAATTCATCGAAATTCAGATCCTCATCGAAGAAACCATATTCGAATATGACATGAAGGATATCTGGGCGGCCTTCGCGGCTGTCGTTGTCCTGTTGGAGGCAACGCGCCGGTTGTTCGGCTTGCCCATAGTAATCATCGCGTCGCTCGGGATCATTTATTGCCTTTATGGAGAATATCTGCCGGGTTTTCTCACTCATTCCGGCTTCAGTCTTAATCGGTCCATGCAGACGATCTGGTACAGCTTCCAGGGCGTTTATGGGTTGCCGATGGGTGTTGTCCTTCAGGTGGTGCTGATTTTTGTGGTCTTTGGAGTGATTCTGGAGAGCACCGGTGCGAGTGATGCGCTTATCAGCGCGTCCGTTGCACTGACCGGGAAAACCCGGGGAGGGCCCGCGCATTCCGCTGTTGTCGCCAGCGCCGTGTTCGGAAGCATGTCCGGTAGCGTGACTGCAAATGTGGTTGGTACTGGGTCTTTTACCATCCCGATGATCAAACGTCGCGGATTTTCGCCGGCAATGGCTGGCGGTATCGAGGCGGCGGCGTCAACCGGTGGACAGATTGTGCCTCCAGTAATGGGGGCTGCCGCGTTTTTGATGTCTGATCTTACCGGACTTGCCTATACGACGATCTGTATTGCGGCGCTTATTCCGGCGCTTTTTTATTATGGATCGCTGTTTGCCTCAATCTCCATTCAGGCCGGCGCTGACGGAATTGAACCGATACCAGAATCCGAACGGCCGCCGCTGAACCGGAAAGACCTGCTGGCCTGCCTGATGTTTATCATCCCTATAGGCATTATCGTCTTTGTGCTGGTGATGGGACGTTCTCCGGCCCTCGCGGGATTCTGGGCCATTGTTGCAGCCGTCATTCTCGGTGTCTTCAATAAGCGCAATCGCGAAAACCCTTGGGTTGTTTGGGAAGCTCTGAAAAAGGCCGGGCGGTCCTGCGCCTGGATATTAGTTGCTGTCGGCTGTATCGGCGTGATCCTGGGCGTGTTGAATTTGACAGGTCTCGGCATTTCATTTGCATCCGTGGTCGCTGAATTTAGCGAATTTTCGCTGCTCGCCGCCTTATTGACGACGGCGCTTGCCGCGCTCGTCCTGGGAATGGGCATGCCAACCTTGCCCGCCTATCTAATCATTATCCTGGTGCTTGGGCCGGTGATGCAGAAGCTTGGGGCGGAACCGCTGGCAACACATATGTTCGTTTTTTATTTTGGTGTCCTGTCGGCGATCACGCCCCCGGTTGCAATTGGTGCTTTTGCTGCCGCGCCTATCGCCAATGCACATCCGTTTTCGACCGCTGTTGTTGCCGTCCGATTGGCGCTCGTCGGATTTATAATTCCGTTCATTTTCGTCTATGAACCGTCGCTATTGCTTGTCGGCGATTTCGAGATTTTAAGCTTCCTGCGGGTAGCGATTTGTCTCGCGCTCGCAATCTGGTTCATCAATACGGCGTTGATCGGATACGAACGGCGATCGCTAGCAATTCCGGAACGGACATTGCGGGTGGTTATCGGCGCTGGACTTCTGGTTCAGATCCCAGCGTTCCAGGTTGCGTTCTTTGTTGTTGGCCTGATGCTGCTCGGCTTCGGGGTCGTGTTGTCGCGGCGTAGATTAACGAGCTAGAAGAAGAAAGTCTAATCCAAGAAAAAGGGGAAACTAATGAAAAGAAGAAATTTGTTAAAAGCAATGGGAGCAGCGGCTGTCGGGTTATCGGCCTTGTTTGCGGCAACACAGGCGCCTAACGCGGCCGATAGCTTCAAGATGGCATCGCTGGGGGCGGCTTCTCCGTCCACCACATTTTCGATTGCGACGATTGAAATCCTGAAAAAGGAATATGGATACAAGATCCAGCTGTCGACTGGTGCACCGGCAACTCGCCAGGCCGTTGATGCAGCCAAAAAGGAGCTTGATCTGTTTGTGACCGCCGTGTCGATCAACCATTTCATGAAAACTGGTACCAAGATGTATGCCAAGATGGCAGATTCTAAAGAGCTTTTCAGCGACCTTCGTGGCATTCTTAACTATCCGCTCGGGGCGTATCATGCGATTGTTTGGGCTGATTCCGGCATTAAAACGCTTGACGACATAAAAGGAAAACGCATTTTCACCGGCCCACCCTCCGGCGCGGCGCGGACTGTTTCCGAACAGATCATTAAAGGTTCAACCGGGTACGAATCTAAGAAGGACTATAACGCAATCAATCTCGACTGGAGTTCGGCACTGCAGGCCTTCCAGGATAAACAGCTCGACGTCTATTTCGTGCCGACCTCTATTCCGAGCCCGCAAATCGCTCAACTCTCGACAATCGGGGAAATCCGTGTGCTTGGTATCCCAGATTCAGCGCTTGAATCTGAAGAAATGAAAGCTGCATCGACTTTGCCGGGGCGCGGATTTACCACCCTGCCAAAAGGTCAGTATGAAAACCTCGTCAATGAAACGGATGTGCGTGTTCTGAACACGATGGTCGGTCTCGGCACAAACAAATGGATGAGCGAAGAAGACGCTTATAACATCACCAAGGGGATTTTCACCCACAACGCTGATCTTGCGCAGGCAGCAGCCTGGATGAAGGACATTACGCCTGAAACCGGATTGCAGCAAATGAACATGCCACTGCATATCGGTGCGTATAAATACTACAAAGAAGTCGGTATCGAAGTTCCGGAAGAAAATATGCCTCCTGAACTGAAGAAGTAAGTTTCTCCCAAGGATTGTGCCGATTTGCATATAGATGCTGCGGCACAATCCATGCCTTCCTGTTGCCCGATGGCTTAAGAAAGACAATAAATGCGCGCCCTGATCTGTACAGAGTTTGACGGACCGTCTTCCCTTCGCGTTGCGGAAGTGGAGGGGCCGGACCCCGGCAAAGGCGAAGTATTAATTCAGGTTATAGCCGCCGGGATCAGCTTCGTTGATGTCTTGATGAGCAGAAACAAGCATCAGAACAAGCATGAACCTCCTTTTTCTACCGGTATGGAAGTTGTCGGCACGATTGCGGCTTTGGGGTCCGATGTATCGGGATTCGACGTTGGTGATCGGGTGGCGGCGCTGGTCTATGAGGGAGGGCATGCTGAATTCGTTTGCGCCAAGGTATTTGAAGTATTCACCTTGCCAGAGGGATGCGATCCCGTGCAGGCAGCGGCCGTTCTTTCGGTCGCCCTTACCTCCGAGATGGCATTGGTAGAAAAAGGCCAGATAGAGCTGGGTGAGACGGTATTGATCTCCGGCGCGGCTGGCGGCGTAGGCCGCACAGGAGTGCAGCTTGCAAAATTTCATGGCGCCAGGGTGATCGCGGGCGTCAGTGATGATGCAAAAGCCGATGCCGCACGGGCGGCGGGTGCCGATACAGCACTTACTTACGGCCCAGATTTACGTGATCGCGTGAAAGAGGCCAATGAGGGACGGGATGTCGATATCGTCCTTGATCCGGTCGGTGGAGACTTCGCGGAAACCGCCGCACATTGCCTTGACTGGGATGGGCAGTATCTGATTATCGGTTTCGCCGGCGGTGGCGTCCCCACTTTCGCAGCCAACCGGCTCTTGGTTAAGAACCGCTCGGTTCATGGCATGGTGCTTGGCTATTACCGCTGGCACAAACCAGCGCGGCTTGCCGTTGCAGCTCAAGTTGTCCTCGATGCTGTTGCAAAGGGCGCTCTTAAAGTGCCCACGCAGCCGCTTGAAGATCTGGCCGCTGTGCCAAGCGCGCTTTCGCAGATTGAAAACCGCGAAATGATCGGCAAGGCGGTAGTCAAGCTGAGCTAACATATGCTCGAGTCAAGCCGTTGATTGTAGCGGCTCTTCTTCTGGTTCTACTGGCTCGCCAGCGAATTCGACCCCCTCATAGCCGCTCTCTGCAACTGTCCTCAAACGTGCCATGTATTTAGGGGAGCCGCCATTATAGACAAGATGGCGGACATGTCCGGCCTCATGCCCTTCAACATTGGAGTTGTAGCCGGTAAACCATGATTTGGCTTTCCGCATCAGCATGATTTTATACATTGCGACGACTTCTGCGGTCCATTCCTGTTCCGCCGCTTTGCTTGCCTCGGCGCGGGTATACCCATGGTCACGCATATACTTCAATAAATCCATCAACCAGTTGACGCCGGATTCAATGCCGCGCGGGTAGTTGGTCGAGGCGGAGCCGCTTTGCGGGCCATTCGGCATCAGCAGATTGGGGAAGCCGTGAACCATCATACCAAGGAAGGTGGACGGGGCTTCAAACCATTTGTCCTTCAATTTGGCACCGCCAACCCCCTGAATATCGATATGATCGAAGGCGCCTGTCATCGCGTCAAACCCGGTTGAATAAATGATGACATCCAGATCATAGTTGTGGGCAGCCGTGCGCAGGCCGGTTTCGGTGATCCTTTGAAGCGGATCTTTCTGGATATCCATCAAATGGACATTGTCCCGGTTGTAGGCTTCAAAATAATTCGTCTCCAGAGGAACCCGCTGTATGCCGAAGCCATGATCCTTCGGTATCAGCGTCTCCGCTGTCACCGGGTCTTTTACCCGCTGGCGGATGCGGTTCGCGATATATTCGGAAAATTCCGCGTTGGCCTTTTCATCCATGAAAATTTCGCGAAAATTCGCGAGCCATATGCCGAAACCGGGCTCGTCGTAGAGCTTGTCCCAGAGCGCCAGCCGTTCCTCACGCGATACCTCATAGAAGGAGCGTGGATCGGGTCGATGTACGAAGCCACCCGGGGACTCGCGACAGGCCTCAAATATATCGTCATAGCGGGTGCGGATGTCGGCCATGTCGGCCTCCGAGAGCTCGCTGTTGTTCAGAGGGGCGCTCCAGTTGGGGCGGCGCTGGAAGACATAGAGTTCCTCCGCTTGTTCCGCGATAACCGGAATGATCTGAATGGCCGTTGCACCGGTGCCGATGAAGCCGACTTTCTTGCCGGTCAGATCAATGCCCTCATGTGGCCAGTAATAGGTGTGAAAGGATGCGCCCTTATAATCATCCTTGCCGTCCAGTTTTGGCAGAGTTGGCTGGGAAAGGAGACCCACTGCCATGATCACGAACCGAGAGGTGAGAACACGGCCGTCGCTTACCTGCAGTCGCCAGATAGAATTTTGTTCATCGAATTGAGCCGTTTCTACTTTGCAATTGAACTGCATATGGTCGCGTAAACTGAACTTGTCCGCAACGAAATTGAGATAGCGCAGATTTTCGGGCTGGCTTGAAAACCGTTCTTTCCAGTGCCATTCTTCCAGAACCTCTTTTGAGAAGGAATAACCGTAAGTATAACTTTCTGAATCTATCCGCGCGCCGGGATAGCGATTTTTATACCAGGTCCCGCCGAGGTTATCGCTGCTCTCCAGTACGGTCGCCTTGACACCAATATCAATAAGGCGCTTGATCTGATATATGCCGGCGACACCTGCACCGATGACAATTACTTCATAATCCGTAGTGAGGTTCTGGACCATGTTTTGCTCCTGGTCTTGTTTATTATTTTTCCGCCAGATCGCAATTCAACGATAAGCGGTTTCTTATATTAAAGATCATTAGCTCTCTAGTCACATGTAACTTTCTTCGCGTCTCGCGGTTTCATGGGGTTTATTGACAGTGACAGGTAGAGGCAGTAATCAGATATGGAGGAGTTATTCACGGCTCCGTCGCCGAAAAAAGGATTAATAATGAAGGCGCAACATAATCAAGTTCCACCAGAGGCGGAAAAATTTCTTCAATCTGCGGAGTTTGTCGACAGCAACTCGCATGAGGTTCAGGAATTCGTGGCAGAAGAGCTGGACGGGTTGGCGGCAACAGCTACCGATACCGAGAAGGCCATTCGCCTGTTCGAGGCGGTGCGAGACGGTCTGAAATATGATCCTTACCAGGTATCTTTAGAACCTGACGCCTATCGCGCCAGTACAATCGCAAAAGGGGCGACGGGATACTGTGTGCCGAAGGCTATCTTGCTGACAGCCTGCTTGCGTGCTGCAGGGATTCCGGCGGCTCTCGGCTTCGCGGATGTCCGCAATCATCTCAATACACCGAAGCTGACCGAGTTGATGGGAACGGATTTGTTCATTTATCACGGCTACGTGCAGGTTTGGCTGGAGGGGAAGAGCTATAAAATCACTCCGGCTTTCAATATGGAATTATGCGAGCGTTTTGGGGTGAAGCCGCTGCAATTTGACGGCACATCGGATGCCCTTTTTCATGAGTTCGATCAGCAGGATCAACGGCATATGGAATATGTAAATGATCGGGGCATATTCCTGGATATTCCGATCGATCAGTTTCTCCTCGATTTTCGGGCCGCCTACCCAAATATGGTTGCCCATATTAAAATGGGCGAAAGTTCGAATATGAAGGACGCTTTCACTATAGAAGATCAATAAAAATTTGAGGAGATATCGGATGACCGATCGTTACGCCGCTTTTAACAAATTGAAATTCGATTATCCCGCACCGCGCGTTCTCAGGATCACCTTCAACCGACCCGAAACCTTCAATTCTGTCGATGCGGAAACCCATACCCAGATGACGGATATCTGGCGGGAAATAGATCGTGACCCAGATATTAACTCGGTCATTGTTACCGGGACGGGCAAGGCGTTCTCCGCCGGGGGTGATTTCGATATGATCGAGAATATGACCGGCAATATGGATGCTATCATGCGGACCTGGAAAGAAGCAAAAGACCTCGTCTATAACATCATCAACTGCAACAAGCCGATAATTTCCGCCATCAATGGCCCCGCGGCGGGGGCGGGGCTCGTCGTCGGCATCCTCGCCGATATCTCCATCGCGGGGAAATCAGCAAAGATTGTCGATGGTCATCCACGTCTTGGGGTGGCGGCAGGTGATGTTGCGGCGATCATCTGGCCACTCCTTTGCGGTATGGCAAAATCGAAATACTATCTTTTGACCTGCAAGGCGGTCAACGGGGAGGAGGCCGATCGGATTGGGCTCGTCTCTATGTGCGTAGAAGATGACGAATTACAGGAGACGGCCTTGAGTATCGCGTCCGATCTTGCTAATGGCTCACAGGCGTCCATTCGCTGGACCAAATATTCGTTGAATAACTGGCTGCGGCAGGCTGGTCCGATTTTCGAAGAGTCTACCGCCTTTGAAATGCTTGGCTTTATGGGTGAGGATGTGAAGGAGGGCGTCGCTTCTCACCGGGAGAAGCGCGCGCCTAATTTTCGAAAAGATTGTCCGATATAGCGAGCTACGCTAGCCATGCATGGTGAGGCCACCGGAAACGGAGATTGTCTGACCGGTGATAAAGCCGGCATCGTCAGAGGCGAGGAAACAGACGATCCCCGGAAAGTCGGAAGGATCGGCCAGGCGTCGCATGGGGATTGCCCGCTTTAATCCTTCGGCAATTTTCGTGCCCGTTTCGCCGACGGCGACCGAGGCAAAAAGCGGCGTGTCCGTCGGGCCGGGGCAGACGACATTGACTTGAACGCCTGCCCGGGCAAGCTCGCGCGCGACCGTCTTGCTGAAGGAGATGATCCCGCCCTTGCAGGCGGAGTAGCCGGCCTCTCCCGAGGATCCTACGCGCCCCGCATCGGAGCTAATATTGACAACCCGGCCGCCGCCATTTTTCACCATGCCTGGAAGAACGGCATGATGCATGTGAAGCGGGCCATAGAGATTGATATCGATAACTTTTTTCCAGAAATCGACGTTAGTTTCCAGAAAGGACTCCATTCGGTCCCAGCCCGCATTATTCACCAGGATATCTACCGGACCGTTTTTCTCATCAGCCGCGACCGCGTCGTCGACCTGCGCACGATCCGAAATATCGACCTGATGGGCGGTTGCTGAGCCGTTAGCTTTCTTGATTTCACTGACGGTTTCCTCGGCTCCGTTGCGGTCGAGATCGAAGATCGCAACATCGGCGCCTTCCTCTGCGAAGCGAAGGGCGACGCTGCGTCCAATGCCGCTGCCGCCTCCGGTTAAGATTACGCGCTTCCCTGAAAGTCCTCGCATTATTTTTAGTTCCTTATTTTTACTTGAGTTTATTGTTATTCTTCATTGCACTTGGCGTCGTGGCGACATAACGTTATCGCACCGGCCGACGGACTGTCCAGTGACCTCACGTAACAAGGAAAATTCAATCCATGACCCTAAAGTGGGATAGCGGAAACGAGGGCAAGCGCAGTAGCCGGAAATCAAAGGACACGCGCGACACCATTCTTGCGGCCGCGGCACGGCAGTTTTGTGAAAAAGGATACGCCCGTACCACGCTCAAGGAGATTGCCGCCAGTGCGGGAATGGAGGCCAGTAGCCTCTATTATCATTTTGCCTCAAAGGAAGATCTGCTCGACGATGTCTTCGATATTGGCTGCCGTCAGGTCATTGAAATAGTTTCCTTGGTATATAATGAGCATGAGGCGCGGGGCGCTGGTTTCCGTGAGACTTTTGGTGCCATGGTTTATGCTCATCTGGACCAGATTCTCGGCGGCAGTGAATTCACGGCAGCCATCATGCGGAATTTCTCCATGCTATCGCCGGAAGCACAGGTGCGGCATCGGCGCGTTTTCGAGACTTATGGAAATCTCTGGACGACTGCGTTTATCAATGCGCAGAAAAAGCATGAAATCAGGTCGGATATGAGCGTTCTGACCCTTCAGCAGCTGATTGTCGGGGCCCTTAACTGGACGACCGAATGGTTTGATCGGGAGCACTTCTCCGTTCGTGAGTTTTCTGAAACGACTGTTACTCTTCTCCTCGATGGTATCCTTGATCATCGTTATAAATGGAACGGGCGTGAGGTCGATAGTATGGTGATTGAGCCAATGTCCCCAAAAGTGGCCGGACGTTCCAAGGCAGCGCAGACCCGGCTGCATATCCTGCTATCGACCACACGGGCACTTAGAAAAAAAGGCTATGACGGCGTTACGTTGCGACATATTGCCGAAGTGGCAGGGATTGAGGCCGGCAGCATCTACTACCATTTTTCTTCAAAAGAAGAGATTATCGATGATGTATTGTCGCGGGGACTGAATGAAATCGTAGAGGGGGTTACTTATATTCTTGAGAATGAACCTGCCTTTTCCGACTATGCCAGCCGTCTCGCGTCTGCTATTCGCGCGCATATGCTCTATTTATTTGTTCGCAATGATTTCGTCGCGATGAATATACGTATCTATGGTCAGCTGCCCGAGGAAGTGCGACAAAAGCATCGGCCGATCCGACAGCAATATACCAACAGCTGGAGCCGAACATTGGTGCGGGCACAGGATAGCGGAGAGGTCCGGAGGGATCTCGATGTTCTCCAGATGCGACAGTTAATGCTGGGGGCGCTGAATTGGAGTGCCAATTGGTTTCATCCGGATTGGGATAAGGAGGAAGTGTCGAAATCACTGGATGACCTGATCGGGAAGGTTCTGACAGTTTTCCTGGATGGGATTGCCTTGGACAAGCAGGATTAAAGTTTATCCAAAGCATTAAGAAATATTCGAAAACCCCTTAATTTAATTCTGAAAATCACGATAGCTGAAATAACGGTATTTCCAGACACTTGCGGGCGGCAGGTTCCGGAAAATCATAGCGGTCCGCTCGCCTTTGACACCAAACCGGTTCGCCAGGGAAGGCGATATAGGGGCTTTGGCCGAGTAAGTGTATTGCACCAGGAGGCCCTGCTGATCGAGCAGTGAAAAAATTTGCTCCAGAATTACAATTTTATCCGCCTCCTTCACATTAAGGAGCGGTAGGCTGGAAATAACGATATCGAAGTAGGAATGTGCCTTTGGCTGGATCGTGTCGGTAATTGAGCGTGCATCGCCATTGATCACGCGAACACCGGGGAATTTTCTGGTGAGATAGGCCGCTAGTCTGTCGTCACGCTCCAGCAGGCACAGCTGCTCAGGCGAAGCGCCTTCAGCCAGCAGAGCTTTGGTGATAGCGCCGGTTCCGGGGCCGATTTCTAGAATTCGCTTGCCTGAGGGGGCTGCGGCTATAGCCATCGCCCGGGCCAAAGATTGACTGCTTGGTACGACGGCACCTATTTGCCGAGGGTTGCGCAGCAGGGCTAGGACAAAGGGTTGGTTCACTTAACCGGGCCCTCCATACGACCGGATTGTGATCAGAAATTACGCGCCGGTGGATGGCGAGCATAACAATTAAATCATAAACTGCGAATGGTTGAAAGGCCCTGATCCTCCGCCGGGTTTCGCGACATGAGAAAAAATTATAATACAGGGATCCAGATACTACTGAATCATGCCATAGTAACGGTAAAGAAAAAAGGAGAGAAAAATGGATTTGGGCCTTGATGGGAAAAGTGCCATTGTCACCGGTGGTTCAAAGGGGATAGGCGAGGCGGTGGCCCGGGCGCTGGCGGCAGAAGGCTGCGCGGTGCATCTGGTGGCGCGGAATGCGGAACTGCTGGCCAAGACGGCCACGGACATTGCAAAGGAGACCGACGTCTCCGTAACATACTCCGCGCTCGATTTGAGCGACAGCGGTAGTATCAAGACATTGACGGAGGCAACGGCCCTTCCGGATATCCTGATCAACAATGCGGGCGCCATACCGGCTGGCGACCTTTTAACAATAGACGAAGCGCGATGGCGAGAAGCCTGGGATCTCAAGGTGTTCGGCTATATCAACCTATGCCGTGTCTATTATGCGCTGATGAAGGAACGTGGACACGGCGTGATCATCAATGTTACCGGCCTTGCGGGGGACCGCTTCGATGCGGGCTATGTTGCGGGCACAACCGGCAATGCCGGGCTTAATGCTTTCAGCAAGGCTGTCGGCGGCCGCAGCCTCAATGACGGCCTTCGGGTTCTTGCCGTCAGCCCTGGCGCTGTTTCAACTGAGCGGATCGAGACGTTGATGCGGACCCGCGCAGAAAAGGAATTTGGCGATTCAGACCGCTGGC
>ERZ1740062.899-NODE-899-length-13405-cov-6.937603_pt1 | contig 13405 bp, 12 predicted proteins | sample MGYA00581741_ERZ1740062 | MGnify/ENA primary metagenome ERZ1740062 (study PRJEB43018, sample SAMN04849747) | marine metagenome | isolation source: floating plastic debris | place: Pacific Ocean | collected 2008-09-01 | study: EMG produced TPA metagenomics assembly...
CACCGCAACACAACAAAATCAGCTCTTGCCATAGGCGAAGTCCACATATGAACCACATCTCAGCCCAATTGTGAATCTCGCTTATGTCTCCTGAGCATAGGAGAAGGAGGATGAATTCCGGTTCATCTGCAACTTCCAAGCGGATCACTGCAATTGGGGCTCTCCATTTGTCGGCATCAGCTTTGGTTGCTCCCCACATGGTATTGTATCGGATTACCATATGGCCGCAGTCATAGAGATTTAGGATTTTTCTACCGCTCCGGGTTTCTCGGTCTCTGTAGAAATCGTTGGTGAGTTGATTCTCACCTCCGATATCCTTGTCCTTCTTCCAGGACTTCATCCCCTTTTTAAAACCCCAGTTCTTTCAGAAGGCTCTGGTTTATTTTGAATGCTGAATAGATTAGCTGCTTGGTGTGCTCGTTCATGACGATTGTAAAATCGATATGGCCCGAGCAAATCCCTACTTTGACGACTGGCGCGACAGCGGGCTTTGGCAGACCATCCGCTTAAACTTGGCCATGGCGACGCGCAAACTGGAAGGCCGCGAGCCGCAACCCACAGCGGGCGTGATCGATAGTCAGAGCGTGAAAACCACCGAAAGCCTTGGGATTGCGGGCTATTGCGCAGGAAAAAACCAAAGGTCGAAAACGTCATGCCGTCGTCGATACCATCGGGTTGCTGTTCGGTCTGGTCGTCCACGCCACCGATATCCAAGACCGCGACGGCGCGCCTGCGGTGCTGAAATCGATCCGCCACGCCTGACCCTGGATGCGCCATATCTTCGTCGATGGCGGTTATTCCGGGCCAAAGCTGCGCTGTACGTTGGACAAGATTGGCGAAGGGACCATCGAGATCGCTAAGCGATTGTATACTGCCAAGGGCTTCGAAGTTCTGCCCCGCAGGTGGGTCATCGAGTGGACATTCGCCTGGCTCGGATGTTGCCGCAGGCTGGCCAAGGATTCGGAACAATCCATCGCCTCCACCGAGGCATGGATCAACGTCTCCCACATCCGTCTCACAATCCGCCGCATCGCAAGATATTGATGTGTCTGATCAAGTTTCGAATCAGGCTCTGAGATAGGGTCGCCGATTTGAGGTGTGCCTCCCTGAGGTCCGCGCACTCCGTTCACGCATCGCCGAGGTTGCCCCCTCTAGCCGCGCGTTGTTCAGATTGACGCCGATCAAGAATGCGCTGTTCAGGTTCGCGCGGCGCAGGTCCGCACCGGAGAGGTCTAGATCGCCAAGGTTTGCCGTGCGGCTGGACCAGAGTTGGTCCCATTCCGTGCGAAACTCTGCGTCGAGAGCATCGAAGAAGCGCTGGCAATCTGCGGTCAGGATCGCGCGCTTGGATTTTTTGCACCAGTCGAGACGGCGGCGGTCCAGATGTTCCGGTGCCGGTTCGGCTTTGGTGTAGAGGCGCCCGCAGGCTTCCAGGTCGATGCCCTGGCGCTGGCACCAGATCTTGCGAAATCGACGGCGTTCGGTGTTGTGGTCGAGCAGGTTGCCGGGATTGGGGACGAGGTTGACGCCTGCCAGTTCGGCGCGGGGGAAAAGGTCCCAATCGCTGTCGGAGGCGATGGCTTGGCCCGTCCAGGAGGCGGCAAAGCTTTCCGTCATTTGGTCCAGGGTCCAGATGAAGGGCAGGTTGCGGACGATTGCCTCTTGCAGTTCTGCGCGTTCCTTGGCTTCGCCGTTGCGGAAGAAGCAGTAAGCGGCCTTGTTGTTTGGGCCGATGAGATCGGCTGGCCTGACTGGGTCGTCTGGGCAGGTGTGATAGATCTGGCGGGCTGGGATGTCCCGCATAGCAGAGTTCCACACCGCCACAATCTGGTCGAAGCGGTGGTCGATCCCGCCTTCGGTCCGGGCCCAACTGAGCGCCAGGACGCACAGGCAGAGGACCACGAAAAGCGCTCTGCGGAGCCAACCTTGCCAGGGGGTCTTGCGCGAATTCAGCCTGCCGTTCTTGCGCAACAAGATCGTGGCACGCCAGTTCGAGGTTAGCCCGACATAGACCGCCAGCATCATGGCGGCAGCGATGCCCAGCGTCATCCATTCGTCGTGGCGCGGCATGGAGCGCCACCAGAACCCGGCCAGGATCAGCGGCGCCGCCGCCCAGACCAGCCACCATGTGACGATGCGCGAGAGGGCGGCGAGCGGGCGGTGTTTTAGGGCGCCATCGGTTCGGCGCGCGAGCGCATAGTCGGAGATCAGCCAGGGATAGACACGCTCGGAAAGTGGCTTTCCATCGATTTCAGGAGATGGGGCGGCCAGTGCCTCCCACAGTTTGACGAGTTGCAGGTGGAGGTAGGCATAGAGCGCGGCGCCGAGCGCGGGCGCGAACCAGAAGAAGGATGAGGTCGGGATCGCAACATTGACCAGCGGAAGCTGGGTCTGGCGGGCGGGAACGAAGAAGTCGGCATCCTCGACCCCCAGCAGCGTGACGCCGACAAAGGCGAGGTAGGCGAGCAGGCCGAACCATGTCGTGCGGGCGAGCGCCGAGATTTCGTTGATACGGGCGATTTGTGCTGGGACCGGATCCGGGATCGGTTCGGGCGGGGGTGGCGTATGGCCATGGATGCGGGGCAGTGGGGCCGAGCGTTTCGGAGCCTTGGATGCGCGACGCGGGCGGGGCATGCTACTCACCTGTCAGATCTTGGGACAGAGTATCGTGCAGGACAGCCGAGAGTCTAGGCGTTGGCTGTTTCGCGGAACCAGTCGCTCAGGGCCTGGGCGACGGTGCGTTCCGGGGCGTCCTGGGCGGCGGAGCGGCGGACCACGGCGTTCCACGTCATGTCGATGCCCTGGGTGCCGAGTTGGGTTGCGCTGAGGGTTCCAAGCTCGAGATGCGGTGTCATCGCCCAGCGGCTGAGGATTGCGACGCCGAGCCCGGCCTTGACGAGTTCGCTGATCGCCTCGACCGAGCCGATCTTCACTTCGCGGGCGGCGTGGCTTTCGGCATCCTTCCAGAAGCGGTCCCATTCGAAGCCCGGCTCGCGCACCATCGAGTAGGTCAGGTTCGTCTCGGTCTGGAAGTCGGCGGGCGGCACGAAACCCTGTTCGGCGAAGGGGTGGTCCGGCGTGGTGAAGGCGACGAGTTCGTCCGAGAACAGCGGGCGTCTCTCGAAGCCGGGCGGCACCGTGAGCCCGGGCGAGAGGACCAGATCGACGCGGTCCGCCGCGAGGTTCTCCAGCGGGTAGAGCACCGCGTCGGCTTCGACGTCGATCTCGATGCTGGGGTGGTCGTCGCGGAACCGGCCGAGGAACGCGGGCAGCCAGTGATAGCTGTTGTAGATCGCGACGGTGATCCGGACGATGTGGCGCACGCCGATGGTCGTGGCGACGGCGAGCTGTTCGGCGCGTTCGAGATCCGGGAGCAGGCGTTCGGCGGTGTCGGCCAGGATTTCAGCGGCCGTGGTTGGGCGGAGGTTGCGGCCCTGCTTCTGGTAGAGCAGCACGTCGAGCCGGCGTTCGGCCTCGCGGATCCGGTGGCTCAGGGCCGAGGGTGTCACGCGCAGGGCGCGCGCCGCTTCGCCCAGGGTGCGTTCCTGCTTCAGGGCGAGCACCATCTCGAGATGGCGGATGTCGAGGCGGCTGGGCATAATAGATGAATACCTCTCATCAATTTCCCACGAATTACGAGATTGTTTCATCAAAGCACAGATGCCATGTTCCTTGCAACGAAACACCAACCCAAGCCAAAGGAGGGCATGATATGCCGATCGCATTCTACTACCCCGAGCACTGGAACGCTGTTCTGGCCGCTCCGCGCCCTGGTCCGCTGGATGCGTTGGTCGCGCTGCTGCGGAGAGGCTGACCGATGAACGTCGTGCATCCGGTATCGGCCATGCACGACATTCTCGACCTGCACCGGTATCCTTTGGACAAGCCGGGATCGGCAGCGTGGGGTGATCTGGTCTCGCGCTGCCAATCCGATCTCGCGGCAGACGGGATGTTCAATCTCGAGGGCCTGGTCCGGCCCGCGGCGCTGGCCCGCGCGATGGACGAGATCCGCCCCGTGATGGAGACGCTTTCGTTCACCCATCGCAGGCGTCACAACGTTTATTTTCGCGCAGATGTGCCCGGCGTCGATCGGGATCACCCGGCGCTGGCCGAGGTCGAGACCGCCAATCACACGGTCTGTTATGATCAGATCCCGCAGAGCGTGCCGGTCTGGATCTATGAGTGGCCGCAGTTCGCGGTGTTCCTGGCGGCCGTCATGAAGAAGACAGCGCTGTTTCCGATGCGCGATCCGCTCGCGCGGTTAAACGTGATGAGCTACCGCGACGGCGAGGCGCTGAACTGGCACTTCGATCGCGCCGAGTTCACGACGACGCTGCTGTTGCAGAACCCGACGCGCGGCGGCGCGTTTCAGTTCCGCCCCGAACTCAGGAGTGATGTGGATCCGAACTTCGAGGGTGTCGCGCGGGTGCTGTCCGGCGACGACCCGGACGTGCGCACGCTGTCGCCGCAACCCGGTACGCTCAATGTCTTCAAGGGCAAGAATACGCTACACCGTGTGACGCCCTGCGAAGGTCCGGACGACCGGTACATTGCGGTGCTTTCCTATTTCGACCGCCCGGGCGTATGTTTCTCGCGGGAAGAACAGATCGGCTTCTATGGGCGTGCGATCTGACAGGGCGACGCGGGGGGTACCCTATGCTGACATCCAGGTATGCCGAACTCACGACGGCTCTGCGGCGGGCGGAAGAGGCGACCTACGACTCGGCGTGGTCGATGCCGAGCGTCTACTACTCCGATCCGGATCTGCTCGCGCGCGAACGCGCACATCTGTTCGGGACCGAATGGATCTGCATAGGCCGCACCGAGGAAATCCCGGAGCCGGCAAGCTACATGGCATTTCAGCTGTGCGACGAACCGCTTGTCGCGGTGCGTGGTGACGATGCGCAGATCCGGGTCTTCTCGAACGTCTGCCGCCATCGCGGCGCGTTGATCGCCGAGGGCACCGGGCGTCACAACCGGCTGGTCTGCCCGTATCACCAATGGTCCTACGATCTCGAAGGGCATCTGGCGGCGGCCCCGCAGATGGAGGCGCACACCGGGTTCGACCCAACCTCCTGCCGCCTGCCCGCGTTCGCGGTCGAAACATGGCACGGTTTTCTGTTCGTAAACCTGTCCGAGAACCCGCCTCCACTGGCACCCAGGTTGGGTGGGCTCGATGCGCTGATCCACAACTACCACATGGAGGAGATGCGGCTGCGCTATGTGGCCAATGAGGTCTGGGAGACGAACTGGAAGTGCCTGATCGAGAACTTCATGGAGGGCTATCACCTGACGCCGCTGCACCGCTCGACGCTGCATCCGGTCAATCCGACCCGTCTGTGCAGCCACTTCCCGGCCGGTGACGCTTACTTCGGTTACAATGCCGGGTATTCATCCGACATTGAACGTTCAACCAAGGGCCATCCGGATCTGACCGAGCCCGAGATCGACAACTGCGTGATGTTCGCTGTTCCTCCGGGCCTGGTGTCGGGCTGCGGTGGGGACTATTCGTCGTTCATCTGCGTGCAGCCAGAAACGATCGGCCGTGTTCGCGCCAAGCTCGGGCTGATCTTCTACGGTGATCACTGGACCGAGGATGACGTCGCGCACGCGGTGCAGTTGTTCAACGACACGATGGACGAGGACAAGGCGGTTCTGACGAGACTTATGCAGGGCATGGCCTCGCGTCACCACAGCGCTGGACCGCTCGCTCCAGCAGCGCTGGAAGGCCCGGTCCTCGATTTTTACCGCTACTACAGCCGTCGTATGGACGAGAACCTGACCTGAGGATTTGTAAGAGCGTTCGTACGGGACTTTATGGTGGGCGGTACTGGATTCGAACCAGTGACCCCAGCGATGTGAACACTGTGCTCTACCAACTGAGCTAACCGCCCGGAGGCGCCGGTGATACGCGGGCGGGTTTGTATCGTCAAGCGCTGGCAATCACTGGCACCAGTCTTGCCACGGCTCCCGGAATCTCGGAATAGCAGCCGACGATCGCGTCGGGTGCAAGCTCGTCCAGCGGTTCTGCAGCGAACCCGAATTCAGTCAGGATGCATGGGATGCCCGCGGCCCTGGCGGCGTTCAGATCGGTGCTCGTGTCGCCGATCATGACGCAGCGTGCCGGATCTGCTCCACACCGATGGGCGGTGACACGAACGTGCTCGGGATCCGGTTTGCGCACGGCAAGCGTATCGGCGCCGAGGAGCGCTCCGAACCGATGCAGCACGCCAAGCGCCTCGAGCACTCCTATCGCCATCCGCTCTGGCTTGTTGGTGCAGACACCAAGCATCCAGCCATCGGCATCGAGGTCATCCAGGCAAGCTTCAACCTTTGGAAAGAGGACCGTATGCACGGCCAGCGCGGCAGAGTACGCTTCGAGGAGTTCCGGATAAATCGCGTCCGTGAGTGAAACCTGCGCTGGATCGTCCGGATCCCGTCCCGCGAGCACGATGGAGCGGCGGATCATCGATCGCCCGCCACGACCCGCGTAGGACCGGTCATGCTCGAGACTGAGCAGTGGCAATCCGCGCGGAGAGAGCGCTGAATTCGCTGCATTGAGCAAGTCTGCCGACGTATCGGCCAGGGTCCCATCGAGATCAAAGATCGCGCCGCGTTTGCTCATGCTTTCACTCCCAGCCAAACCGCGATCCGTATAGGCAGCACGGCAATGATCTGAAATCTTTTCTGAAGGGCACAGGGGTTTTTTTTGACCGCGCCCGCCGATAAGGAGGCAGCCGAGGCCAGGAGCAGAACAACATGGCACGAACAAGCGCGGTCGTGATCCTTGCCGCAGGTAAGGGCACGCGAATGAAATCGGACCTGCCGAAGGTGCTGCACCCGATCGGGAACGCACCGATGTTGCATCATGCGATGCAGGCGGCGTCGGCCCTTTCTCCGGACCTGATGATCGCAGTCGTTGGTCATGGCGCCGAGGCTGTCGCGAAGGCCGCGCTGGATTTTGATCCGGAGGCAAAGTCGTCCGTTCAGACAGAGCAAATAGGGACTGGTCATGCCGTGCTCGCCGCGCGCGAGCATCTGGATGCGTTCGAAGGCGATTTGTTCGTTTTGTTCGGCGACACACCTTTCATCAGCGCCGATACGCTTGCGCGGATGCGCTCGGCACGCGCAACGGCGGACTTTGTGGCGCTGGGCTTCGAGGCGGCGGATCCAGGAAAGTACGGACGTTTCGTATTGGAAGACGACGACACGCTCACCGCGATCGTCGAGGCAAAGGACGCGACGTCTGATCAGCTTGCGATCCGGATCTGCAATTCTGGACTGATGTGCGGCGACTGCCAGACGATGCTGCGCTTGCTCGAGAAGGTAGAAAACGACAATGCGCAGGCTGAGTATTACCTGACGGACGTGATCTCGCTGGCGCGGGCCGATGGCTTCCTCTGCCAAGCGGTCCTGTGCGACGAGGCGGAGACCCTTGGCATCAATGACCGGATCCAGCTGGCCGAGGCCGAGGCGATTTTTCAGGAATCCGCACGCCGGAACGCAATGGCGGAAGGCGCGACTCTTGTGGCGCCGGAGACGGTTTTCTTCAGCCTGGACACCAAGATCGGCCGGGATGTTCTGATTCACCCCAACAACGTGTTCGGTCCGAAGGTGTTGATTGGCGATCACTGTGAGATCAAGCCGTTCTGCAATCTCACAGACACGGTGCTGGAAGCGGACGTGAAAATCGGGCCGTTTGCCCATACCCGAGGCGGCTGTCATCTTTCGAATGGCGTCCGGATCGGCAACTTCGTGGAGTTGAAGAACGCGACGCTTGGCGAGGGGACCAAGGCCGGGCACCTGAGCTACCTTGGCGACTCCCAACTTGGGGCCGACGTGAACGTCGGTGCGGGCACGATCACGTGCAACTACAATGGCTTTGAGAAGCAACGCACCACTATCGGCGACGACGTGTTCGTCGGGGTGCAAACAGCGCTGATCGCTCCGGTCGAAGTCGGCGACGGCGCCTATATCGGTACGGGCACAACCGTGACGAAGAACGTGCCAGCAGACGCGCTCGCGCTCAGCCGGACCCCGCAGGTCAACCGGGACGGGCTAGCGCCGCGGCTTCGCGAGAAGTTTAAAGCAGACGGCGAACGTGCGAAGGCGCGCAAGAACGAGGCAGGCTAAATGTGTGGAATTATTGGAATCCTCGGGCAGCTTGATGCGGCGCCGCGCATTCTTGATGCGCTGAAACGACTTGAGTATCGCGGATATGACAGTGCGGGCCTGACAACACTACGCGATGGCGCGGCGCTTCGTCGGCGCGCCGTCGGAAAACTGGCCGAACTGACAAAAGTTGTTGCATCGGATCCAGCGCCGGGAAGCGCTGGGATCGGCCACACCAGGTGGGCGACGCATGGCGGTCCGACAGTTGAAAACGCCCACCCACACGCCGCCGGGCCAGTGCACGTTGTACACAATGGTATCATCGAGAACTTCCGCGAACTGCGCGAGGAACTCGCCCAGCATCAAATCGCCTGTAGCACCGAAACCGACACCGAGGTCGTCGCGCAACTGGCGGCGCACTTCATGTCGCGTGGTCTCTCGCCGCTCGAAGCTGTTAGCAAAACGCTCGAGAAGGTGAACGGTGCATTCGCACTCGCGTTCCTGTTCGAAGGTCAAGAGAACCTCATGATCGCAGCGCGCTACGGCTCGCCGCTGGCGATCGGCTGGGGCGATGACGAAATGTTTGTCGGATCGGACGCGCTGGCATTGTCGCCGATGACACAGAAGATCACCTATCTTGAAGAAGGTGATCGCGCAGTCATCACGCGCTCGGGCGCGCAGATCTACGATGCGAACGACAAGCCGGTCGATCGGCCAATCAAGGCAGTCTCGATCGAATCCGGCATGGTGGACAAGGGCGAATACCGCCACTTCATGGCGAAGGAGATCCACGAGCAGCCCACGGTTCTGGGCTACGTTCTCGGCCGCTATATCTCTCCCGAGCGCGACCGCATTCTCTCGCCCGCAGCGGACATCGCTTGGGAAGACCTGAACCGGTTGATCATCGTGGCTTGCGGCACGGCTTCATATGCCGGGCATGTTGCCAAGTATTGGTTCGAGCAGATCGCTCGCCTTCCGGTCGAACTGGATGTCGCCTCCGAGTTCCGCTATCGCGAACCTCCGATGAGCGCGACCGACGCCGCCCTGTTCATCAGCCAGTCCGGCGAGACGGCGGACACATTGGCAGCGCTTCGCCATGTCGCGGGCCAGGTCAGACGGACAATCGGTGTGGTGAATGTCGAGGAAAGCTCGATCGCGCGGGAAGTCGAGACCGTTCTGCCTACACTTGCAGGGCGAGAGATTGGTGTTGCCTCGACCAAGGCTTTCACCTGCCAACTCATGGTTCTGATGTCCACTGTGATCCTGGCGGCGCGCAAGCGCGGCGTACTTGATGCATCGCGGGAGCGCGAACTCATCCAGTCGCTCACCGAATTGCCGCGCATCATGAACGAGACCCTGGCGTTGGAACAGCAGGCCGACAGGATCAGCCAGGAGATGTCGATCGCGCGGGACATCCTTTATCTGGGGCGCGGGCCGATGTTCCCAATCGCTCTTGAAGGCGCCCTGAAACTCAAAGAAATCAGCTATATACACGCTGAAGGTTATGCAAGCGGAGAGCTGAAGCACGGGCCGATCGCACTCATCGACGAGAGCGTTCCAGTCGTCGTCATGGCGCCACGCGACCGGCTGTTCGACAAGACGGTGTCGAACATGCAGGAGGTCATGGCACGCGGTGGCAAGGTGGTTCTGGTGACGGATCGTGAAGGCGCATCTATCGCAGGAGACGGCGTTTGGCACACCATCGTTCTGCCAACCATCGATCCCGATATTGCGCCGATCCTGTATGCCATCCCAGCGCAGCAGCTCGCCTACTACACGGCGTTGGCGAAAGGAACTGACGTTGATCAGCCACGGAATCTGGCCAAATCGGTAACAGTCGAATAGGCGCTATCCAGTCCGAAACATCGGCGACCGATTTGTGATCGGGTCGATGCGACATCTGCTCGAAAAAATGCTGGATTTACTGTAGCCTATCGTTCAACGGACCAAGAAGCCGACCAGTTGGGACAGGGGATTCGGATGCAGCGCCTGCTAATACTATTCATGCTCGTGACATTGGCCGCGTGTGCGGGGCAGTCAAAGAAACCAGCCAGTGACATCGACCCGCACGCCAAGAACCTGGTTCCGAACTGCTACACGGTCGATCTGTTTGACCCGTACTTCCTGGAGTACCCGGACGAGACAGTTTCGGACGAATCCCGGGCCTTTCTAGGCGTCTGGCGACAAGGGGCCTGGAACGGTGAGTGGTGTCACGATCTTTATGTGACGGCAGTCTACCCAGATGGATCGGTCGACGTGCTCGATCTCTACGGTCCATTGTACGACGCCAACATCGAGGCGACCGTCTTCAAGCGCAAAGGCCAGATCCGCGAAGGTCAGTTGGTGATCAACAGCATTGGCTTCGCTCAGTCGGTCTATCGGCGCGAGGGTCGTTATCTGCTTGGGAAGCGCAGCGGTATCCACGGCGATTTCAACATTACGATGCTGCGCGAAGAGCGGGTCGCGGAAGTGCCAATCCCGCCGATCAATCCGCGCCGGAGCTGACGCACCGGAGAGCCGCGTTATCAGCCAACCGATGGACGCCCCGCACTGTGCTTGGCAGTCTGAATGCCGTTGCGCATTCACGAGGCACATCTGATGGACTTTTCGCTGACGCCGGATCAGCAGAGCCTGATCGAGGGACTCGCCAATGCATTGGAACCTTTCGATGATGCCTATTGGCTTGCCTGCGACCGCGACGCCCGCTTTCCGGACGCTTTCGTGCAGGCCATGGCGGATGGCGGATGGCTGGGCATTGCCTTGCCGGAAGAGCATGGGGGGGCGGGCCTGGGTGTGACCGAGGCCGCCCTGATGATGCTGGAAGTCGCGAAGAAAGGCGGAATGTCAGCGGCGTCCGCAATTCACATGAACATCTTCGGACCGCGGTCTTTGGTGAAATTCGGCACGGCGGACCAGTGTGCGCGGTGGTTGCCCGACATCATCTCGGGAACCACACGCACCTGTTTCTCGGTGACCGAGCCGAATACCGGACTTGATACGACCAAGCTGACGACCCGCGCCGTGCGCCAGGGCGACCGCTACACGGTCAACGGGCGCAAGATCTGGTGTTCGACCGCGCAGTCAGCGCACAAGATCATGCTGCTCGCGCGGACTGCGGATTACGACGCAGAGAACCCGACCGGGGGGCTGAGCCTGTTCTTCACGGACCTCGACCGCAACGCCGTCGACGTGCGCGTCATCGACAAGATGGGCCGCGCTGCCGTCGACACCAACGAGCTGTTCATCGACAACTTCAACATCCCAGCCGAGGATCTGGTTGGGCAGGAAGGAATGGGATTCCGATATATTTTACACAGCCTTAACCCTGAGCGTATCCTGATCGCGTCCGAGGCCGTTGGGATCGGTCTCTCAGCCCTGGAGCGTGCCACGCAATACGCCAAGGACAGGGAGGTGTTTGATCGCCCGATTGGCCAGAACCAGTCGATACAGCATCCGCTGGCAGAGGGCTGGGCAAAGCTCGAGGCCGCGCGCTTGCTGTGTCTGAAAGCCGCCACGCTTTACGATGCTGGCGAGCCTTGCGGGGTCGAGGCCAACGCTGCCAAATACTTGGCCGCTGAAACCGGTCTGGACGTCTGCCGCCAGGCCGTAGCGACGCATGGCGGCATGGGATATGCGCGCGAATTCCACGTCGAGCGCCTGTTCCGGGAAATCATGGTGCCCTATCTTGCGCCAGTCAGCCAGCAACTGGCGCTGAGCCACGTCGCCGAACGCGCTTTGGGTTTGCCGAAGTCCTACTGACTGAAGCACCGGCACATACCTTTCACCGGGGTTGTCGGCGGTGGGTTGATCGGGTGTCGAGCGAAGTCTTTCTCTCCGTTGCCCGACCAGCTCTCGACGTTGCCCGTTCTTCCCTTCCGGAACCTCACCCGGTCTTTCGCGCGACCACAAAATGGCTGGGAGGCTTTGCCGGATAATTGCCGGTCTCGACGATCTCGAACCCCGCTGTGCGGATTGCGTCCTCCAGTTCTGCGACGGACAAGATGCGTACAGGTGGTGCGATCCCCGCACGGCGCAGCGCCCAGATCAGTGGACGGAAGTACCACGCGCCATCGGCCAGGCAGGGTGTTTTCGACATGAACAACCCGCCCGGTCGCAGCAATTCCTGGGCACGCCGCAACGTATCGGACAGATCAGGCACCAGGTGCATCAGATTGAAGTTCATCACCGCGTCGAAGCTGCCAGCCAACTGCTCTGTGGCGCGGTCATCTCCGGTCACAAAGGTGACGTTGTCGATTGGCTCGGATGAACGCTTTTCCTCGGCAATCGCAATCATCTCGGGCGAAACATCGGTCGCCACGTACTCACCGACGGCCGCAGCCAATTTCAGCGCAGTCGTCCCGGTCCCACACCCGGTTTCAAGAACCCGGTCCTGTTCGGAAAGATAGGTACGAACGCGCTCCAGCGTCGTTTCGTAGGCATCGAGGTCGCGGACGGGTCGGGCGGCATACTTCCGCGCGGCGCGGTCCCAGAAAGCGGCATTCGTGCTCATGGATCAGTTCCTTCGTTCTGTTGAAGCGCACATACCCATGCGGATCTCACATTGGAATTGCCTGATTTGGCAGAGCTGCTATGCGTTTTTGCATGATACCTGAGATGGACACATTCGACTGGACCCAGGTGCGCGCCTTTCTGGCCGCCGCCGAGACTGGATCGTTTTCCGCCGCAGCCCGATCCTTGCGCCAGACACAGCCAACGCTTGGCCGTCAGGTCGCCGCACTCGAACGGGATCTGGGCGTCACACTGTTCCAGCGCGGTGCACGCACGCTGGTGCTGACGGACGCAGGTCTAGATTTGCTGGAGCATGCCCGGTCCATGCGGGATGCGGCAGCTTCGCTGGGGCTCGCGGCGACCGGTCAGGCGACAACGATCGCGGGAAAAGTGACGATCTCGTGCAGCGAGTTGATGGCCATCCAGCATCTGCCGCCGATCATCGCGGAACTGAGCGCACAGGCGCCGGGTCTGGAGGTCGAGATCGTTGCATCAGACGCTTTGAGCGATCTGCGGCGCCGAGAGGCAGACATCGCGATCCGGCATGTCCGGCCCGAACAGCCGGATCTGATCGCCAAGCTCGTGCAGGAGACGACAGCACATCTCTATGCAACGAAGATGTTTCTTGACCGGCATGGGCGTCCGTCGACAGCGGAGGAGGTCAGCGCCCTGCCCTTCATCGGCATCGACGAGCCTGACCGGATCCTGCCCTATCTGAACGGTCGCGGCCTAAGCCTGACGCGCGACAGTTTCCGGTGGCATTCGCAAAGCAGTGCCGTGATCT
>ERZ1740062.900-NODE-900-length-13405-cov-4.812360_pt1 | contig 13405 bp, 12 predicted proteins | sample MGYA00581741_ERZ1740062 | MGnify/ENA primary metagenome ERZ1740062 (study PRJEB43018, sample SAMN04849747) | marine metagenome | isolation source: floating plastic debris | place: Pacific Ocean | collected 2008-09-01 | study: EMG produced TPA metagenomics assembly...
GCGCTGGATATATCCCCTTATGGATACTTATCTAGACTTTATGCCCCTTGTAGAGCCAGGTTGGAACCAATTTTTGTTGTTGTTGGTCTTCGCAATCTTATTTGGGCATTTGCGTAATTCGGTAACCAAGCTCGCCAAAGGTCGATTGGAAAGGCTTGTCGGAAAACAGCGATTGGAGTTGTTGATGCGCTACCTAAAAATCATTGATTTTTCCAAAAACGGGAAGATGGGTTATATCTATAAGAACTTAAAACAACAATATCCACCAGGTAGTAAATTCGTGGTTTTGCCCATGGATATGGAGTTTATGGCAGCGGGCCAAGTTGCTGAACCCTATCTCGTTCAAATGGATGAGCTCATGAAGTTGAAGTCCAACAACAAGGAGAGTTTGCATCCCTTTGTTTTTGTCGACCCCAGACGCATTGAGACACAAGACCCTAATACTCCCTTTTTTGACTATGATGGTTCGAATCCCGAGAAAATTGAACTCAATCCTTGCAAACTCAAAGAATACTTAGAGGGTGGCGCTTGCGGAATTAAAATTTATCCTGCTTTGGGATATTATCCGTTCGATAAAAATCTGCTCTCTCTTTGGTTGTTTTGTGCTCAAAATGATATACCCATTACCACGCATTGTTCGGTAGGTCCGATTTTTTATAGAGGGAAAAAGAAAAAAGCTTGGGACCGTCATCCTGTTTTTGAAGAAGTTATCTCGGGTTCGCTGGACAAAGGGACCGCGGTATTGGAACGTTTGCGTTTGATTCAGGTACACAACAAGGATTTTCAAGCCAATTTTACCCATCCACTCAATTACTGCTGTCTGCTCATGCCCCATTTTTTAAAGCAGCTGTTGGACGATTATGCAGATGAAAGGTTGAATAAACTCTTTGGGTATGCCAATGGCAGTTTGGAACGCAATCTTAAAACTTTGAAAATCAATCTGGCGCATTACGGCGGTGCGGAACATTGGGATACGTTTTTGGAGCGGGAACGCTATCAAACTACCAATGAAGTGGTCTTCAGGCCGGCGGTTGCCCTAAACCTTCAAAATGAGCTTAAACAGCCAGGCAATTTCTACCAGCATTGGCACTATTCCGATTGGTTCAGTTTAATCAGTAGCATGCTTATTGAATTTGACAATGTCTATTCGGATATTAGTTACACCTCACATGACAACCAATATCTGAATCTGTTGTCAGAGATAATGAACCATCGTAAAATCAATGAACGCGTCCTTTTCGGAACGGATTTTTATGTGGTAAGCAACCATAAGACGGAAAAGGCTTTTTGGATTGACATGCGAAACCAATTGGCCCCTGAAAAATGGCAGAAATTGGCGCAAGAAAATCCCAATCGCTTTGTTGGAGCTTCATAGGCTCACTGTAATCGATATGGGCAAAGAAGTTTACCCTTGTTCGTTATAAGAATCATCAAAAAACGCAATTCAAATGAAATTAAAAAAAGATTTAAAAGAAGTTGGCTACGATTTGATAGACTCTCCGGTGCGAAATCACAATGTATTGCAATTATGGCTCAAATCCCCGTCCGGAGAAGCAGAAGTCTATTATGATCACATTGACCACGCACTGCAATCCAGCCAGATTTTGGAAATTGTTGAAAACGACGCTTTGTCCATCAATTACGAGCAGGATTTAGAATACAAGTTTAACATCGGGCTTACCTTTCTTGACGGATTGCTTACCTCATTGGGGTTGGGCAATCTGGGACTCTCATCACTTTTTGACGGTGGGAAGCAAGTTTCCATAAGTTATGGCGATAGTAAGACACTTGATATTCCCATAGGTCTTCTCGAAAACTATTTGAGCGATGCCGATTTTAGGCACCCGAATAAGGCTTTGAAAAAAAATGCCAAACGAGATCGTATTTTGGTCATTACTGGAGTAATCATGGCCAAAGACCTCAAGGTGGTCATTGAGACGAACACCAACATTGATAAAAGTCTCGAGACAAGTATTACAAATGCCCTAGAAGGTAAGATTGCTTACAAAAGAGTTTCTACCAAAAAACTCGAAATGAAATCAGAAGGCAATAACCCTTTTCCCGTAGCTGTTCGAGCAAGCCGGATTGATTGGGACAGAGGAGAGTTTAAAAAACTCAAGCAGATTACCGATAACCGGAATATATTCTGAAATACTAGTAAAGCATACGTTGGATAGGCTTTTACATCCTTCGTGTTCAAAGCATTGGAGCTAAAATCCCCACTTGTGGGGATTTTTTGGTTGTCTACAGCAGTTTACTTTTCCACAAGTAAATTTTGAAAAATGAGAAACCTATACTTGCTAACCATCACCATGCTGTTTATATCTCTAAAATCTATTTCTCAGGCAACAGATTTGCCAAGTCCAAATCAGATTGATTGGGATACACACTTTGAAATTATCTTCTCTGACTTTGAAGATAATATCAAAGGCAAGATTACTAAAAATGGAGAAAAAGCAGTTCTATCCAAGGATTCAGAATCCGTAAGTTTTGAAGCTTTTGATTTGGAGAAAAATGGGGTTTACATCGAGGAATTGTTTACTCTTTTTGAAATGTTAGATGAAATCAATGATGATATAGGGATTTTGGATGCTTTTGGACAGAATTCATTTTACACAAGTTTCAGATTTTGTGGTTGCACGGAGACACCGAAAAAGATAATAGAGCTTTACCAAACTAGTTGGCAATCATTAAGTACAACAATAGATGGTATTCAAACTGCATTATCTCCCATAGTAACCACGGATACTCGAAAAATTAATGCGCTAATCGAAGTAATAAAAAGTGAAAAGGGAACGATTAATAGTGCTGAAATACTTCGAAATAGAAATTGGGATGACTATGCAGAAATTGAGAGTTACATATTGGAGGATGTCTTTCCAGAAAACTCCACAAAAGTTAAAAAGTTAAAAGTGAAAATTAATGAACTTAAAACACTATTGACTTCCTATGCCACCTTCGTCAAAATATATAATTAAAACCCATAAAAAATGAAGCAATTAATCACAGGGATTATATTTCTGGTCAGTATGAATACGTTTGGTCAATTTAATCCGCTAGACCTTGTGGATAAAATAGCTGGAACTCTTTTGCCTGAAGTTGTAAATGGTGTGAAAAACATCAAAGACGCGAACAAAAAAAGCGATAAGGACGAAGAGGCAAAAAAGCTTGAAGAAAAGTTCAAGTTAGAAAAGGACAATGCAATTAAAAAGGCAAAACAAGAAATCATATCGGATATCGGGTATGAAATAGAGTTTTTAGAAGCTATTTCATTAGTTCAAAGTCAAATTGAACGGATAAGTAATGACGTAGGAAGACTTTCTATTTTTAAAGACGAGGTTTTCCTAGAGACGTTAAAACAACAACAGGCTGTGAAGGTAAAGAATGAAGTAGTGAGGAAATTCCAAAATGCTTTGGAACAAGTCAATAAGAATATGCCGGAACTAAGGGCCGCAAGGAATAAAGTAGGAACTTCCAGCATTCCAGCGGACGCCAAAGCTGCTCTTTATTTGGGTTCTATTATTGCAAAATTAGATGAAATCAATGCTTCTTATAATGACTGTTCAGTTTTAAACCAGAGTAATCTGGAGAGTAAAAAAACCAATTCATGTATACTTTCAATAAGGTCAGTATCAGCCGATATCGCTAGATTGGAAAATCTTGTAGAAGAATTGAATACCGAATCATCTGCAATGCTATTGTCATATATTAAGCGATACAAAAACATCAAACTGAAAGCTAACCAGTAATTCCGTTTGATATGGGATTGACCCCATCCAAAAATTCCGCCTCAGCCAAAGGCAATAGTTGGGCGGCCATCTCCAAAACGGCCTGCACGTTGACATCCGGTTGGGGAATGTGGGAATGATTCGCTGCATTCTCATTGTCAAGAGCCAGAATACAAACATTCAATAACGATTCGATTTTGAAAAGCAGGTCCCGATAGTCTTTCATGGGCAATTGGGTAGCCCTTAAACCTTGCTTTGTTTGAGAAAGGGAACTAAAATAGGACTCAAGGGGCAGGTCCAAATGAGATAGGTCGAGCGTGTTTTTGGTTTTCATAACAAAAGAATTTGGTTCCACGAATGTAATTAAAGAATTTCAAAATGCGGACGATAGACCGCATTTTTTATAAAATGAACTTCGTCCTTTGTTTGCAATGGAGATTAACAAAACCATCTGTAACTACATATCCAAGCAATGGATTGCTAAAGCAAAATCAAAACGTTCTTTTGCCTTAGACCACAATGTCGACGAAAAAGTAGTTCGAAAAATATCTCAAAAGGATGGTTACAATATTCCGTTAAAAACACTGTATAAGATTTGCGAAGCGAGGGGTATTAGGCTTTCTACTTTTTTTAAACAAATTGAAGATAACTCCAATTTAAGTTAGAGTCTGGCCAAAGTACAGTTTTCTGGGAATTTCAAATACATTCACATTTTGCTCACTTAAGTTTTTTGTAAGAATAATAGGCTCTATTTTTAATAAGTTAAATCTCAGTATTGTAAATCTTTAATTTTCATATGGAGAAAAAATTTTCCCAAAGAATAGGATTAACCGCTACAAATAAACCCATTCAATTAAAGTCAATCGACCATGATTTAAGGAATTCCTTATGGAATGCGGTCAGTATTGCAATCATGAATAGATGTAAGGATTCTTACGGAGATTTCTCAAATTACCAGATAAGAAATTTAACAGCTGAATTATGGATTAGTTTTTATAAACTTCCTGTTGACGAAATTCTTTACCGAGCTTCGGATAATATTAGAGAAATTAGAAATCGATTTTTTCAGCACGAATGGTATGAAGTTTATGACTTATTGGAGTTTTTGGCGTCTTTAGACGGTCACCCATTTTCTCCGGAAGAATTCATGGAAGTATGCAATGAGTTTTTAGAGGTTGAGAATTCTGCATTTCGTTTTATAAATGGAATATTGGTGCCTATTTCAAATGAACATGAACTTGATGAATTAGAAGAAGCTTTAGAAGTAACTGGCGACTGGACCGCATTAAATGGGGCAAATATTCATTTGCAAAATTCCCTAGAAAAAATATCGGACAAGAAAAACCCTGATTACCGTAACTCCATAAAAGAATCAATTTCTGCTGTAGAATCAGTTGCTAACGCCATTACGGGTGGTAAGAAGTCTTCCTTGGGTCAGGCGCTTACAGCAATAAAGGATAAGATCAGCTTACATACTGCTTTAGAGAATGGATTCAAAAAAATATATGGTTATACGAGCGATGCAGATGGAATTAGGCACTCACTTATGGAACAGCCAAGTTGTGATTTTGAGGATGCTAAATACATGTTAGTTTCTTGTAGTTCTTTCATTAATTATATTGTTCAAAAAGCCGCTAGGAATGGAATTGATTTGAACTGAGGAAGTTTAACTATTTACTTTTCACTTCGCTAAAGCTTCGGAGGGGATTAAATCAAACGTTTGTTGCGAAAAGCGATACCAGAACCTGATTTTAAATACTTTTCAAAGGCGTAGGCTTTTTGTCTATCTGTGAAAACCACATAAGTGACCACTTCAAAAGGCAATCGATAACTGGTAGAAAACGATTTGCCTTCTTGGTGTTCCTTTAATCTTCTTTGCAAATTATTGGTAAAGCCAGTGTAGTACTGTCCATCACTACATTTTAAAATATAAACCGTCCAAGTCATTTCAAACAAACCATAAAGCCCAGTGGACGGGTCCACCAAAGCCCGATGAAACAAAAACAAATGGAGGTTGAAGAAAAAAAGCTCCCCTTCGCGCGAGGCTTCGGGGAGCTTAGGTGGAGCCGGGGAGAATCGAACTCCCGTCCAAACAAGCAATAACAGAGCTTTCTACATGCTTAGTCTTGGTTCAATTTTCGACTTGTGACCGACCCAAAACCGCCTATCACAAGCTTAGCTTCTTTAGTTTAGAATGGTTAACGAAGCCTTAACCACCCGGTGTTGACTTTTATGGTGCTCCTAAATGACTCGCCGTCAACAAGGGCTATTCAGGAACATTCAGCTTTCCGCCCTAGGCGGACTAGGCTAAGACTTACTGTAATTCAGTCGATTAAGCAGCTAAAGCGTAGTTAGACTCGCCATTTAAAAGTGTGGGATATTGAATTAACGAGCATCATTCCCATAGCTCGACATGCTTACAATGCCATTGGTCTCGCTGTCAAAACCAGTCGGCCCCATAATGAGATAGTATCTGCCATAGGCAGATGCGTTATCGAATTATGTCCGCCCAAGCTACCTTGGTAGCGAAGGCGAACTACAATCCATCTCATTTTTTTATCAAAGAACTCTTCACTTCAAGTGGCCCATTGTATCGGGTTGAATCGAGAAGTGGGCGTTCACTCCTTCACCAAGGTTCCGGAGCACCGGGCTTTCGGCAGTCGCTTTTGCAAACCGTCACTTCAACTTCGCTCAGTGACCATGCAAAGAGCTTCAACAATACCTCAATCCCTAACGCTTTTTCACCTTCGCCATTTAATGGCTTCGTAGGCTTGGCTACGTTGAATTTGGGTATGTCCTCCGTAGCGCAAACCTGTTTTGCGCGAAGGAGGGCAAAGGTAACCAATTCTTCAACAATCCAGAACTTCGCTGGCTTTGTCCGAAAAGTTTGCGTACCCTTCGCAATCCCCTTAAATTCGGCAAAAAGTATACCAGATTTATGAAATTCGGAATCATCCGCGAACGCAAAAACCCACCGGACCGCAGGGTGGTACTCTCTCCAGAAGCCTGCCAGCAAGTATTGCAACACCATCCCGAAGCCAGCATTGTGGTCGAATCCTCTCCCATACGTGTTTTCGAAGATGCCGAATATTCTAATTTGGGTATTCCGGTTGCTGACAGTGTTGCGGATTGCGATGTGCTGCTTGGTGTGAAGGAAGTACCGATTGATGCCCTCATTCCGAATAAGAAGTACTTTTTCTTTTCCCACACCATCAAAAAACAACCCTACAATCGTGACTTGCTTCGTGCCATTTTGGAACGAAACATCGAATTGTACGACCACGAAGTAATTACCAACCCCAAAGGACAACGTTTGGTCGCTTTTGGTCGTTACGCGGGAATCGTGGGTGCTTATAACGGCATTCGCGCTTATGGGCTAAAGTTCAAAACCTTTGAGTTGCCCAAGGCCGAAACTCTTCACGACCAGCAGGCGTTAATTGCAGAGCTCCAAAAAATACAATTGCCCAACATCAAAATCCTATTGACCGGAAAGGGTAGGGTAGGCAATGGCGCCAAAGAAATGTTGGATGCCATGCATCTCAAAAAGGTCAATGTAGCGGCGTACTTGTCTGAAACCTTATCCGAACCGGTTTATTGTCAAATTGATGCTTCCGAATACAACAAGCGAAAAGATGGCGTACGCGGGAACAAAGCGGACTTTTTCGCAAACCCAGAGGAATACAAATCCAACTTTTTCCGTTTTGCCGAAGTGACTGATTTCTATATTGCTGGTCACTTTTATGGCCAAGGTGCACCGTATTTGTATACGCGAGCAGATGTAAAACATCCCAATTTCAATATAAAAGTAGTGGCGGATATTAGCTGCGATATTGACGGTCCCGTGGCCACAACCATCCAACCCTCTACCATAGCTGACCCCATTTATGGGTACCATCCACAAACCGAACAGGTTGTGGATTATCACAATGATGAGGCAATTGCTGTTATGGCTGTGGATAATCTCCCCTGCGAACTTCCTCGGGATGCCAGTATTGGTTTTGGAGAAGCCTTTTCAAAATATGTTATTCCGGCATTTTACAACGGTGACGCCGATGGTATATTGGAACGCGCCCGAATGACCCAAAATGGAAAGCTTACCCAACAGTATTTGTACCTAAAAGACTACGTGGAAATCGGATAAAAAAGTACTTCATCGGAGGTCCTTTCCATAACGTTAAAATATTCTAATTTTTTTGTTATCTTCCGCTTCCTTTACTAGACAAATAGTGAAATTCAATTGGGTCATATCCGGTGAAACGGATGCAGCGGTAAAAAGAGCTTGTATCGATTTGGAATATCGATTACGACCTAGAATCACCAAATTTTTAATGTCCCGTTTGGATGCAGAGTGCTGCGGCAACTTTAGCTGTTTTTACTTTGATGTGGATTTGGAAAACAAGAATGTCTCCATTTCTGAGAAAACCCCAAAAGACTACATCGATCAGATTAGGGATGATTTCGAAATAGAAATTAACGGATTACGAACTTCTATTTTTTCTGCGGCTTCCTGAGCCTTTTCTTTTTTTGATTATCCTCTTTATCAAAATTTGGCTTTTATGGTGATTGTATAATCTATCGAATTGGCGGAATTAGGTTTAGGCAGCGAATGTTTACCAATTATCGTGGTTTTTGAAATTCAGTCGAATTTTAGTTGCAGAAAATCATTTGGGCCCTACATTAGTTGTTCAGAAAAAACCTATAAATGAAACGCATTCCCCTACTCTTAACCCTAGTGTTATCATTTCAATTTGTTTTGGGCCAAAACGCAACCAAGAAGGAGCTTGCTCCAGAGCTTCTTTTCAAAAAATCAAAACAAAGTCAATTTTCCATATCACCTGATGGCAAGCTTTTTATGGAATTGGTGAAAGGAAACAATTCTTATGACATCGTTATCGTAGATATCGACAATTACAAGATTCTACATCAAATCCCTATGGGCTCCAGGTCTATTCAGAAATTAGTTTGGTTGAATGACCGCAGAATTGCCTATAGTTCCCAGGGTTTGATTGAGGCCATGGACATTGATGGTGAAAACGAAATGACCCTTGTAGATTATAAGTTCGACAATAAAAACTATCGGAACTACTACAATCTGAAAAAGATGATTCGCATCAACTCTTTATATGACGATGCGAGGTTAGATAGAAAACATGTACTGTTCCAATCTACCAATTATAAATTCTACTCTGTTATTAAAAAAGTAAACGTGTTTACCGGACAGGAGTTTACGATAATGGATGGCACGCGCCATAAAATCAACCGCTGGCTTGTTGACAAAAAGGGCAAACCTGTTGCGGGTCTTAGAATTGAGGACGATACATTTCGATATTTTGTGGAAAACCCTTCCAGTAGAGATTGGATTCCGTTAAAAGTAAAGTTTGGAGAACATTATCATCCGGTAGCCTTTAGTGGAAAAACCTTTTTGAATCAACCCATTACCTATGAAGGTGCTGGTTTTGAAAAAGACATCATCTACATCACCAGCAACGTTCAGAGCGATAAACGGAAACTGTTTTCATACAACTACAGAACCCACCAAATCATAGATACCTTGGCGTCTGACAAGAATTGTGATATAGGCGACCCAGATGGTGAGGATTTGGCCTTGATTTTTGATTTCAAAAACGAAAAATTGGGAGGAGTTGTGTATCAGGGTATTCGACCTCAGTTTATTCCGTTTTCAGAGGATTTTAAACGTATTTCGGATACGCTTCGAACCAAATACAAAAATTACTTCAGCCAAATCATAGACGTAGACAAGAACAATAATCGAGTTGTTGTTCGCCAATGGAGCGATACTTATGCTGGCAATATCGGGGTTCACGACATGGAGACAGGCGATTACTCGGTTATGGTAGATTTTAATCCTGAATTGGAAGAGTATAAGCTTTCCAAAACCAAAATTGTTGGGCTTAAAAATAGAGAGGGAAAACGTTTGCCATCCTATTTAAATTTACCGGATAATTACACAAATGAAGAAGGTGGTAAGCCGGTTCCTTTGGTCGTTATTCCACATGGTGGCCCGTTTGCAAGAGATTATTGGGATTTGGATGCCTATGCGCAGTATTTCAGTTATAAGGGCTATGCTGTGTTGAGACCCAACTTTCAAGGGTCAGTCGGTTTTGGAAAATCTCATGTAATGGCAGGTATAAGAGGTATCAACACCGTTATGATTGATGATATTGCCGACGCTACGCAGCACATTATGGACAATTTTAATGTGGATAAAGAAAAGACATATGTTTTTGGACATAGTTATGGAGGTTATGCCACCTATATGAGCCTAGTTCGGTATCCCGAACTTTTCAAAGCAGGTGTTGCGATAGGTGCGCCATCTGACATAAAACTATTGATGAAGTCTTTCAAGAAAGATGGAAGTGATTTTGCATACGAATTTTGGAAATCTGTTTTGGGTGGTAGAGATAGTGATTACTTAAAGGAAATCTCACCCATCTCTTACGTAAAAGATATTAAGAAACCCATTTTGGTTTTTCATGGACGAAATGACGGAATTGTTCCTGTAGAACAAACTGAGGTGATGCAAGAAGCTTTCCGTAAAAAAGGAAAGACCGATACATTTACCATTATTGAATCGCAAGGGCATAGTATTGAAAACAGTAATAGTATCGGCTATGTACTGGAAGAAAGTGAGTTGTTTTTTAAACGGCAGCGTTAATACTTCGTTGGGATTTTTGAGGAACTGCCCCATCTAAAAATCATAAAACACACCCAAAGAAATATACCAAAGGCAAAGGTCATCAACCAAGTGTAAGGGAGGCTTAAATCTACAAGAGTTGCTTCTATAATGGCATAAGGGCGAACTAGAACATCCCAAGAATTGAAACGCAAAAAACGTCCGATATAGATGCCAAATCCAGATAGTAGGCATATTATTGGAGCAAGCAAAAACTTCCAAAGGTTGGATAGCCGGTCTGCTATCGCATAATTAAAATCCGCTAAGGAAAGCATGAAGAGCAGTAAGCCATGCACCGCGAAGACAAAGACCAAAAAGAGGTCGAACCACATCCAATTGGAGGCCCCATTGTGCAGGTGAATCAAATCGGTTATCAAATATGGCGCATTGGGCAATAGTAGCAGCCAAAGTCCCCAAATGCCTAATCGAAATGGTTTTGATGCGCCTCTATGTGGATTTAATAACATTGTTTGACTTAGAACATAGGGTAGAAAAGCCAAAAAAAGGTTCCAAACCAAAAAGCCATAGAAGAGGGAACCCGTTACCGCAAATCGAATCAAAATCAATAGGAGGGCGAATCCCGTAAATAACCAAAGGGGATAGTACTGCAGCAAAAGAAAGCGAAAAAGATATTTCATACAACCAGAATTATAGGTCGCCCCAAAACAAAATGAGGCGACCATATTTGACTACGTTAATTGCGGATTTCCACTCCAATCAATTTTTCGGGAGGCGAACATGATGAGTGCCAAAATCAGGAACAACCCAATACTGCCTACCAAAAGAGCGTAATCTTCCAGCTGAATGATTACGAAAATGAAGCTGTACAAACTAAACATGGAGCCTAGAATGAGCATGGTGAACTTTGCGTTTTTCAAAATGGATTTGGAGTAAACGGTTATCAAAGTGACTACAGCGGCACCCGAAATCAGATAGGCGTTTAAATAGTTCTGATGCTCAGAAATGGAGATGAGCAAAGTGTAAAACATCACCAGCGCTAGGCCTATCATGAGATACTGAAAGGGATGTATAGGAATCTTACTACTGATTTGAATCAGAAGGAAAACCAACAAGGTCAGCCCAATAATCATTAATCCGTATTTACTGGTACGTTCTGTTTTCTGGTAGTCATCAATAGGAACCAAGAACTCTGTTCCAAAGGAAAACTCCAGTAAATCAGGTAGGCGGTCAAAGAAGTACTGACCGAACCGGCGATTGGTTTCCAATACTTTCCATTTCGCCTCAAAGCCCGTTTTGGTGATTTTTTTACCCTCCGTATCGGGCAGAAAATTGCCATTGAAACTAGGGGAGTGCCAATTGGATTTCATAAATACTTGGGTCTCCTTACCAATGGGCACATATTTCAGATTTTGACTTCCGTTGATGATAATATTGGACTGAAATGCCATAGTATTCGTTACGATGTTTTTTATGTCCTTTAGGTACCCAGACTCCAGAGTGTTGAGGTAGGTATTGTCAAATTTGGGTTTCAGGGCGTAATTATGGTCGCCGAGGGTAATTTTAACCGTATTGCGTATTCCTTTGAGGTTGCTGGTCTTAAAGAGCAGCGTAGCCTTCTCCCAAAGCACATCTTTATTGCTGATGTCTTTTCCAGAAAAATCAATTTGAGCGAATTTACCAGAAATGGCATTTTCAGAAGTGTACACCACAGACTCATAAATACCACGTTCCAAAGGTTGGGTTTTCACATCACTTTGAATGTTCAGTTCCCAAGGGAAAAAGTAAGCCAAGTGTTTTTCTGGTTTTTGAGATACGATGAAAGTTTTGGTCTTATCATCGAAAACCTTTTCCTCAACATAGGTGAGGTACGGCACCTTTAAAATGGGCCCATTTAAAATCACTTCTTTACCCCATTTGGTATTGATTTCTTCAATGACCTCAGTTTGCCTAAAACCACGTTCTCGAATGAGGTCTTTAACGAACCCTAGGGGAATCAATAAAACTAGGATTAGGAATCCAACAGCTAGCATTTTTGCGGTTATCGAATGTCTGAACCATGAACCGATTCTGTTTTTTGTATTTTTCATACTATTTAATTTAAAGTACTTTGTATTTCAAAGTAAAATGATAAAAAAATTTACGTGTTATGAATAAGCTTTTCCAAAGCGACGATATGTGCTTTAAAAGCTAGTTTACCTTCCGGCGTCGCCGAATACTTTGTGTTTGGTTTTTTTCCGATAAAGGATTTTTTGACGTTGATGTATCCAGCTGATTCTAAGGTGCGACTATGACTGGCCAGGTTGCCGTCTGTTACGTCTAGCAATTCTTTGAATCGGTTGAAATCCGCCTGCTCATTCACCATTAAAATAGACATGATTCCAAGGCGGATGCGATGGTCGAATAATTTATTGATGCCGTCTATAAGTCCCATAGACTTAAGTTTTCTCTTTTATGGACATTAAACTTCCATAAATAATATGAAATACGCCAAAACCAACTGTCCAGAATATCAGTCCATATCCCGGAAAAGCAGCACAGACGAGCCCTAATATGATTTCAGCGTAGCCCAAGTACCGTATGTTTCCCAAGGTATATTTGGAGGCGTTCACCAAGGCCAATCCGTAAAAAATAAGCATAAGTGAAGCTGTTAAGCCATAGTGCTGGTTGTTCAGTTTGATTAGAAGATATATCCCTCCTGTAAGCAACGGAACCAAGAAATTTATGAGTAATCTTCGGGTTGTATCGTCCCAAATTTTCTCGTTGTTCTGACGGGCTTTGCGCTGCGTAAGAAAAAAGGCAGTCAAAACACTTGCGGTGGCGACTGCAAAAAGTACGATAAACATCATTTTGAAAATCCAACTAAGCAATACTACATAGTCTCGTGCTGGAAGTAGGAAAAAATAGGTCACACCGGCACCTATAATCGCATAGACTCCGGCTAGTATCCCGGATAAACCACTAAATGAGCTGAACCGAGAAGAGCGGTTCATCATGACCATTATCTCGGAGAAATCGTTTAGAT
>ERZ1740062.901-NODE-901-length-13396-cov-15.437074_pt1 | contig 13396 bp, 11 predicted proteins | sample MGYA00581741_ERZ1740062 | MGnify/ENA primary metagenome ERZ1740062 (study PRJEB43018, sample SAMN04849747) | marine metagenome | isolation source: floating plastic debris | place: Pacific Ocean | collected 2008-09-01 | study: EMG produced TPA metagenomics...
TTGATTATGATTTTTCTAAATATGCTCAAGAATGGGTTTCGCAAGTTACTAGTGTTATTCGAGCAAAAATTATTGATAATTTATTAAAAAAATTTCTTGCTTTACATCCCCAAGCAACTGTTATAAATTTAGGAGGAGGACTTTGTACGCGCTTTTTCCGAATTGATAATGGTAAAATTAATTGGTATGAAGTTGATTTTCCAGAAGTAATTGAACTGAAAGAGAAACTGGTACAGCAAAGCAATCGCTATCATTTAATTGCTGGTTCAATTCTTGAACCATTATGGATAGAACAAATAAATCCAGATGTAAATCAACCTGTATTTATCATCATGGAAGGAGTATGTTTCTATCTAAGCGAGGAGGAAAATAAAGTTTTATTTACTCAGATACAAACAATGCTGGCCTCATTATATGCTCCGATAGAAATCGTATTTGATGTAATGAATCGTAAACAAGCTACAAGCACAAAACGTCATGATACCGTGTCTAAAACTAGTGCTGAATTTAAATGGGGAATCGATAATTCTCAAGAGTTAGAAACATGGGATTTGGGAATTACTCTCAAAGATGAAATTTATTTCCTTCCCGAATCTGTTAAATATCCTCAACGGATAAAACCTTTTTGGTTGAAGTATATTGCGTTTATTTTTATACCATTATTTAGAAATAATGCTCGTATTCTCCAAGTAGAAATTAATTGATATTTATATTTACATTTCGGAATATAAAAAACTATCTCTCAAATCTAATGAGAAACAGTTTTCAAAGTCCATTTCTGGGAGCATCTGTTTCCTAATTCATGTTAATTAATAGTCTTTATTATATTTTTAATTATATTTTGATTTTCCTGCTTTGTACCCTTAGGTGCAAGATATAAATTTACTTACCTTCATATTCCTGTTAGCTCATATGATGTCCGCCAAATCACCCATAATATGTCGTTGCGAGTGTAACAGAGTGAAACGAAGCAACCGCAAGGTTTTGAGATTACTGAGTCCTATCGGACACGCTCCGCGAACGCTGTCGCTCGCAATGATGGTTATTTGAACGGACTTGGTATCACTTCATAAGCGATGGATGCATTCTTCTAATCTTGAGATAACTTACCTGATAGTGATTAGTAGAGTCTACCCGACGATGACCAATGAAAACTACTTCATTACCGTCCACTTCATAAACTTGGAATTCTTTAGCGTGACCGAAATGCTGATTTACTAAACCACCACCTTTAGTCGCAACTGCAACCAAAATTTTATGAGTACTAACTGTAATATCATTAGCTTGCAACTGCTCCTTAGCACTCTTGAGTTCTTCTCTGAATTTCTCAATACCTGCATGAACCTCTTGACGCTTCTCTAAATCGTACTCTGAAGGCATTTCCAAAATTTTGTCTTTGGTAAACTCTTGAGAACGATCTTCTCCTAACAATCCTACAGCATCAGCACGACATTGACGACAGTGGCGCATCAATTTCATGTTACCAGCGCAATTGTCTTGAACTTCCTTGAGTTCTTTAGGGGTCGGACCTCTTTGACCGGTAAGTCCGAAGTGTGTACCATGCTCTGGTGCAGAGATAAGAGGCATAATATTATGTAAAAATGCACCTTTCTCACGGATAACTCGGTTTACTTCTGGTAAGTGATGGTCATTAATACCAGGAATTAATACTGAGTTAACTTTACATAAAATATCCGCTTCTCGCAGAGCGTCTAAACCTTCCATTTGTTTCTCATGGAGAATTTTTACCCCTTCAATGCCTCTGTAACGTTTGCGCTTATAGTGAACCCAGGGATATATTTTTTCACCAATTTCTGGGTCTACCATATTAATGGTAATTGTTACATGGTCTACATTTAATTCTTTAATTCGGTCTACATATTCAGGTAACATCAGACCATTGGTTGACAAACAAAGCTTAATATCTGGTGCTTGTTCAGCAATCAATTCAAAGGTGCGGAAAGTTTTTTCTGGATTAGCTAGTGGGTCTCCAGGACCTGCAATTCCCAAAACTGTCATTTGAGGAATTTTCCCGGCAACAACTAATACCTTCTTTGCCGCTTCTTCAGGAGCTAGCAACTCGCTTACTACTCCAGGACGACTTTCATTTGCACAGTCGTACTTACGATTACAGTAGTTACATTGAATATTACAAGCAGGTGCAACCGCTACGTGCATCCTTGCATAATGGTGATGAGCCTCTTCACTGTAGCAAGGATGTTGAGCAATACGCTCTTTAATTTTATCATCCATTTCCACGGTGGCATCGCTACTGCATCCGCCGCAATTACTAGAGGCTTTAACTTTATCGGATTCTATTGAGTTGTTAAGAGTTTTAGAAGAAGTTGCAGACATTGAATTTCGCAAAAGTCGGTGGACTGACTGCCACTGGGAAAGATGTATTCGCTATCCTTGAACCAGGAATGGAAGTCGCGTCTGGTAATGCTCCAGTCAAGGAGAAAAGGCACTGCTACCTTTATTACTTCCTCAGCAAAGATGTAGGCTTAAGACCCAAATTCCAAGGCTGGTGTGTCAACGCAAGGACTGGGTAAAGTACCTCCAGCCGCGACTCCTGTTCACAGGGGCATGGTGCTATCTCATCCCTCCACTCACTCACTGCGACTTTCATTCAGAACTAAAATCTTACTGATTTATTAGATTCAGTTCTTGTGATGACGCTTTGAGTGCTTGGCGATATAGAAGTTATAGCAACCTTCAAAAATAGCTTTCCTCAAAATGCACAGATAAGATTTATTAAGCTTAATTAAAAATGCACTCAAAATCTTAAACTCAGTTTTAGAAGGCGTTAAGAAAATTTAATTTTTTTTTTCTGGTGAGGGTACTTGTATTTTTAGCCCCAGGGACTGGCTTTTTAAGACCAGGGTACATTATTTGTTGTACTCGCCTAAAATCAGGCGATGGTGCCTTAGCACCCATTATCAGGGATGGTGGGGTAGTGCCCGCTTGCTAGCGATCGCAAGTGCTGCCAAGCTATTTACTATTCATTCCATATTGGCAACTCACTTCTATAAATCAACTGCTATCTTTACAATTCTCAGAAACTTCCCAACCAATATAGGTAGTACGAATAAAATACTCTCAAAATACCTACATAAAAGTTTTAGACGATTTTAAGTTAACTTAAACAACCAGATAAAACTGAACAATTGCTTATTTAGTTAACATCATAAATTTAATAGTGTATCTAACATATCATTTTTTTTTGCATAAGAAACGCAACTAAAATTTTCTTAACTATTCCTTTAATAATTACTATTGAATCCCTGTAAAAGCCTCTATAAGAACAAATATAAGCGATGAGGGCATGAAAATAAATGAGAATAATTATCTATAAAATATTAAAAAAATCTTTATCTTCTCTTCCTTCTTCCCTCTAGCTTGAAGGTCGAATACCTCCGGTCACATCGCTTCGCTCCAATTCAAAATTATCAATTAAAAAAATGATCATTCCATAAAAATAAATTTAAGGATCATCTCAAAAATTCAAAGCCACCAGTAAATCTGCTTATTGATTAACTGATAAAAATACAAAACCAAATACAAAATAAAACACAAACTTAGAAAAGCGAAAAATATGTTTAAGAAGTTGTGTACTACCTTGTCTTTCCTTTGAGGAAATAATATCATAATAAATAGTATTTCGAGATACAGAAATTACATTTTCATTAAAATTATTTCAGTTTAGAGTGCAATTTTAAATCAACTGATTATCATCAATTTATAGTCCAGATATGCAATATAAGTACTTACAAAGCGGGAGCACTCATTGATTTGTCCTGTGAGTACATTAATTACTGTTCCCTAGCCAGAAAATCTTGTACCCACTAAGGTTAAATACCTGCACCCCTACCCCAAGGAGTACTTTAAATTTGTATTAAGAAGGTAGATTGAGATGGATGAGTGCAGACTTAATTAATTTAATAAACTTAATCGGCATTATTATTACTACTTTTGTTTAAGTCACCTGGTATAAGCAAAAAAAGCGTTGCGTCAATCAGAATTTATCTGATGTTTCAGGAGTCGCAATGCTCGTAAGCGAACTGAATTGTGGATATGAAAAAATTCGCAATGCCAAAGTAAATAGTCTGCTCTTTTAACTGAAGATATCTTGATGCAACAATCTACAAAAAATACATTCAACTCTCAAACTGAGACAGCCAGCAATTGTACTCAAACATCCTTTATAGATTCTCTGTTACAGGATAATATCTTTAAGTTGGTATGGAGCGATTTTCGCATTATTTTCGAGCGCGATCCAGCAGCACGTAATTGGTTAGAGGTAATTTTTTGCTATCCCGGTTTACACGCATTATGTTTGCATCGCATAGCACATAATCTCTATCAGAAAAAAATAAGTTTTTTCCCGCGTTTACTTTCTCATATTGGCAGGTTTTTCACTGGTATTGAAATTCATCCTGGTGCAAAAATTGGTCAAGGGGTATTTATCGATCATGGTATGGGAGTTGTAATTGGAGAAACTGCCATAGTCGGGGATAATTCTTTAATTTACCAAGGTGTGACTCTTGGTGGAACGGGAAAAGAAGACGGTAAGCGCCATCCAACTTTAGGTAAAAATGTTGTGGTTGGTACTGGTGCAAAAGTTTTGGGAAATATTTGTATAGGCGATCGCGTGCGTATTGGTGCGGGTTCTGTTGTTCTAAAGAGTGTTTCCTCTGACTCCACAGTTGTAGGAATTCCGGGTAGAAATATTTCTCATCGGAAAAATGAAAAAATGTATCCTTTAGAACATGATAAATTACCAGACGTAGAAGCTAAAATTATTCTCTCTTTGGTAGAAAGAGTAGAAAATTTAGAACAGCAATTACAAGTTATGTACATAGATTCAGAGGAAAAAAAATTCATCAGAAAATGAATATCAAGGAAGTAATTAGTTAAAAATCGATAATTTTTTATCTCTTTTCTTCCTTATTTTTCTTGCAAGGTCTAACTCGATGGTGCTACCCCCTACTTATATAATTAAATATTGTTGCATACTTAAGAACGCAGGTTTATTCAACATTTCTTTGTGTAGAGAAATTCTGTGATTCTATTCATTTTTTCTTCTAAATATTAAATTTTTCTAATTTTTTGAGAAACTTAGAAGATAAATATACATTTATATAGTTTAAGCCAGGAAAATACCAAACATGGTAGTTAAAAATGAATTTATAGATTGTTTATAGATTGTTTATAGGTTAAATTTCCTATGGAGTTCCCAAGTCTTAGCAACAGTAAAATTATTACTTTTTTACAGAAAGAATTAGAACTATCAGCCGCAGATATTGCTGTAGCATTGCGACATCCTGAATTTAATCATGGTCCTTTACCAATGTTACTTTGGCAGTACGGTTTAGTGAATATAGATCAATTAGAAAGAATTTTTGATTGGATGGAACATCATCCAAGCTGAGAAAGCTAAATCAAAGTAATCTATATTTTCTATATTTTCAGGTAAAGAATCTTAAAATAGGATAATTTAATCAAAGTCAAATATCATGAAAAAGGTTAAAGACAAGCTTTTTTCTCAAAAATTAAACTCAAACATTAAATTATTCTCTGTAATAAATTCTAAAATATTGAATATCAACTTAATGCTTCGTGGATAATCAAGGGGAAAATAATCATAATATGAAAATGAATATGTCAATATATTATTCAAGACATAAGTAAATAATTGGATTAAAAAGTAATAATATTTACTAATTTATTACTACTTTTGTGGTTTATTTTCATTTATTGATAAGCAAATAAAATTTTATTATTCTCAACAAGAATAACAATAGACTATGTATAAATTAAATAATAGAAAATTCTCCAAATATGTTACTCATTATCAGTAATTACCCAAAACTAAGACCAAAATCAATAAGGGGGAATTAGGAGAAAGAATAGTATAGGTGATGAGTAAAATGAATCAAGTTCTAATCAACGATACGACATTACGTGACGGTGAACAAGCTGCTGGTGTTGCTTTCAATCTCAAAGAGAAAGTAGCGATCGCTCAATTTTTGGATGCTATGGGAGTCCACGAAATAGAAGTGGGTATCCCCGCAATGGGTCAACAAGAAACCACAGCTATCAGCGCGATCACTGATTTAAACTTATCTGCGAATTTACTAGGCTGGAATAGAGCCGTAATTTCAGATATTAAGGCTTCCATGTCATGTAATTTAAAACGAATGCATATTTGTATACCTGTATCGGGTATCCAAATTGCTGCAAAATTTCAGGGACAATGGAGAACAACTTTACAGCAGCTTAAAGACTGCATTAGTTTTGCTGTTGATAATGGACTATGGGTAGCAGTCGGAGGAGAAGATGCTTCTCGCGCTGACGATAACTTTTTACTAGATGTTGCAAATTATGCTCATGAATGGGGAGCATCCCGATTTCGTTTTTGCGATACCGTAGGAATACTTGACCCTTTTTCTACCTATAGCAAAATCAGAAAACTAGTTTCTGGATTATCTATTCCGGTGGAAATCCATACTCATAATGATTTTGGATTAGCTACTGCAAATGCTCTCGCAGGTTTAAGAGCAGGAGCCTCCTCAGTAAATACTACAGTCAATGGTCTGGGAGAAAGGGCTGGGAATGCAGCACTAGAAGAAGTAGTCATGGCTATCAAACGTATATACGACGTTGACTTAGGGCTTGACACTCCTCGATTACTAGAATTATCAGAGATGGTTGCCACTGCATCTGGAGCTAATGTCCCACCTTGGAAAGCTATTGTTGGTAAAAATACCTTCGCTCACGAATCTGGGATTCATGCTCATGGTGTATTACAAGACCCCCTTACCTATGAGCCTTTCTCTCCGGAAGAAGTCGGCTGGGAACGTCGTTTAGTTGTAGGTAAACACTCTGGTAGGCATTTATTATCCAACTTACTAGAAGAGTATGGTATTTACTTAGATACCGAAGAAACTCAATCCGTCTTAGATGCAGTTCGTCAGCATTCTATTCAAAACAAACGGAGTCTTACTACTGAAGAATTATTAGATTTAGTCAGAATGCAGAGGTATTCTCATGCAGTTAGATGAATTAGAACTGAATTTACCACCAGTATTTGAAATTGGAGAAAAAGTCCGAATTCTCAAACTAATTAAAAATGATGGTACTTTCCCTGGCAAAGAAGTTGGGCAAGTATTAGCAAATATCGGAGATATAGGCTATATCGTCAGTGTTGGCACATATTTACAAACAGCCTATATCTATGCTGTTCATTTTATAGATAAAGGCTATGTAGTTGGTTGCCGAAAAAGAGAACTAGAAGCTGTAGAACCGAAGTCTCCGACGAATTCCCAAGATGTGGACTCCGAATAATAATTCGCTCCCTCTACTGTAGCAACTATTAGTACCATGCATCAAACCAGTGTTTACTCTGAGTAATTTTATTACTCATATTAAGTACTGGTATTAAAAATAAACAAATTCAACTTAGGAGCTTTTTCATGAAAGTCATGCTGCGTCAAAATTCTGCTGGTACTTTAGTGGTTTACGTTGCCAAAAAAGATTTAGAAGAAGAAGTAGTTAAACAAACAGACTCAGAAGAAGGTAAGATATTTACTTTAGCAAACGGTTGGGAATTAATGTTTCCTGATTTACCGGACTTTTCACAGTTACCTAAAACTGTAGAGGCAAAGCGGTTGACTTAAAAACCCTCCGGGCAGATGGTGGAGAGGTTGAAATAGGAGAAATAGTTCACTATTAAACTTTCTACCCAATGCCCAATTTTAAGGTAATTTGGTAATTGGATTGGTAGAAACAGTTTGTGAAATAATCACTCACTCTATTGCACAAAATGGGCAATAATAATCTTAAATCATTAGAATTCGATATCAAGGGAAAGTTTCTTACTTTCCTTAATAATGAATCTGGAAAGCTCAAGCATTTACAGCTTGAGATAGGCGGAATTCCATCTCAAAATACTGCAAGTGGAGACATCAAAATTGAATTACCAAAAAGATTACGTACATCTTTAGTTTCCTCCCTAAAACCAGGACAAGAAATTCGTGTTATCGGTACAAGTCAATCATCTCCAGATACGGGTAAAATTAGACTCAAGGCTAAATTATTAATACCTATAGATGAAAGTTTTCAAAGTTGTTCTCGACAAGAGACGACTTCTGACAACAAGATTAAACTGTTAGTCTGTCAAAAACCTGGTTGTTTAAAACGTGGTGGTGAAAACTTGCTATCTCAGATAGAGCAAACCATCATTGAAAGTGGGTTGCAAAATAGAGTTGTAGTAAAAGGTACTGGATGTCTAAAGCGTTGTTCTAAAGCTCCTAACTGTGTTTTAAAGCTTGGTAAAAATAAATACAATCGAATTCATCCCCACAATATTGCTTCTTTTTTAGAAAAACATGTTAGTTAGTTATTAGTTATTATCTATTAGCTATCAGCACCTTTATTAAATAACCAGGAGAGTTACCTAAAAACAGAAATACTTGGTCTATGCTTCTTTGAAAAATCGAATAATTTCCCGTGCATTTTGTAAAAATTTTCCGTCCTCAGATAATTGCGCGATCGCTTGTTTGGCGTTTTTAGCTAGTTCTTCGTGTTCTTGCTCATTGGTTGCACGTAATTTCTCAATATTTGCAGAAATACGGGCTAGTTCTGTACGTGTTTCTTCTAAGAAAAGTTGTTGTTTAGTTACTAATGAATAAGGTTTTTCAGGGTCGATTTGCTCGCTTATAGTGCTTACCGTATCTTCTAAAGCTTTGAAACGACTCCGGAGTTCAACAATATCTTCTCGTGGGTACTTACATTCACTTAGAATCATTTGCAAACGAGCATACAGGTATTCATAAGCACTAATAGCTGGACGTAGAGCAGTTAATAATAAAGCTGCACCGGAACTAATATAACCAACAGCACTTATACCAGTAGCTGCAAGTGCATACAAAGCTACAGACGAGATAATATGCAAGCTAATAGCAACAAGTAAAGACTTATTGGCTAATTTTTTAACATATTGAATTTTATTTTTATCTACTGTAATGTTTCTTTCTTCAGAGAGGATAGCTTCAGCTAAAACCTTCTTAGCTTGAAAATATATGTTCCAGGGAACTGTAACTATAACCAAAAGCCAAACAAAACTTGCCCCAGCAATTATCCAGTCAAGAAAGTTTCCGGCACTGATATTAAACCACCGTAACACACCAAAAGTAAGAGAAACTATAAATACTAGTCCAATAGCACTTCCAATAAAGTTGAAATACATTTTATGTCTTTTAAATATAAAGTATACTCAACATGGTGCTGTAATAAAACAGTAACTTACAAAGGTTTGTGATAGTTTCTCTAGCTACACACAGATGTATAAAAATTTGTATAAAAATTTGTATAAAAATTGTACCTTTTCAATAGCTTTCAAGTAAGTTATATCAAAAAAGAACCCTCTGATATATTTCACTGATACATCACTAAATATCTATTAAATTATCAATATTGCCCTCAACTTGAAACCAGTAATAGGCTGTTAGTTTCAAGTCATCATTTGTATACTTATCTGTCCAATTACATTTACTGCAGTGAAAGCTAAATTTTTTGTTTTTCACGTATTCATGATACTTTAAGCTATTAGAACCACATTTAGGACAGACTCCTTTAATTACTAATGATGTTAATGTTTTTCTTTTGCTTTCTTCTAGCATACTTTTAATTAGTGTTATTCACTAATTAGACAATTTTTCTATCTAATAATATTTTTTATGTGAAATATATGTTAATGACTTATAAAAAACCTCTACTTAAAAAAATAAATGTCAATAAGTTTCACTGTATCTTCCAAATTATAGAATTTGTATTATCCTCAGAAGTAAATCAACTTATTTTCATCTGAATTTCAATAAAACTAATATCCCCAAATTTATACTATTGTCACTTCAAGTTTATCTATCTACATAGCGAATCAATCAATTAGAGCGATGGTGCAATAGCCACCACCAGAAGCGATGATTACCCTCTCGAAAGTTATACATAGCGGCGCACAAGTAAAAACTACTATGCGATCAGTATTTAGTACGCTAACAAATAATCGATTAGTACAAACTAAAAAATAGGTGATTAGTTGACTATCAAGTTTAAACATCAACTAAAATGTTAAAAGCTTTAGTTAAAAGCCTTAGTTAAATACACAAATATTTAACTCTACTAAAATAAACTTGACATGCTAGTTATTCAAAAGTCTGTACGTTAACGTACATAAGTTCAGGATTTATCTAAATTAAGTAAACGAGCAAATTCTTTCTCTACGACACGATAACACTCGCAGGCTGTTGCTTCTAAATCTTCTTGATTAACAATCGTTATTTTCCCCCGACTGTAGCGAATTATTCCAGCTTTTTGTAAAGTACCTGCTGCAACTGTTACTCCAGAACGACGAATACCTAACATTTGAGAGATAAATTCTTGTGTAAGTGGTAATTCATCTTTCTTTACACAATTTTGTACAGACAGCAGCCAACGAGATAGTCTTTCTACGATTGTATGTTGACGATTACATGCAGCATTTTGAGAAACTTGAGTGAGCAAAGCTTGGGTATAGAGGAGCAATAACCTTTGTAATTCTCCACCCTGGTGAAATTCTTGCTTAATAATATTAGCATCCAATTTTATCACCACGCCACTAATTTGTACCATTGCACAGCTTGTGGTCGCTTCTCCACCCAACAAAACAGGTAGTCCAACCATTCCCTCGTTACCAACGATAGCAATTTCTGTAGTTGATCCATCTTCCATAATTGATACTAAAGATATCATTGCCGAATCAGGGAAATACACTTCGGTCATTGCTTCTCCTGGTTCGGATAAAATGATCCCTGCATTTAGGTACACACGTTCTAAATGTGGTGTCAAACGCTGGTAATCTTCGGGAATTAAAGCCGCAAGTATTTGATTTCTTGGTACATGAAAGTCTTCAGACATAGTTAAAATGTGCATCTCAACTGCGTCGTTGTCGGAAAAATTTGACGACACAATCAAAGCGCCAGACACATTCTGCTAATATCTAAGATATTTTCTTTGAAAAATCAGATTGCGGACTAGATTTTTGATTTTTGTCAGCTATTTCCTCTGTAAACAACAGAATACCTCGATTTACAAAAAAAACAGTACGGTATCGTACATAAGTATATCTATAGACTTATCTCGACTGATAAAAACAACCTGAGTATATGGAAGTTTATATTTCGGATGATTCAAAGGTTTTTACCAATATTGAGCAAACGGGTAAATTCAGCTGTTATTAGTCCATAGCATTCGCAAGCATTTAACTCTAGCTGCTTTGTGTTAAGAATAGTTATTTGTCCGCGACTATAACGAATTATTTCGGCTTTTTGTAAAGCGATCGCGGCTTCAGTGATGCTAGCACGTCTGACACCTAACATTTGAGCAATAAATTTTTGTTTCAGAGGTAAGCTGCTTTTGCTTACACAATCTTGAACAGACAATAACCAGCGTGCTAATTTTTCTTCTACTGTATGACGAGAGTTACAAACGGCAATTTGTGAAGTTTGATATAGTCTTGCTTGGATATAGAGAAGTAATAATTTTTGTAGCTCTTCTCCTTTGTTAAATTCATGTTTAAGTAATTGAGCATCTATTCTCATTGCACTACCAGGAATTTGTACTACAGAACGATTGTTACTGTAATTGCTTCCGAACAGAGCTGTTAAACCTATCATTCCTTCATTTCCAACTAAGCCAATTTCTGCGCTAACATTATTTTTCATCACCGATATCAAAGATATCATTGCTTGATTGGGGAAATAAACTTGTGTAACTGGTTCGCCCGTATCATATAGAATATGTCCTAATTTTAAGGGTATGTATTCTAAATGTGAAAGCAAAGACTCATATTTAGCTGGAGGTAAAGCAGCCAATAAACTATTAGTAAATAAACAAGATTCTTCAGACATAAGAATGAGGAGTATCTTGAAGAGAATAATCAAATAGAGGAATCACTAATGGTTACAATAATAAACTGAAAAGCATCCTAAGATATCAATTGAAGCTTACTATTAATTTTCAGAAAATTATTTACTTCAAAAAAAATACAGTTGATTGAAATAATTAATTAATATAGGAGTCAGATTTGATTTTTAAACTCCAGTCAAGTATGTGTAAGGTAATCTTCGTGTATTCGCTTAACCTACTGTAGTTGAATAAATGAATGATGGGTTTGGCTCTTGCTAATATACTCTAGGTACTTTTTCAAAATTCAATTAAGAGTTTTATAGAATGGCACTTCTATTATTTTATCTTACATCTAAAATTTGTTAGTTAACCTATCGTTAATAACATTAGAGGTTACAAATATTCATATATTCATAATTTATATTTTTTAATACTATTATTTATTATTAAATCAAAACAACTTTTACAATAAGTCGAGGGAAGTGTAAATTTCAATTATATTGAATTATAAATCAATCAAATTAACTTAAATTAAATTAAATTAATGCCTCATTTTGTTCTATTAGGTTTTATTTATAATATTAAACTTATCAGTATTAAAAACAGAAAAAATAAGAATTACAGGACTTACGCAACGTTAGCTATCGCTATACTACGTAAACCCATAGCTTGTCCTACGGACATATATTTGTCCGAAGCGGCGGTCACGGAGTGTAGGAAAGCATAAGCTCTATCGAGCACGCTACGGGTTTGCGTAGAATAATGTAGTTAACACAAGGTTTTGCATTGACGGAGTCTGCTCGACAGAACTTATACGTCGCATGCCGGAAAGTCAAGCGCGGACACGCTAGACGTTAGCTAGCACTAGCTAACGTCTCGGACGGAATTACGTTGCTTTTGTGTAAGTCCTAAATTGATTGTAGGAATTTCCGTAGGGTATGAAGATTTCTCTAGGGCTAAACTCTGGTCAGAGACTATCGAAGCACGGTAACTGAACAAAAAATAAATGATACAAGCCCCTCGATACTTCTCCTGGTAAGCAAGCTATATTGATGGGTAATAATTTTTTAGCTACAAAATTATTACCTATCCCCCCCTTTCAACAAATCTTTCAACAAAAAATCTTTCAAAAAAATAAGATTAGTACATTTTTGATAAATCCTCAAACCCTTGAGAAATAAGGGTTAGTTAGGAGTAAATTCTAGCAAAAAATTCTAGCGAAAAAGTAGATTAGATAGGGATTTGGACGTTAAATTCTTATTTAAATTCTTATTCGGAACCGGACTATAATATTTCTCAAAAAAGTGCCCTCCACCGAAGTGAAAGGCGCTCTTTTCTATAAATCTTCTAAACCTTTAAGCTTTTGCTGCTGCGGTTGAATAAACTCGTCTGAGAATTAACCGTTGATTGCAGGAGCGCTGATAGCTACAGGAGCGGACTCACCAGCAGC
>ERZ1740062.903-NODE-903-length-13389-cov-3.866507_pt1 | contig 13389 bp, 10 predicted proteins | sample MGYA00581741_ERZ1740062 | MGnify/ENA primary metagenome ERZ1740062 (study PRJEB43018, sample SAMN04849747) | marine metagenome | isolation source: floating plastic debris | place: Pacific Ocean | collected 2008-09-01 | study: EMG produced TPA metagenomics assembly...
GTCAGATCTTATGTGCGTTTATTGCTTTTTTTGTTGTGGTGGCGGGGGTTTTTGTATATGTTGGTTTTTCTTTTTCTGTCGTCTTTTTGCGTGGTCTCGCGCTAGCTGCCCAACTCCGCCTTCAACCACGCCATCGTGAGCTTGAGTTCACGGCCGAGCGTCGTCGTCGACAGACCTGTCACCGCCGCGAGCTCGCGACCGGTCAGGCCGCCAAAGTACTTCAACTCGATGATCTGTGCTTTGCGCTCGTCGATTTCAGCGAGCTTGGTGATCGCCGCGTCAATCTCCAGTAATCGCAGGTCATTGTCTTCGCCGGGCACCAAAGACTCATCGAGCGTGATGCTAATCGCTTCCTTGCCGCCGCGCTTCTTGGCGGTGCGTGCATTCGCATGATTGATCAGCAAGCGGCGCATCATGCGCGCTGCGAGACCGAAAAAATGCGCGCGGTCCTGCCACGACACATCGACATTAACAAGTTTCAGAAAAGCCTCGTTGACCAACGCGGTAGGCTGCAGTGTGTGCGACGCCTTTTCTCCCGAAAAAGCACGCCGTGCGAGCCGGTGCAACTCCTCGTAAACCATCGGCGACAAAGCATCTAGCGCTGCGTCATCGCCATCCGACCATTGCTGCAGCAGTTGCGTGATGTGACCAGCATCAGACATCAGAAATCCCGGCTATCGGCTCGCACTGCTGTAATTGGGTTCGCATGTCGTCCGCCCAATCTGGCTCGGACTCGGCGGATTGCTGCCATTCGTCGAGCGCTCGCTGCAGAAAACCTGTCGCGCGTTCACATTGACGAGCATCTATCGCAATCTGCGTAACCTCGCGCAGCGCGAGTGCTCGACGCCTTGGTGGACTTTGTTCCGCGTGAATCTGTAGACCCAAATCGGCGTCGGCGAAAGCGGCACTGGTGTTTGCCATGGCTTGATGCACCTTCGCGCGCCCAATCAGGTAGTTCGCCACACGTATGTTGTTGTCGCCGCTTGCCGCGCGCTGAATGCGAAGCGCGGCATTGAGATGCACGAGTGCTTTATCGTAATCACCCAGCTCACGGGAAAAGTCACCAATCTTGCTATGCGTAATCGCCATCCCGGGGTGGTCGTCAGCAAAGGTCTTGCGCTTGATTGCAAGCGATTGTTCAGCGAGTGACAACGCTTTCTCGTAGCGTCCTTGCTGGGCCTGAAGGGTACCCATCGCGCTGTAGGTAATAGCAACATTGTAGTGATCGTCACCGAGCCGCGCGCGATTGATATCGAGCGCCCGCTGGATCGCCGCCTCCGCCTCCGGGAACCGGTTGAGGCCCGCGTAAATGCGTGCCAGATCGCCATAAGCGGGTCCAAGAATTTGATGCTCCGGCCCATACACGTTGGCCAAAATATCGCGCGTCTGCTCGACGTACCCCAGCGCTTCCTCGTAACGCTCCGACTGTTGCAACACACGGCCGAGCAAACCGGTCGTGATCGCTCGTTCCTTACGCCCTTCGCCCCAGATCGGGTGGTTCGTCGCCAGCGCCCTGTTGAAGAAAGTCTCCGCCTCCTTCAGGTTACCCTGCACCAGATAGGTCACCCCAAGATTGTGCAGGACATCCGGATACATACCATCCGGGTCTTGTTCGAGGCGGCTACCGAGTTCGGCAGCATCGAGTAACATCTCCAGACTCTCAGCGGGCTTGCCGCGCGTCTCGAGATGATTACCGTAGCGTACCCGATGCTTGGCATACGCATACGGCCCGCGGTCGCGTAGCGGATAAATCAGCTCCTGTGCAAATGCGAGGATTTCGTCTGCCTTGTCGAAATCACCACGCACCGAATACGCATTGCCGAGACTGGAAGCAGCCACCGCCAGATCATAGTCAGACATCGCACCTGACTTGCCCAGATCAACAGCACGCTCCAGTGATGCGATGCCGGAATTTAGAACGCCGAGCGAAATGTACGCATCACCCATCACGCGCGACAATCGCGCTTGTATCTCCGGCTGATCTGCGAGCTGCTCAGCAATGCGTGCATCGCTGGCATCCAAGACTTGCTCTGCCGTCACCGTTTCGCCCTGTACGACCTCGGGACGAGCGGCATCGAACGTATCGATTAGAAAAGAGGAGACGGTGTTGGCCACATCGCGTTCCGCGGCGATGCGTTGATTCTGGATGGTCGTGTAGGCGGCAAACCCACCCAGCATGACAAACGCGCTGATGCCAAACGTCACCGATAACGCGTTTCTGCGCACAAACTTCTGGCCGCGATACCACCAGGTATCCGCCCGTGCGATGACCGGCTGCATCTGCAGGTAGCGTTGAATATCGTCCATCATTGCCGCCGCCGACCGGTAGCGCCTCTCGGGCTCCTTACGGAGCGCCATCAATACGATGTTGTCGAGCTCGCCACTGCGCCTGCGACGAAGACGCCCGAGTGTCGTGGAGCGCGTTTTGACGATATCGACATCCGTCGTGTATTCGGACGTAATCCGACTACTCGGTCGATCCGGCAGCGCATCGAGAATCTGGCTCTCCATGCTGGCCGCATCGCCAGCCGTCTGCGCATACGGCGACTGTCCGGTTAACAACCGATACAAAAGCACGCCCAGAGAATACACATCGGTCGCGGTCGTCACGCGTTCTGCACGAACCTGTTCCGGACTTGCGTAATCGAGCGTCAGCATACGACGCCCCGGCTGCGTAAGATCGGACCTCACAGCAGTATCTTCCGGTGCCACAAGCTTCGCGATGCCGAAATCCAGCAGCTTCGGTGACCCATCGGCAGTCACAAGAATGTTGGAGGGCTTAATGTCGCGGTGGACGATCAAATTGCGATGCGCGAAATCGACGGCTTGTACAGCCTTCATAAACAACGAGAGTCGTTCGATCACAGACAGTGATTGCGCATCGCAGTGGGCGTCGATGGGCAATCCATCCACATACTCCATAATGAGATACGGCAGCCCCTCCTCGGTCGTGCCGCCGTCGCGCAATTGGGCAATATACGGGTGCTGCAAGTTGGCGAGTAACTGCCGCTCTGTTATAAAACGTTCGATCGCGTCCGGTGACAGCAATTGTGCTGCCATAACCTTGATCGCAACCCGTTGCTCGAACTGCGCATCCGACCGCTCGGCGAGGAACACGGCGCCCATACCGCCGACCGCGATGCGTCTCACCACTCGGTAAGCACCCAGCTCACGCCCCAGCCATGGATCGTCAACAACATCCGACAAGGCTTCCGCTGAGGCTTTGATCGGCTCGCTCAACATCGCGTCGTCGAGTGTCGCGTTGCGCAACAACTTGCCAACCTCAACGGCCAGCGCCGGGTCGGTCACCCCGAGCTGCTTCAGATACTCGCGCCGCTCAGCCTCCGACATGGCCAGCGCCTGTTTGTAAGCCAATTCAAGTGCCTGCAAATCCATACTGTCGCCCTTGTGCCACCGAAAACAGTGGCGCTTCGCGTGCCACTACAGTGTACAGCAGGAATTTGTCGACATTTGCACCATGACAAAGCGTGAACAACGGAAAACCCGCCCGAGGGTTGCCGGAAAATCGCTGGCAAATTCGCTACGCTAGGCGGCAACAATGACGCTGGCGATGTTCTGATGGCAAATACCCAACTCTGGTCCGCGGACAGAGACGCACCATTTGATCTGGCAGGTCGCCGGATCGACCCAGCGCAGCGCCAGATCACGTTCGCCGGAAAAACGACCGTCGTCGAACCAAGAGTGATGGCACTGCTATTGCGGCTCGCCGAGTCACCGCACCAGCCAGTACGACGAGACGCGCTGATGGACGCCGTTTGGCCCGGGTCACCCGGGGCTGAGTCTTCGTTATCGAATGCGGTCTCTTTGCTAAGACAAGCACTCAATGATCAGGGTGGCGCGCCGGCCGAGCGTCTGATCAAGACCGTACCGAAGATCGGTTATTGCCTGACCGCGGAACCCGTCGATGTGACAGCCGCTCCGGTCGGAAAACGAGAAACACGCTGGTTCGCGGCGGTCGCGGTTTTGGCAGTGGCGCTCATTGGCGTCTTCATATTCTGGCCGGAGCCAACGCGCGATAGCGTCGACACGTCACCCCAGGCCGAGGACCGTCTATTCGTCGTGGTCGCACCCATCACCGCAGACGATACCTATCGAGCGCTGGCGCACACGCTCGCGCGCGATGCGGCGACCTTGCTGGAACGCAGCACCGCCTACCGCGTGGCCGATCAATCCGAGGCCTATCAGGTGATGTCAGGCGGTCTGAGCGCAGATCTGGTCATCGCCGGCAGCATTGAAACGCGTGACAATGGTTAGAGACTACGAGCAACCTGGGAGCGAGAGGGTGCGACGACAGACGCCATACGCGATATCGATGTCGCACCAGGTGCCGTGCTTGCGCTTAGAGAGCAATGGTTGGAGGCCGTTGCGGTCGAAACGGCCCTGTCACTGGAACCCATAGGCACGCCGAACGCATCCACTCAAGAGACCGACAATGCCGACATTGAGCTGCCGTCTACGACGGCCAACGCTGAGGCATTCGAGGCCTATTCGAACGGACTCTATCTCGCCTCCCAGTATCGACCTGATCTGATGCTGGAAGCGATCGACAACCTGGAACGCGCCGTCGATCTCGATCCGGACTTTGCACAAGCATGGGCGCATCTCGGCAGTGCTTTGATGCAGGCGGGGTCCCATCAAGGCGCACTGACCGCTGCTGCAACGCGCTTGCGCGCGCGAGATGCGCTGCTGAAAGCGGTGACCCTGCAGCCCGATCTGGCGCTTGCGCATGACGCACTGGGCGACTACTACAACTGCGTCGCAAGAGAGCCGATTCTGGCGCAGCGTGCCTTTGACCAACTGTTCAGGATAGCGCCCGAATTCACATCGCCCGCCTACACGCGACTATTGCTGCTGCACTATTCACCAGAGCGGGCGATAGTACGAATCAACAGAAACATCGCGCGCTATCCGGACAGCGTCACGTGGCGTTTAATTGCGGCACAGCACATGCTCGCCGTTAATGAGCCACAACAAGCGCTGCAACTAGCGGAAAACGCACTAGCAATTGCACCACAGCTAGCAGAGACGCAACTGACGATCGCTAAAATCCGCTCGACGCTCGCACAGCATGACGAGGCGCTCACAATGCTCGACGAACTGGCGGCGCGATCTCCCGAATCCACACGCATCGCAGCACATCAGGTGATGGCGCTGTCGCGCTCAGGAAACAATGACGCCGCCATCGAGGTTCGCGACGCCATGCTTGGCGAAACGAGCGAAGCCAAGCAGACGCATCGCGCCATGGCCTACGCCTGGACCGGAAACTCGGACGCGGCGTTCGACGCGCTGGACCAAGCGCTACGCGAACGAGAGTTTGGCCTATGCTACGTCGCCACCGAACCGGTCTACGCACCGCTGCGCGACGATCCGCGCTTCGAACGTGTCGTACAGACGATGCGTGGTGCCGAACTCAATTGAGCCTGCAGCCTTTGCCAAAGAATGAGCCGCCGACATCGAGACTACCCAGGATTTCAGTCGGAGAACCATTGATATCCCGCTCGCGGATCGAACCGGTTGCCGTGATCGTGTCCGTACCCGAACGTGCAGTCAGCGATACGTCGTCACCAACGATGTCGCCGGTGACGTCATAGCTTTGGCGCTCAGTAAGCTCAAAAGCCTCTCCAGTCAGTACGCCATCGGTGATCTCCAACACCATCACGCCATTTCCGCCGTCATTGGTGGAAAACGTGGTACTCAGACGCTGGTCGGCGCGATCCGTCCCGAGACGATTAGCAACAAACGTACCGCTCGCATTTTCTGCCGGCAACGCCCACGTACCGCGAATGGTGTCCGATGTCTCGAAGCGACCTGAAATTTCTGTCGGGTCGTTGATGATGCTCGTCTCGAACGTCGGCGACATCTGGATATCAAAGATCGCAATCGTAGAGCGCTGACCCTCTTCCGGGTCGTAGGCAATCCACTCAAGATCATAGACGTTACTGTAGAACACTTCGCGATGAGCCCGAATGACGACGGCCCCATTGCTGTCGCCCGAGAGTTCGCCGATAAAGACCCCCGAGTACGCGCAACCGAGGGTGCGTTCCAAATGATCGCGCAGCAGCGTAGGCACGTCGGTCCAGTCAAATGGAACCCGTTGCTCAACCGAGGCAATGTCGGATAGCGGCACGACGATTTCGGCACTAAAGTCGGTCGCTGTGAAATCGATCGCTGGCCAGCTTTCAGCCATGGTCTGCAGTTCAGGCGAGATGGATAACCCATTGGTTTCGTCTTCGTCTCCGTCGAGCATGAACATCAGACTCGCCATATTCAGCACGCCGGGCGCATCGAGGGTACCGTCACCGATCAGCGATGCGGGTGACAGCAAGGTCGCGCAGTCCGCTGTGCCGAGCTGCACGGCGCCGATCGAGAACGTAATGGTCTCACCGGTTTCACAGGTAAAGCGGCCGTCCTCGTTGGTTACGCCCGACTCACTTCCCGAAACATAGCTGAGCCCAGCCACATTGCTGTCTTTGAAAACGCCCTCCGTAACATCGCTGACGGGCGGCGGTGTTGGCACCGGTGGCAAGGCTATAGAATCTTCACCGCCACCGCCCCCGCAGCCTGTGAGAAGAACGAAGCTTAGCGTCGGCAACAGTTTTGATGGTCTGAATTCGGTTGTTCGCATCGGAATCTCCCTGGTTCGATTAGAAACAGGGATAGCGTGCGCACACCGTGTTGCGATGTCTTACGGGAAAGCTTAAGAACGCCTTAATGACGCTCCGGATCCATCATGAGCACCTGTGGAGTCGACCATTGGTGGCGAATTTATGGCAGAGTATGCGACCTGAAATACCAAGCCCGCTGCACCAAGTTCGATATGACGACGTTCCTCACTCTCCTTTGTATCGTGTTGGCCGCTCTGATATTTGCCGCTGTGCAGTCGTTCCGCGCCGCTGCCAAGCTCGAGCGCTCACCGGATCCGATCGCTGAAGTCACTTCGCCACAACGATCTGAGTCGGAACAGCAAGAGACTCCGTCGACCGATTTCATGGCGATCGCGAGGGATCTCGAAACGCCGATGGAGGAAATGGCACACCCGATGGATACGCTGGAAAATCCGGATTTCCAGCGTGCTGTTGATGCTATGTCTGAAGCGGCTTTGCCACTTCGCACCGTTCAAAACTACGCGCGAGGAAGAAACTGGGTACTACGCTGCGTGGCGATGCAAGCACTCGAGCGTCGTGGGCAACCACAGACTGTGCTCGACACTGTGTTCGCCCGACTGGAGAAAAGCTAGCTTGTACCACTGGTTTTTGCACTACGTTTTATCGACAAGAATGCAGACCGACCCGCCATCGCACCCACGCTGTATGCCGCACAGTCTTGGTGGCCTAACAACCTAACCGTCTTGGATGAACTTGGCCGCCTGCTGCGCCGTCGATTGGCAGACGAGTCGCCGTTGGACTTCACGACCGGAGCGAAACCACTGTCGCGTGACCGACGGGAAGATATCGAAGCGCTGATCGCTGCCCTACCGGAAGAGTTCCGCGATGCGGTAAACGATGCGTTCGAGAGTTATGCCCAAACTGTCGTCGATGATTCTTATCTGCGCTCGATCGGCAAGTTGCTGACCGAGAGCGATGCGGATCAGGACGTGTTCGAAACCGATTCTCTCCGGCAGCTGCATCATCAGATGGTAGAGATTTTGAATCGCGATCGACCGCAGTCTATCGTCGTTGTCGGTGAACCTGGTGTTGGCAAATCCGCGCTTCGCGATCAATTCGCGAAAACACTGATGGGCCGCGCCTGGCGAATTCTCAAAACATCCCCAACAAACCTGGTCGCAGACCAAAAGTATGTCGGGGAAATCGAAGGTCAGCTGCGTCGACTGACAGTCGAGGCAGCTGTCACAAAGCGGGTCGCGATCTATGTCGAGCGATTCAATGAACTTGACCAGTTCGGCCGCACGACGGGCAAGCAGAGCTCCGTCCTCGATCAGCTCTGGCCTGCCATTGAGCAGCGATCGATTTTCCTCGTCAGCGAGACGACGCCCGACGGCCTCCAGACGCTGCAAACGCGATTTCCGTCGTTCAGCAGTGTCGTCAAGATCATCCGACTGGGCTCAGCGACCGAAGCCGAGACGCGGGAACTCGGCAGCCAATTGCTAAGCGCGATACAACCGGACGCATCGACGACAGAGAAACATGCTGTCCTGAATGAGGCGGTGCAGGTCGCTCAGCAGTATTTTTCTCACCGCGCCTTCCCAGGCGGGGTGCTTTCACTGGTCAAGCTATCCGCACTGACAGCACGGGACGCAGGACAAGCGCGCATTGACCGCGAACATGTATTGTGCGCACTTAGTCAGCTATCCGGACTCCCCACAGACGAGCTCGATGAACAGCAAAAGCTCGACGTCGCACAAGTCCGCGACGTGTTTGCGCAACGTATCTTTGGTCAGGAGGAAGCCGTCGACTGCCTTGTCGAACGCATCGCGATGCTCAAGGCTGGCCTGACAGATCCATCCCGACCGGTTGGTGTATTTCTTTTCGCCGGTCCTACCGGCACAGGGAAAACCGAGATCGCGAAGACGTTAGCGGCCTATCTGTTCGGCTCGCGCGAACAAATGATCCGTCTCGATATGAGTGAATATCAGAGCGCTGACTCTGCATGGCGCCTGATCAGTGACGATAGCGACAAGGCCCTCGCGGGCGGCTCGTTGACGACCAAAATCCGGCAGAAGCCGTTCTCGGTTGTACTGCTCGATGAGTTTGAAAAAGCGCACAGCAAAGTTTGGGACATGTTCCTGCAAGTTTTCGATGACGGCAGACTGTCCGACGCCAAAGGCGCAGTCGCTGATTTCAGACACAGCATCATCATCCTGACATCGAATCTCGGCTCGACCATCAGTGCGGAGCGAGGCGTTGGTTTCACCGGCAAGCGCGGCGAGTTCTCCGCCAACGAAGTCATGCGTACGGTTAATCGCACATTCCGTCGCGAGTTTGTCAATCGGCTCGACCGAACAGTCGTTTTCAAGCCGCTCAGCCGCAACGTGATGCGAGGCATTTTGCGTAAGGAGCTTAGGCTCGCACTCGACCGCCGTGGCCTGCGCACCAAGCGGTGGGCCGTGGAGTGGGAAGATTCGGCGATCGAATTTCTGCTCAACGAAGGCTTCACGCCAGACCTGGGCGCGCGCCCGCTGCGTCGTGCTATCGAGCAGCACTTGCTCGTCCCACTATCGATCACGATGGTCCAGAACGAGGCGCCAAGCGGTGAGCAATTTTTGTTCGTCCGCAGTGATGGTGATGCACTCCAGGTAGAGTTCATCGATCCCGACGCCGATGTTGAAGACATTGATCACGGTGTCGCGGATGATTCGCTAGCGTTAACGCAGATTCTTCAAGCAGGCACACCGCCTGCTGGCAGCGTAACGTATCTTAGATCTGCCATCTCCGAGATCGCGGAACGGATTGACGCACCCGATTGGCTTGAAGAAAAGGCCGCGAGGCTAGCCGAAATGAGCGACGAAGAATTCTGGTCGCGCGACGAGCGCTTCACGACACTGGATCGAGTGGAACTGATGGATCGCGTTGAGAACGCGACGACGACGCTCGAACGTCTGTCGCAACGACTGAGCGCCTCATCGACTGGACTGACACAACGTGTCGCTAGCCGATTGTTCGCGCTTCGGGATGGCCTCTAGGATTTCGAGTACCGCCGTCCAACGCAAGCGTTTATTGGATTTCGACTTGTCACCGACGACAAAGAGCTCCCAGCCGCGCGGCCGTTTCGAAATCGGATCATCGATATGTATCGTCAGTGGGCGAAACGTCGCGGCATGCGTATTCAGGTTCTCCCAACAGCCGCCTCGCGTTATCACACCCTGTTAAAGATCACTGGCTTCGGCAGCTTCGGGCTGGTGGAACAGGAAAGTGGTCTACATGTGTTCGAGGTACCGGCGGGCGATAGCCAATTCGACCGCATACGTGTCCGCGTTCAGGTCGCGCCGTTACCACAGCAACCCGAAGAATTTACAAGCGATGGCGGACAGCGGGCGACTGAGATAGTGGACGGTTTCAAATCGGGGAAGGTGGTCATCGTCCGGCGATACCGAGAAGCGCCCTCTCCGCTCGCCCGTGACAGCATACGCGGATGGCGCACAGGCAGGCTCGAATTCCTGCTGGAGGGCAATTTCGATATTTTGAGCGACGGCTAAGTCGACTTAGAACTACCGAAATTCTGGCGAGCCAACAGCAACGTTGGAATCAAGCCCACAAGCACGATGGCGAGACACGCCGTTGATGCTTCCGCAATACGCTCGTCTGACGCCAGGCGATAAGCACGCGTGGCCAATGTCTCAAAGTTAAACGGCCGTAGAATCAGCGTCGCTGGCAACTCCTTAACCACGTCGACAAAGACCAGCAACGCGGCAGTCAGGACAGACGGCATCAACATCGGCAGATGCACCCGTGTCAACATGTTGCGTGTCGAAGCGCCGAGACTGCGCGCCGCTGCGTCATAGTGTTGATGAATTCGCGCCATGCCGCTGTCGCAGCTGTTGTAGGCCACGGTCATAAAGCGAGCAAGATAGACGATGATCAACGCTGCGATCGAGCCAGTCAGGAGTAGTCCAACCGGACGGTCGAGCCAGTTCGACAAAGTACCCGCCAGCCAGCGATCCAGCATAGTTAGTGGGCCGATAAATCCGACCGCCAACACCATGCCAGGTAATGCGTAGCCGAGTGTTGCCAGTCGCACACCCAATTGCTGCAGCGGAATACGTGCCCGCGCAAATGACGCCACCCGCAACCCATAAGCCAGTGCGAGGGCGCATGACACACACAAAACGGCAGCGATCGCGGCAACCATGATCGTATTGGTGATATAGCTGCCAAACGCACGACCGAGCATCGGATCGCCAACCGCAACAGCGTTGTAGACAAACACCGCGACGGGCAAAACAAACCCAAGCAGGACCGGCAGCGCGCAGATCAACGTCATCAACCATCCGTGCACACCGCGTATCGCATCACGTGGTGCACTCACCTGACGTGAGACAGGGTTCGTGTGGGCACCACGTCGTACCCAGCGCTCGGCCAGCACCAGCAGCATCACCACCAAGAACAACCAGCCTGCCAGTTGCAGCGCAGCCTCTTGGTCGCCTTGGGCATACCAGGTGCGGAATACACCACTGGTAAGCGTTGTGACGCCAAAGAAATCGACAACACCAAAGTCCGCGGCTGTTTCCATCAAGGCCAGCGCTGCACCACCCGCAATCGCGGGGCGGGCGTGTGGCAATGCCACTCGGGAAAACGCCTGGCGACGATTAGCGCCGAGCGTACGCGCAGCGTCCGTCAAGCTGCGGGCGTGTCCGGCAAACGCCGTATACGCAAACAGATAGACATACGGATACAGACACAGGGTTAGAATGATCGCGGCACCGGAGAGAGACCGCACCGGGGGCAATCCGCGCGCAACCCCGAACATCTCTCGGACCCCACGCTGTAGTTCACTGTCAAAAGCCAGCACATCGGCATACGCATAGGCGACCACATAAGCGGGTGCAGCGATTGGCAGGATCAATGCCCAGACGAGCCACCGTCGGCCTGGAAAATCGCGGGTCGCGGTATACCAGGCGCAAGTCACACCGACGAGCAACACGCCGATACCAACCAGCGCCATGAGCAGCAGCGTATTGCCGACATACTCCGGCAACACTGAATCGCGCAAGTGTTGCCAGGTCTCTGAACCCGGGCGCAACAGACTCGACAGCACGCTGAGTATCGGTACTGCGGTGGGCAGCGCGACCAGTATCAACGTCAGCGTCGTGAGCCATTGCCGTCTTGCAACATGAGGTACGGCCGATGTGGTCAGAGTGGACATAGGTCGCAAGTCTAGCAGTCAGACACATCTCACGTGGCGGCAGCAACGAGTATCCATCCTGTCACCAACGGATATTCGCTATGATGTCAGGCTGGAACCAACGGGACCGCGACCATAAAGACCGCCATGCTGCAAATCGAGAACGTGTCACACCGCTACGGCGACACGCCCGTGTTGAATGATGTGTCGCTCGAAGTGGGTGCCGGCGAGATCGTCTGTCTGCTCGGCGCATCCGGCAGCGGCAAGAGCACATTGTTGCGTGTGATCGCAGGTTTGGAATCGTTGCAGGCCGGCACAATCGTGTTCGATGGCGGGCTTCTGGCTGATTCAACACGCTCACCCGCCACCGAGTCGCGCGATTTCGGATTCGTCTTCCAGGACCACGTTCTGTTTCCGCATCTGAGTGTCGGCGACAACGTCGCATTTGGATTGAAGTCGTTGCCGGTGGATGCGCGCAAAACGCGGGTCAATGAAGAGCTCGCCGGTGTCGGACTGGCGGGTTTTGAAGACAGATTCCCGCACACACTATCGGGCGGGCAGCAGCAACGCGTCGCCCTTGCAAGAGCGCTCGCGACGCGACCTCGATTGATGCTGCTCGATGAGCCTTTCGCCAGTGTCGACAGCACGCTTCGACGCGCATTGCGAGAAGATGCTCGTCGTGCACTTCGGGAACACAACGTGCCTGCGATTGTTGTGACCCACGATGCCCTCGAAGCGATGGAGCTCGCCGATCGCATTGCCGTGGTCGACAACGGCCGAATTGTGCAATGTGGCTCACCTGATACCGTCTGGTCAGCACCGGCGAACCGGTTTGTGGCAGAACTGTTCGGGGACACCGATGCCTTTGTGGCAAAACGCGATGGTGACCAGTGGCACTCACCATTTGGGGTAGTACCGGTCGGTGAAGATTCGTCCCCATTGACAGACACGATCGTTGTTATCGCCCGACCCGGTAGCGTGGGATTGGCGCCCGACCCGCAGTCCGCGTGTCACGTCGCCGATATTCGCTTCCTTGGTGACCACACGATTGTGATCATCGAACATGAGGGCGCGACGTTGCGTGCAGGCCAAATCGGCGAATGCAGCTTTGCCGTCGGTGATCCGGTCAGCGTAAGTTATGAGACCTACGGTGACATCACATATTATCAAGAATGATTCTTATTCGCAATTTTGAGTGCTAACGGGCCCTTTTATGACCCTTTCTGACCATATCATGATCCCGGTGCGATCGTTCTTGGCGCGTATCGGCGCGGTACTGCTAGCCATTTGCCCGATTTGGGCGTGCTCCGCGGACCCGGGCGTCGTCAACATTTATTCGGCCCGGCACTACGACACCGACTTCGCGTTGTACGACAACTTCACCGAGCAGACCGGTATCAAGGTCAATCTCATTGAGGGCGGCAGCGACGCATTGATCGAGCGAATTCTGAATGAGGGTGAGTACACACCCGCCGATATGCTGATCACGGTGGACGCTGGTCGTCTATGGCGTGCGAAAGAAAAGGGTGTGATTCAACCGATTTCATCTGACACACTGGACACCCGCAT
>ERZ1740062.904-NODE-904-length-13362-cov-14.030059_pt1 | contig 13362 bp, 5 predicted proteins | sample MGYA00581741_ERZ1740062 | MGnify/ENA primary metagenome ERZ1740062 (study PRJEB43018, sample SAMN04849747) | marine metagenome | isolation source: floating plastic debris | place: Pacific Ocean | collected 2008-09-01 | study: EMG produced TPA metagenomics assembly...
AAGAACTTGAACAAAAAATGAAGGCTTTTAGGCTCAGTGCCACTGGACTATTATGCATCATTGTCAGGATTATTAAAGATTATCTAAACATATTTTTAATTGTAGTATGGTGGATTTCATCATCACTTTCAGGCATTCCACTAATTCTTACGATTTATGATGATTGGGCCACTTGGTGTTGGTGTTTGTGATTGGTGTTTGTGTTAATTGCCTGTTTGCGTTTGGTCCGCATTTCCAAGAAGCTATATATTTCTTTTCCATTTTGGCTTATATTGCCCAACATCAACAACAGCACAACTAACGTCATCAAATATTCATCGATGTTGAAAAACCTAGCTAAAGTAGAGATGCTGATCAGTGTTTTATTGCCTGTCTGCTGAAATTGCGTCAGAGAAAGCGATAAATATTCTACATTACGCCCATTTTTGCAAAACAGAATGGAGGATAGTGTGAGGATAGTGATTACACGAACCAAACCAAACTCTTTCTTATGGGGTGCCAAATGATGTGAGAATGCCACTACTTGTTCACTCTTACCGTACTTTGCTCACTTTACTACGCAATATATTACACAGCATAATAAACAATCTTCTTATCATGGTGTATGGAAATTTAGCTTTGGTGTATAATACTAACCGACAGAGGGTACAAAGAGCAGTGAGAATCCAGCTACGGCACATATTGAGCCTAATATCAGAAATGCTGCCGTGTAACCACTGAACTAAAATAAAAACAGAGTGACGGTTGGGGTAAAAGTTGTTATGTGCCTCAGAGAAACTGTAGCGTTCCATCTCTGTGCTTCGATCTCCAATAATTAGTAGTCACAAATCGCAACCAAACCCATTAAATTTTTACAAATTGATCATGATCTATTTCACAGTGTATTAAGGTTAGGGGTGGCAGATGTTGGAAATTCAAAACCGATACGATATTTTGAATTGAAAACTGAGATATTCGATATATTCGTTCTGCAGAGTTTTTTAAATTGAACTTTGAATATCTATCATGAGAATATCATGAGAATAATATAATCGTCAGACCAATAGTACCATTTTAAACCAATATGGAAGTTTACATCGAAATTCCGATATTTCGACAATCAATTTTTGTAAAATTCCTTACCGATGTATTAAAATATTGTAAAAATTGACGATACGAAATATTCGGTTTATTGACCAAATTGAGGCTAAATTAGTTTGTAGATCTTGACTGTTGGGGGTTATAATCCGTAATCAAATTTCCAAAAGGCTCTCTATCAGAAAAAAACTGTTGAGAGGCTAATATAGTATTATAAGATAGCATTTAGTTGATTAGAAAGGTTTACAGTCATAATAATTGATTATTAGTGACAAAATCTGAGCGAATGTGACATAGTATAGAGTGCTATGAGCAGTACCAGTAGTACCAGTTCTAAATACTGAGTCCACTGACTTACATAGAATACGAGGGTTCCCAGCCCGGGACCACACACCTGAGCCGCTCCCATTACCATTTCTATCATTCCCTGTAAAACAAGAAGGCACATTGTTGGAGAGTAAGCCATCTTATGTTGGCAATTAAAATTATGATGAATTTAGATCTGATAATAATTGGTACCTATGTATGTACATGTAACTGTGTCCACTTAGTTTCAGGGAATTCAGAGTAAGAATACAATGTATTGCACTCAAGGGCATTGAACGTTTACGAGGGTTTGAAAAGGTTATATATTATAAATCGAGTTCTAACTTCGAATTAACTTACAATTATATAATTTTTGTTGAAGCTCGTCGTCTTAAGCAGAACGCATGTCATCGATATAGTCACCATTATCCCTCCGTTACCAGCAACCAATCGGACAATTATACACATCACAAAGAATAATGTGCTGCTATCGATATAATTAAGCAACCTGTAAAAGATTTTTAGGTATTCTTGGGGTTCTACATCTAAGAAATGGGGGACTCTTGTTTCTGTGATACTGTAACAAGATTGCTCAGCCACGCAATCTTTAATTTCCAAAATTTAATATAACAGACAGCTTCACATGTTATTAGAACATGGATCACAAGGCAGCAGCAAAAACATTTTGCTCTCGTTCTGTTACCTTTCTCTTAGGGAGAACTAAATAATTTTATTGGCACCATTGATTGTAATTACATTTCATCCATACTTTTGATTTAAATGTAATTGAGCTTACCCGAAGACAGCACATGAAAGAGTGACAAGCACACTGCCTATAAGGCACATCCTCTTTGGGCCGATCTCATTTATCTGAATGAAATAAAATAAAAATAAGACATCCAGAGTCAGAGGGTTGTGAGCGTTACACGGTGAAGTGTACAGGGATACCCTAATCACCCTGCCCCCTTACCAACTGCCAAGCTTCATAAAGGTCTTTGATCTTATCATAGAAAAAGTTACATTTGAGCTTGCAGGATTAGGGTTAGGGTTATTCCGCTAAAAAGCCAATTCAACGACTCTTGTATTGTACTGATTATGAATAAAATTTTCAAACTTTGACTGCTGTTATCGATGAAAGAAGCTTATTTCTGCATACTGAATTTTGAATAGCAACTCCGGTGGCGAAAATCTATGGAATTACCCTAATAATGATTACACTTTTCGCTCGAATAACTGCATAGGAAAATATTTGCAACCTTACCGGTTTGCTACAACGAACAGTCTCTCGGACTTATGCCAAACCCCAGACAACTTAAATAGAGTCTGAGGGTTGATTTTGCAGGTCCAGATTGTTGGTAATATCTAGCAGCAACCCTCACAGCGAGCTGCATGCCTTTCAACCAAGGGCCAATGTCATGGTCATGATTATTGAGAATATGTCCGGTGATGAACAACATTCACGAATGCAAATAACCTTGAGCATTAATCATTTTAATGACCTTCTACGATTCACCACGTACTTTAAGGCTCCCTCCCGGTCAGATTGTATTGCTACCACATAATGGTCTGAATTACAGCAGGCCTAGCTCGCCTAGTTAAGTTCAGCCAAGTCTCACGTTCTTCGACTTACGTGTGACACATTGTTATCTGATAGTTTGAAATTCTCACATAATCTCATCTGAGTGACATCCCAATTTCTTCTCAACATCTCCGAGTGCTTGAAACTTTTTTTCAGTTAATACTGAATAGGTCAAGTTACATTTGAGTGAGGTCAGAAGCATTCACACCTACAGCTGTTAGTTTGCATGATGAGATAGCTAGCAATATACCCTACAGGAACTTAAATTACGAGGCACAAAAATTCGCGATTGTGTTGTCCTCTCCCAATATTCACAGAATAAATGGTTCGCGGACAACATTAGTATTTTTTAGGAAGAGGAGTCAATGCCTATATAGCTCAGTCATAGAGTGTCGGACTAGTAGTAGGGGAGCAATTTTACATATCCTCTGTATTGTTTACAGGCAAATAGCATCTTTTGGAACTAACTTTTAGTGGGCTTAACTTTTTGCGGTATTTGGCAGTCGCCAATTTCGCGATCATTAATTCCAATGAATCATTTTGTCCTGTAGGGTAAATAAAAGTGAGTTACCTAGGTGTGATTGATATTCTAAACACCATGGCCATTGACATGCTGCTTTTAGATAATATCTGATTGACATTTACTCGTACCCACTCAAACTGGACATTGACTACAGTTGACATCAAAACGAACACCCGATTTGTAATTATCCAAATTTAATGGGTGAATGGCAGCAGTTTGCATCCTAAGAAATGATTTATCACTATTTTTCGAGGCTTTGATAACATAGTGTGTACGACATTTCAAGATTTTGCCGTAAATATACCAAATAAGCTCATGTAGTATGTAAACTTGTAGAATGTTATGATGAATGGTCTAGCTCGTAGTCTGTCAGCTAAATTCCCTCTGTGGTTGTACAACAAACAACCAGCTGATCAGCTGGTGAAGTGTTTCATGGTCATACATACTGTATATAACAACAAACTGATCATGTAACGTTTCTGTGAAATAAAGAAATGGCCCAGCACTAACTACATTAGTTTCATTATTAGTGCAATATTAGCGTGAGATGATAATGGTGAAGTACATGTAGATCATGGCTGTCACACAAAAAATCCTAATACATAACCAAACAGTGAGTCTGCACAATATAGAGTTAGGATTAATTTCACTAGCCCATGAGACAACTGCATTAGTGTCAGTGCTCAGACTCCAATGAGACGTTGTCATCGTACGCACACATACTCTGAAACATACCCATACATGTAGTTGTAGTCCAAGCCTAACTACCTGTGATTAGGAGTCTGAGCACTTAGACTACGACTACATGTAGAGCCTATGTATGTATGTATATGATGTTTCAGATTTTTCCGCGATTCCACCGAAGCCCAAGAACATCAGGTCAGCCCATCCCGACGGTCAGTTTAAGACTCGTTTCAGCCTGTGTTTAAAATCTCAACTAAAATCTTGCGCACTGAAGACATCCATCCTTGAACATTTTCAAATTTCAAGTACTAACAAAATAAATAGTAGTTGATTTGCTGTTGGGCAGGATTGAGGGTACACTCATGTTTCCTGACACACTCAAATAATTTTCATGGACTTACCTTAGATCCATAAACTGGTGACATCATAAATCGTGTCATCTCATACGCTGAGTAGATTATTCCTACGTGTATTTCTGTGAGTCCTTTCTGATGGGCGATTGTCGGAAAAAAAGGAATAAGAAAGGAGTCAGTGGAGAGAACGCAAAACTGCAGACTGAGTAGGGAAGCTAACATTATCCGCTGCTTGGATTTTGTGAGACTAGATCCACTTAGTTCACTTTTTTCATCAGATTTGTCAGCAGCCATCAATGGCGTATTTTCCTCCTCCAGAGCAGACATTGCTCTGCTATATTTATTCCACCAAGCCAAAGAGTTACAGGTGTTAATCAAAGTATTGTGCTAGCTTCTTATACTGGTTCTCTTGTGGGATAAATACTGTCTTGCTCCATGAAGCTGTTGGTGTCATAATGAAATGAAGTATAATGAGACAACTGGCCCTACAGGACAGGAATAGATAACTACACCACTGCAATGTATGTTTGCAAGTAGAGCGGTGCGGAATGGTTCAATGATTAATTGAGCATAACAGGATTAGATCGGAGGATTTAGACGTTCACAGTTGGCTTGTCATATCCTGCATATTTTTGTTGTAATTAAAAATAGTGTATCTCTACTCAACTGTACTACAGAACTGAATAGACTTCATTGATGACATAAATACCTATTATGTCAGAGAGTTTAGATCAAGTTTGATCTATTTTGGAGTTGCTTCCCTTCAACTAGTTATTTAGTGCTATCTCTGTGCTAAGTCTGATGCCGCTTCCCGGCCCCTAGCCAAATTTTCTGTGGCATAAAGCAGCAAAACTTTCAGAATACCTATATTTAGAGAGCTTTCGAGTGCTAGAGATACAGCCTATAGATGAACAAATTCTCTTAATTCTCTTCATAACTCTCCACTGTTTACTGACTCTATTAAAGTTCTAATTTCATTTATGTTATTTGTGTCAGGTATGTTGCGATATCTTGCACCACATATACACAACACCAGATTTTTGTGAATTTCTGTGATCTTACTTGAAATGATCGAAACAGTTCACCACTCCCATTCCCACTGTGCCTGCATGTGACTGCCTCCAGTCACTCTGCCTGCAAGATAATCTTTGGAGCTATAGAGTATCTCAGCATTGTGGCAAAAGTGCCACTGCTGGTACAAAAAGAGGACAATTCCCATATGTCAACGTTGAGAGATACAAACAACCTAAGTTTATAAAATAAGATTTGCGGCAAGGGCTAAATTTTTCCTTTAATAACTTAGCCTAACTGAATTAAATCAGTCTCTATGATACAGTGACAACCATGTCTCAATGGTTGCGCATGCGCAGTGTGGCCTATAGTCATTATGCTATCGTTCTGCTTTGGTGATCGTGGTAAAGGTTGCGAGACACAAATTAACCCTATCAATGATCAAATTTTGAAATTCTTGTTATATAGAGAAAATAAGCGACACAAGATGGAGGGAAATGTTCAGAATTGTTTTTTACAGCAGTGACAAGAGGACAAGTCCTAACGTACTTAACCCATTGAAAACCGCTCCATAACATCAATTGCGCACAGTCAGGTACCGGCCCATTGTTAGAATTCAATGGTATTGTATACTAATCCCGACCAATATTATTGGTACTGGTACTCTGGACCATTGTAATTTTGACCAATATTATTGGTAGCGGTTGTGTATGGGTTAAGGCACTCTGGCTTTGGGATTGTTGATGTAGTGAGGATGAGTACTCGGAGGACATTTTTCAATCTCTGATGATAAAATATCTCATCATGATGATTTCAAAGTGTGTTGTTGAGCGTACCTAAGGGTTTCGTAACGGTTTTCTATAGATGGCATAATAATCCAACAAGAAGCAGCTATTTCCTTTAAATTAAGTAATTTTTATATTTTTCTCATCCACATCATATACTGTCTTTTGACTTCTGATTTGTGTGTACCAGTATATGTCACTCATTTGATGACATAAAGTACATTTGTATTAAATGTCTCATCAGTTTCTCATGCCGACTGAGGACACAATCATTCAACTCGAATCAGACCAAAATGAAAATGATTGCTCTTAGCCAAGGTATATGGTGTGTGTTGCCATGGATTTCTCCGCTGCGCTATTGTCACATCTCCTTCCAAGTATTGTTAAATCAACTCATGGTATGTATCATCAACATCAATAGCATGTACGTAAAATTTTTTTAAAAAATATGCTATTTTCTGCATCTGTTGTTACTTTGAACCATCATCATTATCTTCTTGAAACTTAATTGTGATTCAGCGCATTTCATGTAGATGATCAATATGAGGTTATTGAGAGAATTATATCGTGTTTTAGAAGTGATCTCCTCATACAATAGGAGAAGATAACTCACAACTTTGTAATCTTAGCCACATCTTCGCAATATGGCTCTGACAAACATATATTAAGCAATTAAGGTATCAAATAATTGAACCATCCGCCTCGTAATCAGTGGTCAAGGATTCACTCTTCAATATACCCATGTCAAAATTTAAATTTGAATCAATTTTGCTGCCCCTTAATCTGAGACTGAGAGCAGCCAATTCCAAGCTTAATTACTAAGCCCAAAGCCAGCTCCGGATAACTAATGTCTTAACCAAAAAAAAATCTTTAATGATTACAGCTTTTTCCAATTTTTTTGTAATCGTTTTTCTGGTGCTACTTTTAGTCAAAATGTTCTTCATCTACAGATCCTTCTCCTTACTTCTCAGGCCCTAACTGATGGCCTACAGGAGCTGTCACCTTGTGGACGCTGTTTACATCTTCATATTTGAATAATTTCGTTGATATTCATCATCATGCTAGCTCCAAGGCTCATATTTTCAAAGTGATTCACGCAGCCAATTGCATGATGTTAAATTAGATTGACTTCCATAAGGCCTCAAACTGTCCCATATTATAGATTGGTTTTATCTTTGCTGACATGAAAGTCAAATCACAGAAAACGTGACTATATACAAATACACTAATTATAAAGTAACATAACAGCTCATGTCATCGAGGCTGTTAGTGTTTGTTTGTAAAACCATTTTCATATTCGCACATTATGGAATACAGTGTTAATTGCAGCTTGTGACTTGAAAGGTGAATCATAAATAGTTTTACAGTTTATTTCATAACGCAGTCTCCGTGGCTCTGGTGACCATATACATCATTGTTTCTAAAAAAAATTGAATAAATCAAAAACATAAAATTTATAAAATATATAGCTATTGTGATTAGTCAACATTAATAAAATAAATTAGGAGATAAGGACTGCAAGCACACATTCATCTGAAGTGAGACTAGACGGATCTCTGAATATTAAACTCCAAGTCCGCTGATAGTGTGAGGTTAACTCAAGTTATAAGGGTATATAGTTGAATTTTGGAGTGATGGCTGCTCAGAATATAAGAAGGAATATGACAGAAGAAGAGATGGAGTTACTATACAGCGTTTGCTACTGGATACAAGGCCCTGTCTTCATATTACTATCAAGTGTTGGTAGGTATGACATCTAATGCTTTATCCATATTCTTCTAATTCAACCAAAGCATGTTTTTTTACAAAATGCATGAATCAATTTGAAATCCTCTGTGGTTTCACATTGTACTCTTACTTATATAAATCACCAAATCAAGCATGTTTTCAAGCTGAATATTTTTTGTTATAATATAATTTTGAACGTTATTTATATTACATGTATGGATATCTATCTTCAGGAATTGTTACTAATATTCTGAACATTGTGACACTATCGAGATTCCTGAAAGCGATCATTTACAAGCTCTTTCTCGGTATGGCCTGTGCAGACCTGATGGTAAGTAGCTAAAGAAGTAAATGATAGCTACAGTGTGTACATGAGTCTAACACTACGCATAATAAATTGGCGGGTTGGCCGCTCTCATCCTAATAAGAGGAAATATGAACAATTTGACTCCACAATCATTTTTTCTGGAAATAAATTACAACTTTTACAAACAGTTTTTAGATATAGTTTTTATGTTAAAAATTTGGTTTCTAACAATAACGAAAATGGAGTTAAATTTTGTCACACTCACAATTTCACATCTGTGGTAAGAGACCTGCCTGTTTTTGACCACGATCAAGACAATATTTGACATGTTGTACACGCAGCTATTGTACCCCTGTCTTCTGAAGCACTGATTATACTTGCACTGATTGACAGATATTTTCAGCACAGCATCAATTTACAGTTTCTTGAATCGACATTTAATGGTAAAAATTTAATTCGCTAATTATGTGATGCATACAAAAATACCTTCGCTTCGTTGCATTTCTGGTGGCAGTGACGCGTATGTTCCAAACCTTACGATAAATGTGTGAAAACAAAATTCCTGAATGTATGTTGTGTTGTGCCAATTATTATTGGGCTGATAGTTGAGCTAAGAAAAAAATTAGGAAATAATAACCTGGGAGAAATAATTAATTTCTCCCAGGTTATTATTTCCTAATTTTTTTCTTTGAATGTGCTGGGGGACGGGGGTGAGGGATTCGGGGTTGAGCTATTAGGTAGGATTTTGGCACTATGTGTGTTTAGTTTATTGGGTTTGGGCCCTGTGGTGATTGTGGTAATTGGCCTGTGGTAATTGTATTGTGAGTCGACTTGAATTGTTTTAGGATTTCTCCCTCCCAGAAAAATTAACCCACAGCAATCTTGTGCTCAATACTTAGACATCCCATCCATTGATAATACTACATACTGTATCTTAGTGAAATGAAAATGTTTTATATTACTTTAATGACTCTCCAAAATTAGAGCCTATCTATACATTTTGTTTCCTATCCTTTTATGAAAGGTTTACGGTTTTAATATTGCACCTGGAAGAATAAAAGTAATATAAGCTCACATAAAAGTAATGATAGGGGCATTCTGCCATGTTTTGAATAGCTGCCTAGGATCGAGCCTAGCCCTCATTTGATGCAGATCTATCCTACTCCCCATTGTCCTTCAACATTTCACCAAAAAGATTTTTGACAAGTTATAAGTTGTATACCCTTTCCCAATGAGAGAATAATGCCACTTTCTGTATTCTCATTTCATTGAAATAAATACTTATCTGGCTATCTGTTTCATCGCTTGAATGTAATGAGAAAAGTAAAAAATGGCTGGAAATATATTTATTTGTGAAATGGTAATTCGAAATGACCGGCGGTCGTTTTCTTCTTTATATGTGCTGAGCGTGTCAGGTGATGAGATATCTGACAATCTCTAAACTTTTCTGCTTCCTTCTCATGGCAATGTAAGTTTTGATCCGACTATGATCACTGAGTTAAATTTTGTCACACTCACAATTTCGCAATCTGTGGTAAGAGACCTGCCTATTTTTGACAACGATCAAGACAACATCTTGACGCAATACTTGACATGTTGTACACGTAGTGTTCATCTTTTATATCTCAAATTGCACTACATTAATAAGATAAAATTTTGGGAATCATGAATTGTGAGTGTTATATCATTTATGCAGGTGGTTATTTGACGCGTTTGAAATACCTCTTAATTATGCGTAAGATTTAATTTTTATCTATTGGTGTGAGTATTTGTGTGCACATGCATATAACAGTTGAATAAAATCACTTTGAATGGAATGATGGTTATTATACATGTACGTGGTCCCAAGCTCTAAGCGTTTCAAACTTTTGGTGTCATTCGTATTCCAATGTCATCACCAATAAACGGCAGGAAAATGCTGAGGCGTCCTTTTTGGCGAGCGAAATACGAAGTGACAACATTTTGGACATGACCATTGTATTCGGCATCCCAAAAAAACCCTTTCTAAGAAAACGGCATGGATCAATCAATAAGAGGCACAAAAATGCTGTCACTTCCTGTTTGGCGAGCGAAACAGGAAGTGAAATTTTGCTCAAATGATGGTTTGTACTGTTATTGTTCGACAACGATGAGTAATGATTGATAAAAATCAAAATATCGTAATATTGAAAAATAAACGAGATACAGGTGCTAAATAGGGGATGTTGCTTGTCGTCATATTAGCGCTAGCCTTTATCTGTGTGTAGCTCTCTTGTGTGCCGCTCAGCTTCAGCGTCAGCCAATGAATGATAAGATATCAAATTTATAAAGGAGCTGATCTATCATTATCCAAGATTAACTTTTTACTAACTCATAATCCGCTTGAGATGAGGGTTAGTAAGAATGGTTGTACTATTACATGTATTTATTTCACAAACAACTATCGCTATGTTACTTGTCCTGCCTAATCACTACTGAATAGGAATTTTCATACCATCATAATTGGTCTACTCAATGATGCATAACCTCTCGCTTGGAGGCAAATTTGCTAGGCTACTCAGCGAGATGGAAGCGGTAGCAGAAGATTGCTGTCTGTAGTCTAAAATTAACATGACCGCCTTCACTTTCCTCGCTGACCAACGAAGGAAAGAAATAATATGGTAACCAAAGAAAAACTAATTGCTATTGTAATCATGAACAGAATATACTCTGCATATTCACCTTATGATGTATGTATATAAACATCGGAAGTATTGAAAAAAATTAAATAACTCGTTAAGGTTATACACAAATGATGGGGAAACAAAACACAAATGATTATAATATTGGCAGGCAAATGGAGCGAAGTCCCAGAGCTGATACTCCCTCCAAAATAGCCCATAAGGCTCGGCCCAAAAACAAGTCTTAGGGGGTGTTTTTGTCCAACAGATGTGCACAGCAGATTTGCTACAATAGGGGGTGTTTTACTTTATGAGCAAGTGAAAGGGCCTCTATTGCTATGTTTTTTTTCATAGTTGTGAATAACTCGAGCTGCAGCCTCAAAGCATTTAATATCAGTTTCAGTGTTGAAAATATATCTTATTTAATACATTGCGGATAAAATTAGATGGTTACTGTAATCAATGTAATTGAAAACTCGTTGAGTGGTGTGCATTACCAAGTGTTTGGGGGTTAGAATTGGGCCGCAAACCAAGTGGATAGGGGCACATTTTATAAATGTATACCCTGCCAGGTGGGTACGATATGAAGAGTATCAGCCCTGGGAGCGAAGTATGTAAATACATTCTGGTAATGCATCTTTAAGAAAGGTATTTTGATAACAAGAATTTTTCTGTACAAAACCAAAGTGATTATGGAGAGAGTAAGAGTGCATACACCCCACATACATCAAATCAAAATCTCTCAAGATACTCAATAAAACTGCCTGTTTTATTTTATGAGTTGCCTCTTCTTGAAAAAGGGGTCAGACTACCTGTAAGCCGCCGAAAGTGGGCGAAAGCATAAAACTATTATGATCAATTGCGCTCATTGATCAGAGTTGATTTAATGAGAGGTTTTTCGGCATGCGTATCACAGTGATCGTACAGTCTAAAACTATTTAGACATGCATTTTAACAATGTAAAAAGCATAATCAGCAATATTAGCTAATATTTGAGATGGCCAATTTGTATTATATTGAAATCCTCGCAATGAATTACTGTATTTAATAAAAACTATATGAGATGAAGAACTCTGTGCTATCTGACCTGATAATACTACCATGCCTAGAATGACAAAATCTTTTAAAAACTCTCTGGCCTATTACGTTTATTTTAGGTCCCAAGATTCCTCATTTTTTAAACCTATACACCTATACAGTTTGTACAATGGATTTGTTTACTAGAGGCTTAGAAATGCCATGTCCTCAGCAGTAGCCTATGTAATACTTTTCTGCTTTTCCACCTCAAAGATAGGAGAATGCTGTTTTTAGTGTGAAGAAGCTAAGAATTAAAATATGTCCTCAGCAGTAGCCTATGTAATACTTTTCTGCTTTTCCACCTCAAAGATAGGAGAATGCTATTTTTAGTGTGAAGAAGCGAAGAATTAAAATATCACTTTTCTGATATCGCAAGATCTAGCTGGTCGCATAATGTTTAAAATTCCAAAAACTGAATAAGCTTGTTACTAAGAGATTTTTGATGATTCATCACCACGGTCTGTAAACCTTTGCTTGGCTAAATATCAAAATGAATTTTTTACATTGATGAATCGCATCTCTGCTTCCGGCAGTGATAGTCAAAAAAGGGTTCGATTGAACCCTCAAAAAAAGCCTGTAATACATTGTGCAGGCACCAACGGGAAAATGCCATGCAGGAAAATATACCTAATACAAAGAATCAATCAAATCGCAGAAACAGTCTCTCATAGACATTTAAGGTGATTCATTAACAGCAATGCATTCATTCTGTGTGGATTTTGGCCAGAAAAATTACACCGGTGTTGCTTTCGATTAACTTAATTCTCTGACCAAAGCTCTTAATCTTACCATACTATAGACTTAAGACTGACCTCTCAGTAGTAGTGGCAACCCAATAGATTTCACATGGGTAGCCTACTGCACACTATAGGCCTATGTACATTAAAGCTTGACCCGCGGAGGTTTTGTTCTCACTTAGAGTTTGTTAGATGTTGACCAGATGATGCTAGCCATGTTAACATCCCCTAGTACTAGTTGAGGTGAGCTGGATTTTACTATAATCGAAGAGTTATTATTCCCGATACATATCTGTGGAATCAACGTTGCTTTCCAGCTATGTTAGTGCCATGTGCAGTCAGCTCAAAGTTTTCAAGTGATGAGTCGACCGATTAAATCAAGTGCAGTTTCAAAGCCACGACTGGTTTGTGAGTCAAAACCTTTTCTAAGTATGCTGTAAACAGTGCAGCAACATACTGTATATAATGCAGCATAATATGAGGTGCCAAGTGGGTAAAAAAACCTACTATTTACATATATGGCCATTATATTCTCTCTAATGGATGTTATTTTCTA
>ERZ1740062.907-NODE-907-length-13313-cov-4.281038_pt1 | contig 13313 bp, 11 predicted proteins | sample MGYA00581741_ERZ1740062 | MGnify/ENA primary metagenome ERZ1740062 (study PRJEB43018, sample SAMN04849747) | marine metagenome | isolation source: floating plastic debris | place: Pacific Ocean | collected 2008-09-01 | study: EMG produced TPA metagenomics assembly...
CGATCCTGTGATAGTTCGCATTTTCATCGTCCAGAATGTAAATCGGGAGCAGCCTGCCCGCCTCAACCGCCGCCAATAATGCCGGGTTGTCAGACAGACGTAAATCCTGCCGAAACCAGTGGATTGAAATTGCTTTTTTGGTAGATGCCGTGGTCACAATGAAGAAGTCTTCCGCCGGAGTAAGTTGGTCCATTACCAACAGATACGGTTCCAAGGGATAGTCGGATCACCGGGCTCAGGCTGAGCTCATATCACATTTTTAGCTGACTTCTTCTGTTTCCTTATAGGATTGAGGCTCAAGAATCTCGCTTCTGGATTCCGTAAAAATCACCAGATTATTTTTGAACTGTGTCGCGCTGGTTCCCCAGGAATAGCCCATGGCGTACTCGCGACACGCTGCGGGATCGATATCCAGCGCCTTGATAGCAGCTATTTTCAAATCGTCGTCGAGAACGCCCACAGGGTGATCCCCAATAACATCAAGGGGGCCCGTGACGGGATAAGCAGCAACGGGTACTCCGCAGGCAAGTGCCTCCAGCAGGACAAGACCGAATGTGTCTGTTCGGCTTGGAAAAACAAATACATCGGCGGCGGCGTATATGTCCGCGAGTTCCTCGCCCTCTTTCATGCCGAGAAAGACGGTTTGCGGATATTTTCTCTCAAGTTCTTTACGTTGTGGTCCATCACCGGCCAAGACCTTGGTGCCCGGAAGATCAAGGCCCAGAAAATCTTCGATGTTTTTCTCCACGGCAACCCGACCGACATACAGAAAGATGGGATGTTTATAGGTGAGCGCGTCTTTTCCTCTGGGGTGAAATAGCTCGGTGTCTATTCCGCGTGTCCATCGTCTGATATGGCGAAATCCGCGCGTTATAAGGTCCGTTTCTAGGCTTGGAGTGGCTACCATGATGGCCCGGGATGGTCGATGAAACCAACGCAGACCGGCATATCCCCATGTAATGGGAAGCCGGATGCGAGCATGCACATACTCGGCAAAGCGTGTATGGAATGCAGTGGTAAAAGGGATATTGTTTTTTACACAATAGCGACGGGCCGCAAATCCAAGCGGGCCTTCTGTCGCAATATGGACGGCATCCGGCGGTGTTTCCGTAAAAATCTTGCGGATTCTCCTCGCCGGGAAAAGGGACAGGCGGATTTCAGGATAGGTCGGGCAGGGAAGAGAGGTAAAAAGTTCCGGTGTCACCATGATGACTTCATCACCGAGCCCCGTTAAATAGTCCCTTAGGTTCGAGAGCGTCCGAACAACCCCATTGACTTGAGGATGCCAGGCATCGGTAACGAGGACGAGTCGCATGATTTGTGTCCTTGTAGGTCGGAGAGGGAAGCAACTGCGCCCATCCAGTGAATTATTTCCAGACGGCCGTCGAAATGCTCAACAAGGGCCGAGCAGCTTTCCACCCAGTCGCCGTCATTGCAGTAGGTGACACCATTGATTTCGCGGATTTCGGGGTGATGGATATGGCCGCAAATAACGCCGTTGACACCCCGATCCTTGGCTACGTCGGCAAGCGCATTTTCAAAGTCTGCAATAAATTTGACGGCGTTTTTCACCTTCAGCTTCAAATAGGCGGAAAGCGACCAGTACGGATATCCCAGCCGTTGGCGAATGGCGTTGAGGATATCATTGAGCTTAAGGCAGAGCCCATAACTCCAGTCACCGAGATAGGCAAGCCAACGGGCGTATTTGACGACGACATCGAATTCATCGCCATGCAGAACCAGAAACTTCCGGCCATCTGCGGTGGTGTGGACGATTTCATGAACGACCTGAATGGAGCCAAAATCATGGTCGACATAGTTTCGAGCGAATTCATCATGGTTTCCCGGAATAAAGACAACCCGGGTCCCCTGCCGCGCTTTGCGCAGGATCTTTTGCACCACGTCGTTATGAGCCTGCGGCCAGTACCAGCCTTGCTGCAAGCTCCATCCGTCGATAATATCGCCGACGAGGTAGAGGTTCTCGCTCTTAGTACTTCGCAGAAAATCCAGCAGGAAGTTTGCCTTGCACCCGGGTGTGCCCAAATGTATATCCGATATCCAGATGGACCGGTATTTATGGCTTATTGCACGGGCATCCATTACGCATGACTCTTTTGGGTTGTCATCAAATGGTCATCAAAAGTTTTAAATGACGAAACAATCGTATGGGCAATGTCTACGGGCTGTACGGGTCAGTTTGATGACCGCTTGGTTATGTTTTTGTTGCGATAGAAGGTCAGTCCCATGACTCCAGCGAACAGGCGCCTGGTCATTATTCACAATCCAACTTCTGGGATGCGTAACAAAAGCAGATTTTCAAAGGCGCTTTTACGGCTCGCCGAGACGGCGTGCGAGGTTGAAATCCTTAAGACTACCGGCCCCGGGCACGCAACGATGCTGACCAAAGAACTCATTGCTCGGAACGATCCCGATCTTGTTCTGGTTGCTGCTGGCGGAGATGGAACCGTATCGGAGATTTTGATCGGGCTTAAGGGCGGGGAACTTCCCTTGGGTGTTATCCCACTCGGTACAGCGAATGTACTAGCACGAGAACTTGGCGTTGGCGTTTCAATAGAAAAAGCAGTGGAAACATTGGCGCAGGCGGAGCCGGTGCCGGTGCATACGGCCATCGCAAATGACAAGCGCTTCCTGCTCATGCTCGGGGCCGGTTATGACTCGCTGGCGGTCGCAGCCTTGCGATCGGATCAGAAAAAGCGCTATGGCGCCATTGCCTATGTTTTTGCGGCGATACGCGCTATATCCGGATTTCGGAATATGAATCTCGAAATCGAAGTGAACGGCACGCACTACAGCGCGGGAACCGTCATCGTCGCAAAGGCAAAGTATTATGGCGGCCCCTTCATCATTGCGCCTGAAGGGGGAGTTGAAAAGGCGCGGCTTGATGTTCTGATTTTCAAGGGGTCGGGTATCGTGAATGCTATTCGGTATGGTCTGGCTCTTCTTCTCAACCGGGTATCCCGCCTGCCTGATGTTGAAACGCTAGTTACTGACATACCGATATTGCTGACCTCATCCGCGTTATTTCCCTGCCAGTGCGATGGTGACGGTGGGCTTGAAACGCCCGTCAATATTTCCCTCGATCCGCAGCCGCTGATGATATTGCGAGCGGCAATTTAGTTGCGGTCAAATCGCTCAACGCGGATATCGCCCCAGACATGTTCTTCCGCCGACCTAAATTGCTCGTCCAAGGTCTTTCTCGTTACGCCTTCCGGATCGAAAAGCTCATGTTGTCGGGTGACAAGAAAGACGCGATCCTTGCCCGCAACTAGGTTTCGGATAACTTGGGCGTCTTCCGCACGAACTCCCGGAACAGCAGGAAAGCCATCGGGGTAAAAATCAGAATACTCCGTGGCCGGATATTTTGCTGGAACACTCTCGATCCGGGCGGCAAGTTCCGGATCAGAAACATAGAGGCTGGATGGAAGATAAAGGTCATTTGGCATCAGCAAAATGATGTCATTTTCCCGGGTTTGATCCGCAAGGCCTGCCATAATATTGTCCCATGGCTCCTTCTCTCCTGCCCGTAAAATCGCAATAAGTCCGAGTGCCAAGATTACGACATAGAATATCTTGATTGCATTTCGAAGAAACCCGCTTCGGATAAATTCAATTGCTATGGCTAGCAGCATAAAATAGGGAATAAGGCCTGGCAGCAGTGTCCGCTCCAGAAAGATATTGGGGCCCAGTATTGAGATAAGGAAAGAGACGACTGGTACAGCAAAGCAGCTTAACAGGAAGAAGCTGGCGAGGGAAAGCGCCTTTAGCCGGATGATTTTGTAGAGACCGAATAGGGTAAGGACGAATGATAGAATAGCCGTAGCAAGGCCGAGTATAAGCCGCCCAGTGTGAATAATTGCGGATGGCCCAAAGGCCGTATCAATAAGCTTGTCGGCATAGCCAAAGCCAAATATCCGACGCATGATCTGGACAAAACTGGTAAGCGTGGGCTCGGCGACCCAACTGGAAGCATCCCAATAGACTATCTGCCGTACTATCTGAATGATCAGCGGAGCGGAAAGTGCGAGCACTACGACAGAACAAAGCAGCAGCTTGAAGAAAAAGCCTTTCCTGAATTTTAGCTCAAGGACCCAGTGGACGGCCAAGGACAAGAATAGAACCGCCGTAAAAATTCCGCCCAAATGATGGGACCAGTTAGTCAGGAGGGCGCCAAGGGCAAATATCGCCCAATTCCTTATCGTTCCACCGCCTTCATTCAAAAGGATTGAAATCAGCCCGAGAATTGCCAGGGAATAGGAGAGAAAAAGCAGGATATATGGCCGAGCTTCAATCGAATACCAAACAACGACCGGGCTAAAGCAGATCAGGATGCTGTTGAAGAGGGCCGCATTATTTCCCTCTTTGTGGAGATATAAAGCGGTATTTTTTGTCGAAAAATAGGAAGAAACAACCAGCAGAAGACTGATAAATATTGAAAGAGATCGATGCCATAGTCCCGTTTCGTCGGCTTCGATCATGCCCCAAAGCTTGACCAAACTATAGTATAGCGGCGGATGTGCCTCAACTTCGGGAAGCCAGAACCAGATGTCGTAAAATGACAGCTTTGCAAACCAGGCGGTATACCCTTCGTCCAGCCAGTAAGGAAGAGCATTTTCATTGATGATTTTTAGGGACAGCGAAATAACTACGACGGCAGCAAGGAAGCCATAATGCCATATCTGTTTCGCTCGATCCTCCTGATTGTACAAACGCTTAGCTCCGGTTTTTCTCAACGCAAAAATGTCACGCTGATTAACATTAACTGACTATAGTTTGGTTAATACTGGTCCGCATCCCTGTTTATTCTAGAATAGAGAGAAGGAAAGCTAAAATTAAGGTTTATTCGATACATAGTTGATTTCAATTGCGAAAGATATCGTTGCTGAACTTGGAATTTATTAAAATACCGGAATGGTTGCGATAATCTGTTGATGAAGGTGAGAGCCCGTTGGTTGAGAATGTAAAATATGTAGTTGTAGATTTGGACGGTACGTTGGTTCGTACGGATTTATTCGTGGAATCATTGTTGCGTTACCTGAAAGGCAATCCGTTTAAGATCTTCCGTCTGATCCTCTGGTTGCTGAAGGGGCGTGCCTTTGCCAAGGAAAAGATCGCTCAATTAATCGATATCGACGCTGAATATCTGCCCTATGAAGAGGGGTTGATTGCCTATTTGAAACAGCTGAAATCTCAGGGTAAAGAACTTATCCTCGCGACTGCGACCCATCGAAATTATGCCAATCAGGTAGCGGAATATCTCGGTATTTTCGATAGGGTTATGGCGACGGAAGACAACTATAACCTCAAGGGAAAGAATAAACTCGTCGCGATCAAGGAACTGATTGGCGATGAGGATTTCGCCTATGCAGGGGACAGCGCGGCGGATGCGCCGATATGGCGGGCAGCTGCGGCAAATATTATGGTCAACGCGCCTGCCCAGTACGTTGCTGAGGCTGAAAAGAACGGGAAGCTGGTTTGGCAAGCGAAATCCGAGGCGTCTACTTTGAAAGCCTTCGTCAAGGAAATGCGCCCGCATCAATATGCCAAGAATGTTCTGATTTTTGTGCCATTGGTGACGTCGCATGAATATTCAGACTTTATGCATCTGATGACGGCGTTGTTGGCCTTTGTCTGCTTCAGCTTCTGCGCTTCAGGTGTCTATTTTCTGAATGACCTTCTCGATTTACAGGAAGATCGTCGGCATCGGAGTAAGAGATACCGACCGATCGCATCAGGGGCGCTCCCTCTCCCCATCGGGATTGCCGGTGCACTTGGTTTCCCGATCTTGGCATTCGCGCTTTCTATATCTTTCTTGCCATTTGCTTTTGTCGGCGTTCTCCTGGTTTATTTTGCTATCACAAACGCCTATTCCTTCCTGCTTAAACGGATCACGACAGTCGATGTCATGACTTTGGCGATCCTTTATACTTTGCGGGTGGTTGCAGGAGCGGCGGCAACAGGCGTGGATCTTTCTTCCTGGTTGATTGCATTTTCGGTCTTTATCTTCGTCAGCCTCGCCTTCATGAAGCGCTATATCGAAGTTGCGGCGCTATCCGATAATGACAGCAAGGTTCGCGGACGTGGGTATTCGGCGGATGACCGTGAAACCATGTTTGGGCTTGGTATCACGAATTTTACTGCGGCGGTTGTCATTCTCGCCCTCTATATCAATAGCCCGTTTGTGTTGAATTCATATTCCAGTCCGGAAGTCCTGTGGCTTCTGTGCTTGATCGTTCTGTTTTGGGGCAACCATATCTGGGTGTGCGCGCGCCGGGGGGAGATTCCGGATGACCCGGTTGTTTTTGCGATTAAAGATCGGGCGAGCCAACTCGTTGGGGTTAGTTTTGTCGTGGTTCTGTTTCTCGCAAAATATATTGCATTTTGATTTTACCTGCCGCGTCACATGTGATGTGTAAATAGGAGACTTTTGAAAATGTCGTTCCTTGTTCTGTGTCTGATCCTGCTGACAGTTTTTGCATCGGCTTGCGCGCAGCTTGTTTTGAAGCTCGGCGTGGCGGATCAGAAAATGCAGGCAGCAATGCAGTCGGGTATTTATGATTCTGCCTTGGCGGCTCTGTTCTCTCCATTCATTTGGTTTGGGTTAATTATCTATGCACTGAGTGTTGTGCTTTGGCTTTGGGTTCTCTCGAAAGTAGACCTGAGCGTTGCCTACCCCTTTGTCGGCATTGGCTTTGTAGTCACAATGCTGTTTGGGATTTTGCTGTTAAATGAGAATGTGACACCGATGCGGATTATCGGGACAGTTCTGATCGTTGGCGGATGCGTACTCGTCGGAAAATCAGCGTAAGCTGCAGTAAATGCAAAAACTCATTTCGTTACCTGAAAGTATTCCAAATGGTCACCGAAATGAATTTTTGCATTAGTCCGTGTTATTGTTACTCAGTCGGCATATGAAAGCCCGGCGTTGAGAGGGAAAGGGCAATTTCATCGTCTGTCATATCCTCAACGATATTTTCAAACAGTGGTGAAGAAAGATAGCGTTCTCCTGTGTCGGGTAGCATACAAAGAATAACCGATCCTGGTGCCGCCTTTTCGGCAATTTTCATGGCAACGGCGAAGGTCGATCCGCCCGATATACCGGTGAAAATTCCTTCCTTTTGCGCCAGTTTCTGCGACCATTCTATTCCTTCCGGGCCTGCGATCGGAATGAGTTCATCATAGTATCCCTGATCCAGAGACTCCTGAAGGACAAGTGGGATAAAATCCGGGGTCCAACCCTGGATCGGATGGGGTTCGAATGATTTATGACCCTCACTCGGGGAGCCGCTTGCATCGCGCTCTTGGGTAACGCCACTGCCGACGAGTTGTGCATTCGCCGGTTCCGTCAGAATAATCTTGGTTTCCGGCCGTTCCCTTTTCAGGACACGGGATACGCCGGTCATCGTACCGCCCGTTCCATACCCGCTGACCCAGTAGTCAAGGCGATGCCCATTGAAGTCGGAGATGATTTCTCGCGCCGTCGTATTTTCATGGATCAGTGCGTTATCGGCAGTTTCAAACTGACGCGCGAGAAACCAGCCATTTGCCTCTGCCAGTTCCTTTGCCTTTTGATACATGCCGAAGCCCTTTGCCGCCCGCGGTGTGAGAACTACTTTCGCGCCAAGAAAGCGCATCAATTTTCGCCGCTCAATCGAAAAGCTGTCAGCCATCGTGACGACAAGAGAGTACCCCTTGGCCGCACATACCATGGCAAGGCCGATGCCCGTATTACCGCTGGTCGCCTCGATAACGGTTTGGCCCGGTTTCAAATCTCCACGCTTTTCCGCCTGTTCAATTATCGAAATCGCGAGCCGGTCCTTAACGGAAGCCGCTGGATTAAAAAATTCCGCCTTCACATATAACTCGATACCTTCAGGCGCAAGGCGGTTAACGCGAATGCAGGGCGTATTGCCAATAGTGTCGACGATAGAATTATAAAGTTGCCCTAATCCGTCTGTTGTGCGCGTGTCTCCTTGAGGGTTCTGGTTCATTTTTCACTCCCGTTTTATTGGTGCCCGGCCCCGATTGCCCAGCGTTTAAGAAAAACTAAAATTGTTATAAAGATGGTCTAACGATACCGTGTTGAAGCAACAAATCTAACTCATTTCACAGTTGGAGAATATGGCGATATTATCGTTGTTAGCACGCGGCGCAACATGTGTGTTTTCTAATGTTTTTGTAAGGCGCTTTTTATGTGTGGAGGTTGCCGGCCGCCGATGCATTAAATTTCTATTACATAGTAATTAAATTGATTTTTATTTTATTGTTAATAATAAATAAAAGTAATTATTTTAATTTATTTAGTTTGTATTTATAAAATGATTTATATTGCAAATGCGAACAAAAAATACTGCACTTTTTGAAAAGTTTTATTGACGCTGAATGAAACGCTTGCCTATACTTTTGAGATCACCGTATTCGTCCGCTAAATGATACGGAGTGAAAAAACTAAAAAAAATCGGACAATTAGTGGGAGGCTATCCTGTTTGAATTTTTTCAGTTAGTTATCGGGGGTGTGTCTATCGGGTGTATCTATGCCCTTGTCGCCCTCGGTTTCGTATTGATTTATAAGGCGACGGAGGTCGTCAACTTTGCTCAAGGCGAGTTGATGATGCTTGGTGCTTTTCTTGCCTATACCTTTATTTCCATTCTCGGATGGAACTACTGGGCGGGTGCCGCTGCGGCAATCTTCTGCATGTTCTTCATCGGGAACTTCGTGGATCGCATATTTCTTCGCCCGGTACTGGGGCAACCGCAATTTTCCATTGTCATGGTTACCATCGGCTTTGGGTATATGGCGCGAAGTGGGGCGGGTATGATTCCTGGTTGGGGGACGGAGACCTATGCGATTTCCACGCCATTTTCCAGTGAGGGGATGAACCTGGTTCCGGAATCGGTCGGCTCTCTCGTCATATCGCAAACGGATCTGTCTGTGATTATCGCGACAGTCATTCTCTGCGCAGTCCTATATGCCTTTTTCACCCATACGCGGCTTGGCATTGCCATGCAGGCGTCTTCACAAAACCAGCTTGCCGCTTATTATATGGGTATTCCGGTCAAGGCTGTCTTTTCGATGATTTGGGGCATAAGCGCAGCGGTGGCGGCGGCGGCGGGCATCCTTCTTGCGCCGACCACCTTGATTGATACCAGTATGGGTTTTATCGGATTGAAGGCCTTTCCGGCCGCTGTGCTTGGGGGCTTCGGTTCCATTCCTGGTGCTGTCGTCGGTGGGCTGATTATTGGTATCATCGAAACGCTCGCGGGGTTCTATCTGCCACCCGGCTTTAAGAATGTGGCGGCTTATGTAGTGCTGCTCGTTGTGTTGGTTGTCCGGCCGCAGGGGCTGTTCGGTCAGAAGACTGGAAAGAGAGTGTAGGCATGCGGTTTCTTTTTAAAACAGATTATGACCAGGATATCCGAATTGCGAAACACTCAGGATACTACTGGTCTTACGGGCTGCTGCTGCTGATCGTCATTGCTGCGCCTTATTTTTTGGAAGGCTATTATATAGGCCAGATGACGCAGCTTTATATCATTGCTATGGCGGGCGTTGGTTTGATGCTTCTCGCGGGATATACCGGCTTGGTCAGCCTTGGGCATGCGGCATTTTTCGGTATCGGTGCCTATACGGAAGCGGTGCTTACAAGCAATGGGGTTCCGCTACCATTTGTGGAGGAGCCGGTTATCTTCCCATTCGTCATTTCCATGCCGCTTGCGGCCATTTTTGCGGCGCTGGCAGGTGTGGCAATTGGCGTTCCGGTTTTGCGCCTGACAGGGATTTACCTGGCTATCGCAACATTCGCCTTTGCCTTGGTGATTGAGGAGATTCTCTCGCGGTGGGAGAGCGTGACCAACGGTTATACGGGGCTTTTAGTGGAATCTCTCTATATCGGGGATACAGAGCTTACAGATGGCGCGCCTTTTTACTTTCTGTGCCTCGGGTTGCTGGTCCTCGTTATATTGATGTCGATTAACCTTCTGCGATCCCCAACGGGGCGCGCGATGATGGCCATACGTGACTCGGAGGTTTCCGCGCAAAGCATGGGTGTCAATCTGGCGCGTGTGAAAACCACTGCCTTTGCGTTAAGTGCCGGGATTACAGGCCTTGCGGGTGCCTTGTTTGCACATAAGCTGGGTTTCCTCTCCCCGGAGAGTTTCACGGTGTTCCAGTCTCTGGAACTGCTGGTGCTGGTTGTTGTTGGAGGGATTGGGTCACTTCATGGAGCGATATTCGGCGCAATATTCGTGTTGGCCCTGCCTCAGGGATTGGCCATTCTGAAGGACTATCTGCCAACGGCTATCGCTGAGACGCCGGGAATGGAGCCCTTTATTTTTGGTTTGATCCTGGTGCTGGTCATTATTTTTGAACCTTATGGCATTTATGGCCGCTGGTTGAAGATAAAGCATTATTTCCAGATGTTCCCTGTCTACAAGAAGGCCACCTTCAAGCGTCAAAAAGCCTATATGAAGTCGGAACGATTGAAATGAGTTTTTTCAAAGCGGAAAATCTGGCGATTAACTTCGGTGGCGTTAAGGCAGTCGATGGAGTTAATTTCGAGATCAATAAGGGCGAATGTTTTACCATTATCGGGCCGAACGGTGCTGGCAAAACGACGATATTTAATCTGATTAGCCGAATATATGATTCTACCGAAGGCAAGATGACATTTGACGGTCAAGATATCACCAAAGTACCGCCGCATGCCATCGCCAGCCTTGGCATCGCCCGGACATTCCAGAATATAGAGCTGTTTGAGCATGCGTCCGTATTGCAGAATTTGCTGGTCGGGCGCCATTGTCATTCGAAAACAAATATATTCTCTGAATTGGCTTTCACTCCATCAATGCGCAGAACTGAAATAGCGCACCGTGAAAAAGTGGAAGAGGTGATCGACTTCCTTGATTTACAGCACTACCGGGAAAGCCTGATCATGAACCTGCCATATGGGGTGCGCAAGGTGGTTGAGCTTGGCCGGGCGCTTTGCACTGAGCCCAAGCTTATATTGCTTGATGAGCCTTCTTCGGGTCTCAATGTCGAAGAGACTCAGGATATGTCGTTCTGGATCGACGATATCAAAAAGGATCTCGGTATCACAGTGCTGATGGTTGAGCATGACATGGGATTGGTATCGGAAGTGTCTGATCAGGTGTTGGTACTGAACTACGGACGGATGCTGGCATTCGGTTCTCCCCAGGATGTGCAGAATGATCCGGAAGTTATCAAGGCCTATCTGGGAGAGTGAAGATGAGTGATGCGATCCTGAAAGTCCGCAATATTGAAACCTATTACGGCCCGATCATGGCAATTCGCGGCATTTCGATAGATGTACGTGAGGGACAGATCGCAACGGTTCTGGGAGCGAACGGCGCCGGAAAAACGACGATCCTGAAAACCGTCAGCGGTATTATGGACCCGCAAAAGGGCACTGTGGAATTCAACGGGCAGGAAATTCAGAAACGCGACCCTGACTGGGTGATGCGTCAGGGGATCAGCCATGTCCCCGAAGGACGGGAAGTATTTCCGTTTCTATCGGTTCATGACAATCTGATGATGGGTGCCTACACCCGAAAAGATCGGGACGGGATCGCTCAGGATGTTGAGCTTGTCCACAGCTATTTTCCGATTTTGAAAGAACGCGGGGATCAGCCGGCGGGGCAGCTCTCAGGCGGAGAGCAGCAAATGCTGTCGATTAGCCGGGCGTTGATGGCGCGGCCTAAGTTGATGTTGCTGGATGAGCCCAGTCTCGGCCTTAGCCCGCGGTTGGTGAAGGAAATTTTTACGATCATCAAACGACTGAATGTGGAGCAGGGCATGACGATGCTCCTGGTAGAGCAGAATGCCAATATTGCGCTTCATACGGCGGATTTCGGCTATGTTCTGGAAGTGGGGCGCATCGTTATGGAAGATACGACTGATCACCTTCTGCAAAAAGAGGATATCCGGGAATTTTATCTCGGCATTCAGGACCATGGTGTTCGTGGTAAGCGCCGTTGGAAAAAACGTAAGACTTGGCGATAGGATAGTCTGAGGCTGAAGGAAAATATGAATGCAATGAATTACCCACCAACGGAAATCGATGGCACGACGACGACTTGCCAACTCTTCTGGAAGCGTGTCAAGCAACATGACAAGAAGATTGCGATGCGTGAAAAGGATTTCGGCATCTGGCAAACGATTACGTGGTCTGAGTATGGCGACAAAGCGCGTGCTTGTGGGCTGGGTTTGGTCGCGCTTGGCCTTAAACGCGGCGAGACTGTTTCGATCCTAAGCGATAATAACCCCGAATGGCTCTATCTGGATATGGGCATATTATGTGTCGGAGGGGTAAGTAACGGCGTCTATACGACGGATAGTGCGAAGCAGGTGGAGTATCTGTGCCAGGATTCAAGGACACGGGTTTTCGTTGCGGAGAATGAAGAGCAGCTCGATAAAATACTGGAGGTGCGGGAACGACTGCCAGATCTTGTGAAGATCGTTGTTCTTGACATGGAAGGGCTGCGTGATTTTCAGGATGATATGGTCATTAGTATCGAGGAACTCTATCAACTCGGCGAGGAATACCACAAGGAGCATCCAGATTTCTGGGAAGAACAGATTGCTCTCTCCAAACCCGAAGACTTGGCAATCCTGATATATACTTCCGGTACAACAGGTCCGCCAAAAGGGGCAATGATCTCGCATCGGAATCTGATGTTTCAGATATCGAATTTGACGCCGATCATTGATTTTGGACCGGAAGATGAGCAGCTTTCCTTCTTGCCGCTGTGCCATGTCGCAGAGCGGTCTTTTAGCGTCTTCCTACCGTTGTTCGCAGGCTCCGTAATCAATTTTGCTGAGGGGCCGGACACGGTGCCGGAGAATATCCGGGAAGTCTCGCCGACTGTCTTTTTCGCTGTACCGCGTATCTGGGAAAAATTTTATTCGGCGATAACATTGCAGTTGAAGGAAGCGACGGGACTGCAGCAGCTGGCCTATAAGATGGCAATCGGTGCGGGCTACAGAATTGCGGAGCGGAAACTTGACGGTGAAACGCCGAGTAAATGGGAAGAGTTTAAATTCTGGTTGGCGGATTATTTGGTTCTCAAAAACGTAAAACGCCTTTTGGGGCTGGACCGTGCCCATTATCTTGGTTCCGGCGCCGCACCAATATCACCGGATCTGATTAAGTGGTATTGGGCACTCGGCCTTAGCATGTATGAGGTATATGGGCAGACGGAAAATACCGGCGTTGCGACAACCAACCTACCAGATCAATACAAGCTCGGTACAGTGGGGGTGGCCGCGCCGAAGACTG
>ERZ1740062.908-NODE-908-length-13303-cov-4.586353_pt1 | contig 13303 bp, 9 predicted proteins | sample MGYA00581741_ERZ1740062 | MGnify/ENA primary metagenome ERZ1740062 (study PRJEB43018, sample SAMN04849747) | marine metagenome | isolation source: floating plastic debris | place: Pacific Ocean | collected 2008-09-01 | study: EMG produced TPA metagenomics assembly...
TGTCTGGAGAATTCTTTTGTATTGTAATCAACCAACATCAAATAATCGGATTACGCTCCCTTGATATCGGGAGTGCGTTCGATGCGAGCATAAACGCTATCTATGGAAGGAGCGGTGGCAGTAACGGTAGAATCATCGCCGTAAACGGGATACTGTTTTTCACAGGATTGGATTCCTCCAAAAAGCCGATTATCGCCGTTACAATCTTGATTCAAAGGACGCTCGCTGTTATAAGCTCCGGTAAATAACCATTCTCCAACTTTACCCGTTGCAAAAACTGCTGCATCTAAATCTACAGTAGTATCTTTGTCGATTTCTTCTGGAGCCAGAAAATCGCGAAAACTACCCCAGTAGTCAGTGCCACCCGCTCCAATTCTCAGATTTACTACCCCTGTCGCCAAGGAAGGACGCAAATTGGTGATAAATTCAACATATGTCACAGCTCCTAAATCGAGATTGGCAGAAGTCTTTTTACCGTAGATAGTGGCGCTGATTTTTACGCTTTGAGCTTGATTTCCCGCTTGTAAAGTGGCTTTAAATTCTCCACCACGAGCCAAAACTTGAAAACCTGGTGCATCTGTTTTGTAGTCTGCACCGATAAATTTACCAGCATTAGTAGCTAAAGTGATTGCGGTATCTTGCTTAATCAATTCGCCATTTTCGTCGGTAATTACACCTTGAAAATCTATATTAGAACGTCCGTCGGCAGGAATTCTCGGTTCCCCAACTGGATTAATAGAAATCTTGGCTTTTTGTTCCTCAACAGTCACTTTCACGCTAACTGGATTCCCACCTTGGGCTTGAGCGGTAATCGTGTTTTCACCCTTGGATAAAGAAACGTTATACCAAATCCGAGTGTGAAGCTTCTGGGATTCATCTTGATGGAGGTAACTGCTAATACCTTTATTTATCGGTTTCCCATTCAGCGTTATCTTAATTTTCGCTCCAGGATGATGCTGAATGGCGATATTTGTAGTATTAGTCTTAATTACACCAGATTGTGGAGTAATTATACTTACTTCATTCACAAGAGATACAGGAATCGGAGAATCCTGTATCTTTTGTTGATTTTCTTCCAAGATTATATTAGAAGGCTTTTCGCCTTTCTCAGAAGAAGTATTAATTAAAACTTCTGGTTTGTTTTCCTCATCTATCTTGTCTGCTTTTATATGGGGAATCGCTTGCATAATCATTTCTTCCCGACTTAACTCTTCCGGTTTACTAGTCGGTGGTGAAAATGATGCTTCGCGATGGTTTTCTACTGCTACATTCAATTCCGGTAAATCAGATTTGTTTACTGACTGCTTTTCAAGAATTACACTTTCTGCTGACGCACTTGTAGGCAATACTGTCACCGCTCCGCAAGCAGTTAATAGTAAATCCCGCTTATTCAAAATTAAATTTTTCATATGATTAACGCCCCTCTGTTGAAAAGTTTGGAGAAGCCTCTGCTCCAACTTTTCCCTCTCCAAAAGCCGGAGTGACAGCAAAATTAATTCTCGCCATACTTCCGGGTGCTAACTTCACCAAGCGAGACTGACTATTGTTCTGAATTTTGTAAAGATTTGGAGCCTGAATATAACCCGGTAAACTTGTATAATCCAACGTTGCGGTACGATTACCTGAAATCACATTAGCTACAGAATAGATTCCATTTGCATCAGTGATAATACGATTGCCATCATCCATAAAGATTACCGCATTTGGTACTCCAGGCTCTCCCGCTTGTTGTTCGCCATCAAAATTTTTATCAACAAAAACACGTCCAATCAAAGTACCACAATCAGAAAGAATACCCGGGCGAATCCTCAATAAATGACTTGCTGTGTTACTTGTGGCATTTGCAGTAGTAGCTATCGCCAAGTTTCTGCCACTTCCGCGCATACCATCGGGTGTAACTGTAACGGCATAAACTACATTTAAACTTCCCTGGGGTGGAATACTACCGGCGTAGTTAATTGCAACAGTACGATTTTGGACTGGAGTAGTTGATACAGTCACTTGAGTTGTCGTATTGCCATCAGTTAAAGATGCTTGTACCGATTTTTCAGCTAATTTCAAACCCAAAGGAAGGGTATCGTTAAGAATTAAATTATTTGCCGCAGCGCTACCAGTATTACGAATTGCAATTCGGTAAGTTACCGTATCTCCAGGCTCTGCCGCGCTTTTATTCGCAGTTTTAGTTATTTGTAAAGCTGCATCTCCAGCTCTAAAGGTTGTACTATTAGTGTTGAAAGAGCCAATATTATCACCTCCAAACACTGCTGTATTAGTAATTTCGCTAGCAATGACAGGTACAGCTTCTTTTAGGATAATTCCAGGAAGCAATAACGATATTAGAAGGTAACTACACCTCCACCGCTTTATTCTTAATCTCATATTTAATTAGAAATTATTAAGTTGGGAAGGTTTTTATGTTTACAAGTTATTGACAAATAATTTACAAGTCAAAAACTGTCCCCTGATACCAAGATGCTCTACATTTGTGGCAATTTAGATAAATTCCACAATTGCAGCATAGATGCTCCCAATGCTCAAACATAAGAGCAATGCTAAATATTTTTTTTATATTCCCTGGTAAATGCTTCATCAAATTCTTTAGGTAGATGCAGAGATTACCTAAATACAAATATTCCCTTTTTGTTTGAAACTAAATATAGCAAGTTATAAATGTAACGGAAACAGCTTTTATACGGAGATAAACATAAAAAAAAATTATACAAATTATGTGAATAAAGTAAAAAATAGGTAAATTACTTATATAACAAAGCTACTCTCGAAAATATAAACAATACAATTCATATTTTAGGGAAACATAATCTCCCCTGTAATTCAATTCTCGGAGGGAGATATAGTCTCCTTAGACGCGCTCATCTGCTTTTTCACAAGTGGGTATGCTTTGATTGTCATTACAAGCGGAATGAAATTTAGTCTTCGCCGAGCTTCTTCCGTTCATCGAAGGTGTTCTCTAAGAGTAGAGGCATAGCAATCCTAAACTTCTGTGATTGCTTCATTTTGCACTTAACGAACTTCGTTTAGGAAAAATATGCCGGTTGCGTAAGTCCTATATACAATTAATTTTGTTTAACTACTTACTTATTTCCAGCGCGATGAAAATTTTTCTTTGTTAAGTTCTAATATCTATACTTTGTAACTTGTCGCTGACTTTAGAGTTTGAATTTAATACTCTACTTTCTTTTGCCTACAAGAATATCATTTATTTGTGTAAATAATTAAAACCATTCTCAAAATAACCATTTAATGGCGTTTTTGATTGAAAGTATCAATGAGTCTTACCTGGAAGCACAAAGCCCGAAAAAAAATCTTGTTAAATCATACCAAAATGTAAATTCATGCCGGGATTCTACAACCCGCATTTAATCATCAGATTTTATTTGTATTTCTAGTTAATGCATGGTAGTAGCATTATTATTTACATATAATTAGGTAATATAATATACGATCATTTCAACTTTTGCTAGAACGCAAATTGATATTTTTACATAGCGATATAGTATCATCCATCAAGTTAAAATTTATCACTGTATTCCTAGCAAGATATAGATGTATTTTCCTTCACATCAATAACCTATCTTATAAGCTTTATTTACAACTAAATAATTAAGTAAAATAAGCATTTATAGTTATATTTTTGTCTACAAATTATTTTTATGAATCATTGTATTAGGCTTTTATTTTGATTCCTTATCAGTAAAGATACATAATTTATATAAAAAATCATACAATAATTATTGTTGAATATAAGGTTAAAAAAAATGCTGACTATCATGTAAAAATAATTTCAGAATAATCAAATATCATAATTTAAGGGGTTCAACCCCCTTATGTGATTTGTTCTCTTATGATTTATAAATAATTAAGTGAATATAGAAGAATTATAGATAATCTTTAATTATTTGCTTAATTTTAATTATTTTTACTAATATCTAAAGTATATTTTTTTTGATTCAATGCAATCTAAATATGGGAGCATCCCAAATGTGTAAAAACATAATTTGTCATTGCGAGCGGAATGAAATGAAGCGAAGCAATCGCAACAACTAGACTTTGCGATTGCATCGGACCGCTTCGCTTCATATGCCTCCGGCACATCTTCGATGAACGCAATGACAAGCAAAATTTCGATCAATTTGCAAAATTGGGATGCTCCCCTAAATATTGTGTTCTAAATTTAGAATCATAATTTTAACTACCCTACTTTCTTTAAGTATTGCAAAAAATCATTGAGGAAATATTTAAACTTTACTCAGTAATTTTACAAAAAAATCAAGTATCAATATTAAAAAAAATTGATTTTTTCTCATAGGATTTTAAAAACTGAAATGATTTAATAAAAATTTGATTAATCTAATATATTTACGTCTTTAGTAAGATGATTAAATTCTGTCATTACATAAATCGAATTAAAATAATGTTTTATATAAATGATTATTATGTAGTTAAGATGAAACAGGAAAAAAAATGTGAATTTTGTATAAAGATTCTCAAAAAATATGAAATACTGTTGCTATACAACTATAAACTTGGTATTAAGATGATTTGAATCATCTAAAATGTGTTCCCTCGGACTAAAAAAATATGTTTTATTAGCTGTGAGGAAAATTGAAGGCAATGAATAAAAAACAAGTTGAAGAAGTTATTAAAGCAATTCTTGCCAGAAAATATTCGTGGGCTTGTGTTTTGATACTACGGTTTCATGGGTACGATCCAATCGATTATATACCCTATCGTACTTACATAAGATTACTCAAAGATAATTATCAAGTCCAGAATACAGATACAAAAAATACAAACAAAAAAGCAGTAGATTTTCGTAAGTTCAACTCTAATAAAATGCAACTTGTTAAGCCAGAAAAAATGTGATTAATGTTCGTTCTGATCCAGTTTTTATTTAAGCTCTTTGAAAAATCATATCTCGACCGAGCATTGACTCATATATCGTCAAAACAAAGCTTACATACAACGATTTGAAAAGTGAATTTGCTTGAGTAGAAAATAATGTAATCTTACCTAAATCTATGATTCATCTGTAAAGTTTTATCCTCTGTTTGACTTTCTGTAAAATAAGAATTGATAATTGGAGCAAAAGCAAAAGCAACTTACATAGGATTTACGCAACTGGTATATTTTTTCTTGTAGGGTGGATGACTAGGTTTTTGATTCTGTACTCTTTAGCCCGTAAGACTTCATGCAAAATATGTATCTTTATTTGTTGGTGTAAAAGTGGCTGTAACAGCCACTTTTACACCAACAAAAACCAGCACGAATAAATTTTCGGGAAATTCGCAGAAAACCATCAAAGCCAATACCCTATTAGGTGAGTCTTAGTGAGATTATTAATGCGAAAATAATGTTTCTTGTGTCAGGTGCCAACCCGGTATTGTGGCACTAGCGTAGTACCTAATGAAAATACAATCTGTTGTATATGCGAAGAAAACTAAGAATGGTTATTCTATTCAGATTGTTTAAATATTTTATTGCGGGTGACAGACAACCCGCTTTTTTGCGTAATTGGTAACAGCGAGAGAATTTGATATTATTTTGGTGTTTGCTGTACTTGTACTTATAGTTATAGTTAATCACTTAAGTAATTTTTAAATATGGCTTCCACTATCCCTAATTCAAAAAGGAAGTTACCAACTCAAGCAATACCCGCTAAGATTTTCCACTGGGTTAATATTGTAAGTTTGTTTACTATGCTGACTAGCGGATTGCAAATTTACAATGCGAACCCAGTTTTTGGTGGGCGTACTGGTTTACATATTTTTCCCATATTTACTTTGGGAGGTTGGCTTGCTGGGGGTAGACATTGGCATTTTGCTGCGATGTGGTTATTCTCTTTGAATCTTTTATGGTATGGTATTTACGTTTTGATTAGTCGCAGGTGGCGACATCGGTTTGTCAGCACTAAAGATTTAAAAGCTTTACAGAAAACCAAAAATTCCCAACGTTTAGTTTATGCATGGCATCGCATAATATATACAAGCATTATCCCTATTTTGTTACTGGCGTTATTTTCCGGAATAGGAATGTATAAACCGGCTCAATTTCCTTGGATTGTAGAAATGTTTGGTAGTTGGCAAGCCCTGCGAATAGTTCACTTTTTCTCAGTCCCATTGGTCGTTATTTTTGCTACTCTTCACTCCTGGTTAGGAAGAAAAGCAGGTGGTTCCGAACTGACGGAATCTATGTTTTGGTAATTGGTAATGAAAGTGGGAACAGCCGCACAACTGACTATATCGAAAGCATTTAGGAAGCCTAGAAATTCTTGATAAGTACGCTCAACCAGCAATCGATTTTCTTATAGGTGGAGTTGTCAGGAGAATTGGGGATTAAGGGAAGCAGGTAATAAAATTATCTCTTTATCTCTCATGTTCTTATATTAATTTCTGGCTTTCATCTTAGGGTAAGCAATCCGTTTGTGATGGAATTGTTGCCAGACTCTAACGAATATTTCGGCTATTTTTGACATTTCTTGGCGCGTTAAGCCCGAATCCAAGAGTTGATTATCTTTCCATCTTGCCCGTAGAATATTATTAACCATGTTTAACGCTTTTTCTGGAGTTGCATCTCTTAGCGATCGCAATGCAGCTTCGCAGGAATCGGCTAACATGACAATTGCAGTTTCCCGCGATTGGGGAATTGGTCCATCGTAACGAAAATCTTCTTCTTTGATTTGTAATGTTGGATCGTTTGTAGCTAGTTCGTTAGCTTGATGATAGAAATAAGCAATTTGCATTGTTCCTTGATGTTCTGGAATAAATGCCTGTATTGCCGTGGGTAAACTATGCTTTCTTGCCATAGTTAACCCGGCGCTGACGTGTTTTTTTATAATATCGGCGCTTATCCAAGGATCGTTAATTTCTGTTTCATGTTTATTTGGTCCTCCCATTTGATTTTCGATAAATCCCATTGGGTCGTGCATTTTACCGATATCATGATAAAGCGTCCCCGCTCTCACTAGTTCAACGTTGCATCTTAGTTCTTTGGCAGCTGCTTCGGCAAGGGTAGCGACAAATAAAGTGTGTTGAAATGTTCCAGGAGCTTCTGTTGCCAGTCGCTTGAGTAGGGGACGATTGGGAGAAGCAAGTTCTGCTAAGCGTATGGGAGTAACTAAGTCAAACAATTTTTCTAGATAAGGACTTAATCCCAATGCGACAATGCTCCAACCTAAACCAGATAAAGCTAATAATCCAGCTTCTTGAAATACAAGGTAAGAAGTAGGAGTAAATGCTGTGCCTAACATTACCTTTAATAATAAGTAAACACCACCTTCAGTTAAGGAAATTCCAAATCCCAAAACAGCCAATTCTTCACGAGAGCGTAGGCGTTGTGCCATGCACGAACCCAGTATTCCTCCAGCGGCACCAGCAATAATAGCTGTCTTGCCTACATGCAGGCTCATGGGTAACAATAAAGTCAACAATAACCCAATTACAGTGACACTTAAAGTCCGTCCGTAAAAGCTACCCAATAGCAAACCTACAGCACTCCAAGTTGTAAAAGGTATATCAAAAACTAGTAATGATGGACATGATAATGCCAGCAATAATACTAGCAATCTATCGCTTTGACGCAACCGAAGTTTTAAACGCCTCTCCACTAAAGCATAAATGCTGATAGCTGCTGCAACCGCACTTCCTAAATAACTTAAACCCAGCCAATTAATTTCGCGGCGAATCAAATGATAGTTTTCTAGCACTGCTAGATTCCAAGGTGTAATTTCTTGTCCTTTTCTAACAATGACTTCGCCTTGTTCAACCGTTTTTATTACCGGCTCTATTTTGGCTGCTGCTTCTGAGGCTTGTAGCTCTGTTTGCTGTTTGTCTTTTCTTAAATTAGGTTTTAAAACCTTTATCAGTAATTTAGTAGCCCAAAATTTCGCGTCTTTTGGTACTAATGCTTCTGATTTTTGTAGATGTAGGTTAATTACGTACTCTAAATTTTCTTTGGGTAATCCCGGATGAATTCCTTGGGCTATGATTAATTGGGCGCTTTGCATTATACCCATTTGAATTTTTGCCCATCCGTCGTCGCTAAAGTCAAGTATGCTGGTGTCAGCATATACTATTCCAGCTGGCTTAGAACGTCTAATTTCCGTAAGTTGAGCTTGGGCTTGAAGATACAGTTGTCGTCTAAGTTCGATTTTCCGAATTAGCAATCGCAAATTTTCTTGGGAAGTTTTAGCACGATACAACTGTAATTGACTCAGCGCCTGTTTGAAGTTGGCGTTTTGAATAATCGAATCAATACTTTGATTCTCTGTGACGGAGGTATCGTTTCTATTGACTACAACTGTAGGCTGTGGTTTTTGAATCCTAGCAACGTTTTGATTGCCATCTGCTAAAGATAGTAATAATTGCTTCCATTCCCGCTCGGAAGCAGAGCGCAAATAATTTTGAGTCGAAGGGCGCAATACCTCGGTATCAAAAAATGGAAAAGAACCAGCAGTAGTGCGAATATCATTTCCTTGTTGCAGCAATTTTTGTAAATTCTGCTCTACTGTTTCGTTTATTTGCTTATCTACCATTAACCACTGCCGAGAATTATTTCGAGCAAATTCACGGAGCAATTCTGTTTGTTCTCGATCTTTTATTTGAGCTGTATAGGGTGCAACAATTGTCTCGCGGGCTGTCGCTCCCTCTTGCAACTGCGGCTGGCTGTATAACTTGTGTCCCATCACTCCTGTCATGGCAACCAAAGCAATCGCAAACACAACCGAAGAATGCTGAGGAATAAAGCCCCAACAAGTTGCATAAATACCGCATTTAGCTTTAACTGACTTTACCATTGAGCTGGAGACTCTGGATTTTTTATACCGTTTTTTCTCAACTGTTCTAGATACGTACAAGCGACGTAGTGCTTTGTATCGTCGTCCCCAGGTAGCTGTTGCTTGAGTTAAGGACTTAAAAAATGGCTGCGTTTTCATTACCTATGACCGCTGTTGCTTATAAGAATGGAACACAAGAAAATTAAGAACCGGCACACACTTCAAGCTATTTGCTGCCATCACAGTTACCATTTGAAATAAATCTTGGTTTGAATCCGTACTAAGTATAGTTTTTTGCTATCAAAAATATATTAACGATCTCAATTACATAAACTTGCAAGGTTTGGTGCAGAGTTGACCGATGATAAATATAGTTAACGCAAGCGAATAATATATGGGGCTGCAATTGCCTCGTTTTGGGAAAAGCTTAAGTTTGTATTTTTAGCCTCCTTTATCTGTTTAAATTGTGGTAACACGTTATATACTCCAGACCATACAGCCACAAGAGCATCAGCCAATTCTACCATCTGGGAAAAGCTAGTTAATCCCCATTGTGCTAATTTTGCCTCATCTAATCCTAAGTGCCAAGTTATAGGTATACCAGCCATGCCGTTATAAGCCCCCGAAATCGCACCGGCGATTGCACCGCAAGCCTGCGAACTGTATTTATTTTTGTAAGCCCGCAAACAAGTTAGACGAAAATCTTCTCTAGTAGTTGCAAAGCAATAAAAAGCTACTGCAATAATATTACTTATATTATTTTCTTTACCAAGGCAATTTTGTAATTCAGAATATCCAACATTTTCAACTATTAGATTGTTGACTAGTTGTAGTTTGATTGGTAACTCACTTGTAGTTTTGCCGATAAAAGCAGTGATTTCCGCAACTAGGCTAGTTGGATGAATTTTCTCATTTAATGACTGAGCGACAAGATAACCGACAGCTAATACTCCATCTTTTAGTAAAGAGCAATTGTGCTTTTCTATGGCTAAGAGTAAATTCTGTCGTAGTTTGATATGGTTATCATGAAAAAATAAGGCAACGGGCAAGGTTGCTAAAATTGCATTTGCCAATATCAAGTTGCAAGATTCTTCTGAATTACAGCCCTCTGGGTAGAATTTATTCCATTCCTCTAAATCAAACACACCCCGAGCAATCAAGCTTTCCATTCCTTGAGTTGCGACTTTACTCCAATAGGAATCTTCTGTGATTTCTGTAGTGGCTAAACTTTGTCCAAATAAGGCTCCTATCAAAGTACCCCGAACTCTGCTTGTAAGTGAATAGCGCATATTTTTACTAAAAACGGAGTTAAATATTTCATGATTTTATAACTACCATTTACATCAACATTTATTCTGAAAAGATATCATTTATCTGATAAATTCTTTGGCTGGAGCAATCGCTTCTACTAAAAATCAACTACCATAACCACCAAAGTAATTCAGCACAAATAAACCCAATCATGTAACAGAATGCAAAGAGCTAGGAAACCTTTGCCTTCATGTTGCGCTACTAGGGGTGCCTTAGATTCTCACTATGTTCCATTTGCTGCCGACATATCTTTATTATTTTATGCCGACTTACTTAATTTTAAATTTCTGTTGTTAAATAACCCTAGGATTGTCTCAGGTGATATATTAAAGCCTGTAAACCTAAGATATAGCTCTTCGCGCCAAAGCCACTAATTTGTCCAATCGCTAATGGTGCGATGTATGAATGATGCCGAAACTCTTCCCTACGATATATATTACTTAAATGTACTTCTACAGTAGGTATATCTACAGAGGCTATTGCATCTCGTAATGCTACACTCGTATGAGTATAAGCTCCGGCATTTATTATAATGCCCTGATATTTAAATAAAGCATCATGAATAGCATCAACTAAAGTGCCTTCATGATTAGACTGCACGGCAAAGATGTTAACTGATTGCGAATGCCCCTCTTCCACCAATAGACGATTAATATCAGCTAAACTTAGCGAACCGTAAATTTTCGGTTCTCGCTGTCCCAGTAAATTCAGATTCGGTCCGTGCAGTACTAGAATGCTTAAAGAAGGCTCGTTCTCCTCCCGTGCATTTAAGCTATCTACCACGGCGAGAGCGCTCGTTTACAGGGATTGGAATTAATTCCGCCTCAGGCTCAGCTTCAGGCCCTAAAAGAGCATCAATTAGCTTGCGTGCTAACTCCTTCAGCTTTTCGAGTACCTTTTCGATATGATCCATTTAACTGAACGCTCCTGAGATACTAACTAAAAGTCAACTATCGACTACGGAGAAAATAATCTAAAAACAGCACCGCTGGTTGATAAACTGGTTTATACCAACCTCCTTTAAGGGAAGTAGGTCATTACCGATAACTGCTATTTCTCCTTTTATTATTTTAGGTTATCACATTCGCCACGGGTAGGGTGGCATCTAAATTTTTTTAAGCGCCCCGAAATGGGGCAATGGCTGGAAATATTTGATCGGGTTAGCAAGGCTTTACTAGCTCGTTTCAGTTTTATTCTTAGATTTAGATTTAGTGCTAGTAGTCTTAGATTTAGTACTGGTAGTTTTTGATTTGCTTGTTTTACGAGTTGATTTACCCTTGGGTGCTTTGCTTGCTAATAATTCCAGTGCTTTTTCTAAAGTGATACTTTCTGGCGTTTCCCCTTCTGGAATGCCAATATTAGTTTTGCCATGCTTAATATAAACTCCATAAGGTCCCTCATAGATATTCACTGGTTCTTCTGTATCTGGATGAGAACCCAATTCCCGCAATGGCTTTTTCGACTTACTTCTGCTACCGCGTCCTTTTTTTGGTTCGGATAACAGTTCTAATGCTCTTTCTAAAGTGACGCTCAATACATCATCACCTGCTTTTAAAGAACGGTAGTCTTTACCTTCTTTAGCATTATGAACCACGTAAGGTCCAAAGCGTCCCAGATTAGCTTGGATGCTAGCGCCAGTTTCTGGATGTTCTCCTAATTTTCTCGGAAGCGATAAAAGACCAACAGCTATTTCTAATGTTACGTTTTCTGGATCTAATTTTTTAGGTAGAGAGGCTTGTTTTGGTTTGGGATTTTCTTCGGATTTTTCACCCAGTTGTACGTAGGGACCGTAAGGACCGATCAGCATAAAAATTGGCTGAGCAGTCTCTGGGTGAATACCCACTCGATCGGGACCTTCGGTTTTTTGCTTGAGCAGTTTTTCTACTTTTTCTGGGTCGAGGTCTGCTGGTGTTAAATCTCTCGGACTTGATGCTGTGACCGCCACGTCGCCATTTTCTGCGTCCCAGTTAGCACCAAATTTACCAACGCGGATTTTGACATCTGGGATGTTCAAATCTACAGTTCTGGATGTATTAATATCAATTTCACTTTCTCGTTCCTTCACCAAAGTATCTAAGCCTTTTTCGCCCAGATAAAATTTTTCTAGGTAAGGTAACCATTCAGCTTCCCCAGTAGAGATATCATCAAGGGTTTGCTCCATTTTCGAGGTAAAGCTGGGTTCTACAATGTCCGAGAAGTGAGTTTCTAACAATTTGGTGACGGCAAAAGCTGTAAATGTAGGAACTAAAGCATTACTTGTTAATTGAGCGTACCCTTTATCAACAATGGTACCGATAATGCTGGCGTAGGTACTCGGACGACCAATCCCTTCACTTTCTAAAGTTTTGACCAAAGTAGCTTCAGTATACCTGGCGGGGGGTTGTGTTTCATGACCGACAGTTTCTAGTTTTTTGCAGTTTGGACTATCGCCGACTTTTAGGTTGGGTAAAATTACTTCCTTATCTTCTAATGCCGCTTCTGGATCGTCGGAACCCTCCACGTAGGCGCGCAAAAAACCTGGGAAATCAATTCGTTTACCAGAAGAACGAAAACCCGCATCTTCTACCTGTAAATGCATGGTAATTTGGGTTTGTTTTGCATCCGCCATTTGACAAGCAACGGTACGCTTCCAAATTAAATCGTATAATTGCAGTTCCCTACCGCTCAAACCAGTCTCTTGGGGGGTACGGAAGCTACTCCCAGCCGGACGAATCGCTTCGTGTGCTTCCTGTGCGCCCTTGGATTTTGTAGTGTATTTTCGAGGTTGGGGAGACAAAAAATCTTTGCCGTAAAGCGTTTGCACGCAGTCTCTAGCGGCAGTGATTGCTTGTTCTGACAAATGCACCGAGTCTGTACGCATATAGGTAATATAACCTTGTTCGTAAAGACTTTGAGCTACCCGCATCGTATCCCGTGCGGAAAGTCGCAATTTGCGGTTAGATTCCTGTTGCAGGGTAGAAGTCGTAAATGGAGGTGATGGTTTGCGCGTTACCGGACGTTCGTCAAGATTAGTAACTTGCCAAGTTTTATCGGTTAAGCGTTGTTTAAGAGCCGAGGCTTCTTCTTCATTGAGTAGAACAACTTTACGTCCTGTGGCAATTTGCCCAGTTGTAGAGTCAAAATCACTACCAGTTGCTAATTTAGTTCCCCCTAAGGTTACCAATACAGAATTAAATGATTGCTCTTTATTTCCTTTGGTTG
>ERZ1740062.909-NODE-909-length-13293-cov-3.261142_pt1 | contig 13293 bp, 14 predicted proteins | sample MGYA00581741_ERZ1740062 | MGnify/ENA primary metagenome ERZ1740062 (study PRJEB43018, sample SAMN04849747) | marine metagenome | isolation source: floating plastic debris | place: Pacific Ocean | collected 2008-09-01 | study: EMG produced TPA metagenomics assembly...
CCCGAAAACAAAGCCGAGCACATGGACACCGCCAGAGTAGACAGTCATGAACCCAACCGCGGCGCCAAGCGCCATCATCCCCTCAACCCCAAGGTTCAGAACGCCAGACCGCTCGGCGACCAATTCGCCCAGCGCGGCTAGCAGGAAAGGCGTCGCGGCGGCCAGCATCCCGGCCAGAATGAACTCACTCGCTGTCATGCCCGCGTCCTTTGCGGCCAGACCAGCCTTCGCCGCACGAAGGTGGCAGCGATCAAATAGGCCAGCAGAAGGCTGCCTTGGAAGACGTTGACAGCGGCGATTGGCAGGCCCGCCGACACCATTGCATTGTCGCCGCCGATATAGAGCGTGGACAACAGAAACGCCGAAAAAACGATCCCGATCGGATGCAGCCCCCCCAAATAGGCCACGATGATCGCGGCATAGCCATAGCCTGTGGAGATAGAGCGCTGAAGCTGCCCAACCGGGCCCGCGACCTCGGCCGCGCCGGCCAGGCCCGCTGCAAAACCTCCGATCAAAAGCGACAGCCAGATCGCACCGTTTTGTGAATAGCCGGCATAGCGCGCCGCATTTGGCGCAAGGCCACCGACCTCAAGCTGGTAGCCCGCGAAGCTGCGTTGCACAAAAAACCACGCGGCGACGGTGACAAGAAGTGCAAGCAGAAGCGAGACATTGACCCGCGTCCCGGGCAACAGGATCGGCAACAGGGCATCGAATTGGAACCTCACCGAATGTGGAAAATTGAGCGCCATCGGATCTTTCCAGGGTCCAAGCAGCAAATAGATAAGAAGCTGCAGCGACACAAACGACAGCATCAGCGATACCAGGATCTCATTGGCGTTCAGCCGCACACGCCAAAACGCCGTGATCGCAGCCCAGGCCGAACCGCCAAGCGCGCCCAAAAGCAGCATCGCCGGCCATATCCAGGGCCCACTGGCCTGCGGCATGTAGACCGGGATCGCCGAGGCGCAGATTGCGCCAAGGACAAATTGCCCCTCGGCGCCAATGTTAAAGATCTTCGCGCGAAAACCGATGGCCAGCCCCTGCGCGCTCAGCAAAAGCGGCCCCGCTTTCAGCAGGATTTCAGACATCGAAAAATAGCTTGCAAAGGGCTCAATCAGCATCGCATGGAACACGGCCACCGGATTGACGCCGATTGCCGCGTAAAGCACCAGATTGCCAAGGGCCGCGATGGCCAGCGCCAGAACAGGGGCTGCGATCAGAACCGGAAGGGAGGCGCGCTCTCGGCGCACAAGCTTGGGCAATCTCACAACACGGCGCCCCCGCTTGCCCCGATCATGGCGCGTCCAATGTCTTCTGGAACGGTTTCGCTGGTCGTAAACCGCGGGCTAAGACGGCCCTCGCTCAACACTTGCATAGCGTCGGTCAGCGCGAACAACTCTTCCAAATCCTCCGAAATCACAAGGATCGCACAGCCCGCATTGCGCAGTTCGATCAAGCGTTTGCGGATCGCCGTGGCCGCGCCGATATCAACGCCCCAAGTGGGCTGGTTGAGGAAAATCAGCTTTGGCTCCAGCATCAATTCCCGTCCAATAATGAATTTCTGCAGGTTCCCGCCGGAAAGAGAGCCCGCCTCGGCCCGCGGGCCCGGTGTGCGGACATCGTTGGTGGCGATACAGTCTTGTGCAAAAGCCTCGGCGCGCGGGTGACGGATTACGCCGTTGCGCACCATGCCCCGCCGATGCCCGGTCAGAATTGCGTTTTTGACAAGCGACAGTTCGGGCACGGCGCCTTGGCCCAGCCGGTCCTCGGGCACAAAGGCAAAGCCAAGCGCGCGCCGTGCCGCGGGGTTTAGGGCGCCGGCCTCCCTGCCCAGCATCGTAAGCTTGCTTTGCAGTCTTTTGGGCAAAGGCGTCTCGCCAGAGATGACAGCGGCCAGTTCGGACTGCCCGTTGCCAGAGACACCGGCCACGCCCAGGATCTCTCCTGCAGAGACCCGCAGCGAGATATCCTGCAGCGACACGCCAAACGGGTCTTCGGACGCCAGCGACAGCGCGGACAAGTGCTGCCGGTCCTCGCCGCGCTTGTCCGGCGTATCGGACAATAACTGCGGCATGTCGCGCCCGATCATCATCGCCGCCAGCGCTTGCGCGTCGAAATTCTTCGGCGTCACAGTACCCGTAACCTTGCCGCCGCGCAGGATCGTCGCGTGCGTGCAGATGGACCGGATCTCCTCAAGCTTGTGGGAAATAAACAGGATCGAAACGCCCCGCGCCGAAAGCTTGCGCAGCGTCTCGAACAGCAGATCCACGGCCTGGGGTGGCAGCACGGACGTCGGCTCATCCAAGATCAGCAGTTTCGGGTCCACCATCAGGCAACGGATGATCTCGACCCGTTGGCGTTCGCCCACCGACAAAGCATAGACATGCGACAGCGGATCGACCTCTAGCCCGAACTCCCGCCCCAGCTTGCGGATACGCTCGGTCAGGTCCTTCTTGGCGCCGGGCACCAGAAGCGAGACGTTTTCGACGACGGTCAGCGTTTCGAACAGCGAGAAATGCTGGAACACCATTCCGATGCCCAAACGCCGCGCGATGGCGGGGGATTCTATTTCCCGCGCCTCGCCCTGCCAAAAAAGTTCCCCCTCGTCGGGCGCCTCAACCCCATAGATCAGCTTCATCAGGGTCGATTTTCCGGCCCCGTTTTCCCCAAGGATCGCGTGGATCGCGCCCGGCAAAACATCGAGGTCCACGCCAGAATTGGCGTGGATCGAACCGTAGCGCTTGGTCACGCCACGCAGCGACAGAAGCGCCTGCGTCAAGGATCAGCCGGGCAAAGGTGTGGTCACACCCTGGACATGCCAGTCCATCCCGATCACTTCAGCGTCGGTCATCGTGACACCGGCCGCGACGCCTTCGGACCCATCGGCCTTCATGATCGGGCCAGTGAACGGGGAGAAAGAGCCATCGGCAATGCCTGCTTCCACCTCCATGATTTGTGCCATGATGTCCGCTGGGATGTCCGCGCTCCAATCCACGACCCTGACAACCGCGTCGCCGACGCCAAGAAACGCGCTTTGGCCTTCGAAGGACCCGGCCAGATGCGCCTCAATCGAGGCCCGGAAGAAGGGCGACCAATCGGTCAGAACACAGCCAAGATAGGTGTTGGGGGCATAATCCTTCATCGACGAGTTGAGGTTGAACGAATAGACGCCCAATTCCTCGGCTTTTGCGACCACTGACGGCGTGTCCTGCGCGTTGGAAAACAGGACGTCGCAATCCTGCGCGACCAGCGCTGCTGTCGCCTCTTGCGCCTTGGCTGGATCGAACCAGGAGTTGAGCCACACAATCGACAATTCGATATCCGGATTGATCCGCTGGGCACCCAGCACAAACGCGTTGAGCGAAGTAATCAGCTCGGGGATCGCGAAGGCCGACACCGACCCAAGCTTGCCGGTTTTCGACAGCGCCGCCGCGGCCATGCCCATCAAATACGTGCCCTGGCTGTACTGGGCCGCAAAGGGTGAGAAGTTTGGCGCCACCATAAAGCCCGAGGCGTGCAGGACGGTTACATCCGGGTTCCGGCGGGCGATCTGCATCGCGCCGTTCTGATAGCCAAAGGACCCGGCAACAAGGAATTTGGTGCCGTCGGCGACGGCCTTGTTCATGATCCGGTCGGCGTCGGGGCCTTCATAGATGTTTTCGACCACGCTCAGCTGCATGGCTTCGCCGTAATCCGCATTCACCGTCTCCAACGCCTCAAAAAGAGCGAGACCCCATCCCACATCCGCCACCGGCGATGGAATGATCAGGGTGACGATCAAAGGGTCGTCGGCGGTGGCGGCCCGCGCCTGCGCGCCGAGCGCTGCGACCATCGTGGCAACCGACGCGCCGGCGATAAAGTTTCTGCGGTTAGGGGTGTTGGTCATGATGAGTGTCCCTTTCGTTTTCGTCCAAGGTCATGGGTCAAGCTTTGCAAGCGCTTGCTCTGCTTTGTCGAACAGGTCGCGTTCGTCGGCCCGTGTGAAGGCGCCGTCCGCCCACACGATCTGGCCATTGATCATGGTCAAATCGGTCGGACTGCCGATCCCGACTTTCGCGATCAGACTTAGCGGGTCGTGGCGCGTGCCGACGTAGTCCATCCGACGTGTGTCGATGGCAAAAAGATCGGCCGCCATGCCCGGGGCAAGACGTCCGATGTCATCGCGGCAAAGCGCGCTTGCCCCGCCCTTTGTGGCGTAGTCCAGGAAGGTCGCCGGGGCTGGAACCGGATGCTTGCGCGTTTTCGCCACAAGGCATTGCAGCATGTAGGCCGAATGGATGCAGTGCATCAGGTTCGAGTTGTCGTTTGACGCGGCACCATCGACGCCGAGGCTAAGACGCACCCCCAAACTGTCCATCGCCGGGATATCCGTAATCTCGGCGCCCACAAGATAGACAGGCTCCGGGCAGTGCGCGACCCCTGTGCCCGTCGCGGCAAGGCGGCTCAGCTCATCTGGGGTCAGCTCCCAGCAATGGGCATAAAAAGTATCCCGGCCAGCAAAGCCAAGGTCCTCGAGATAGGCGACCGTGCGCTGGCCCGACCGCGCCTCCATCACGGCGCTTTCGCCCTCGCCAGCATGGGTGTGTAAGACGACACCCTTCCCGCGGGCCAGGGCCACGGACTGCACCAGCGTTTCCTTGTAGCAGTTGACAGGTTGGCAAGGCGCGACCACCACCTGGCGCAAGCTGAAGGGGCCGGGATCGTGGTAGGCGTCGATCACGCGTTCACAATCGGCGATGAACGCGTCGGTGGTCTCCAACATCTCCTCGGGGATGGTGGAGCCTTCGGATTTTGGCAGTGTGTTGCCACCGCGCGCGGCATGAAAGCGCAGCCCAAGCAGCGCCGCCGCCTCGAATTGACGGTCGATCAACCGCGTTCCCGCCCGCCGGGGAAAGCAGTATTGATGGTCCATCGCCGTGGTGCAGCCATGCTTGATCAGTTCGGCCATCGCCGTCAGGGATGCGTGATAAAAGCACTCCTCCGTCAGTCGCGCAAAGATCGGATAGATCAGATCCAGCCATTCGATCAACGTCAGTTTGGTCCAGTCCAACGCCGCCCGGTTGCGCTCAAAGCTATGGAAAAAGTGGTGATGGGTGTTGATCAAAGCGCGGGACCAATGGACTTAATGGCGGGACCCTCGATCAAAAGATCCACGTTGCGCACAACCTCGGCGCCTTGCCCATAATCAACCACGATCGCCGCGCAGTTTTTAAACAGCACGCCCGTCACGAAGGCACCTCCGCAAAAGGGTCCGGTGCCAAATCATGCCGTCGGTGGATCCCCGGCATTTCGATAAATCCCGGCAAGGCGCGGATAGCACGCATCCAGATCCGAATGGACGGGTAAGGGTCCAGCGGTATGCTGCCATCGGGCGCCAGCGCGACGTAAGGGAAACAGGCGATATCGGCGATGGATGGCGTGTCACGGATCAGATAGGACTGACCGCCAAGCCGCTGGACGAAAAGCGCCGCCTCAAGCTCCCGCAATGCGGCAACCCCGCGCGTTTGCAGCGCGGCAAGATCGCCCTCGAAATGCAACATCTCAACCAGTCGCGCGCCGCCCAACGCCTGCGTTAAGCGATGCGAGAAATCCAGCCATTGCTGATGCCGCGCGATGGCCGCGGGGGCGTCGCCGGCCAGCCAATACCCACCCTTCTGCGCTGCGAGATAGGCCAGAATGGCGGCGCTTTCGGTCAGAACCAGATCGCCATCCACAAGGATCGGGATGCTGCCCGCGGGGTTCAGCGCCAGGAGTTCCGCGGCCTTATGCTCACGCCCCGGATGGAAATCCACCGGGCGTAAGTCAAGCGGTGCGCCCAGCAAAGACGCCAGCAGGCGGACCTTATAGCAGCTCGGCGACAAGATATAATCGTAGAGGATCATCCAGCCACCAGTTGCGCACCGTAGGTAAAGTTGTGACGCTTCAACCAGCGCCGATAGGCGACAGAGGTGAGGTCGGCGCGCGTGGGCGTTTCCTTCGCCGGATCCAAGGGGAGTCTTTTTGGGATCTGATTTTCCAGGATTGAGCGGTCTTGAAGAAAAATAAGCTGTTGAAAATGGATCAGATCCGTCAACGCGCTTTCATCGTCAAACAGCGCCATCCATGGCCAGACATCGCAAAGATCCTCGGTCAGGGGCTGCACGAACAGCGCGATGACATCCCATGCGCCTGGACGGGGGGGACATGTTTTGTAAAGCACGGCGCATGTCGGCGCTGGAACGCGGTACATGTATTCCGTCGTAATCCCGCCACCGGCCGACCGCGCGGCCTGGGGTTGGAAAAATTCGACCTTGGTGGCCCAAACCTCGTCAACCTCATCCCGGATCTCGACCTTGTATTCGCTGACCTCGGGATGGGACTCAGCCCCCAAAATGTCTGTGTGCACAAACGGAAAATGGGCGATGTCGAGGAAATTCTCAACCGCGCGAAGCGGGGAGCATTTGACCCGGACGACGCCCACATCCACCCGAACACGCTCAGGGTGATCGGCCTCTGGGATGGTGAAAAGGTCTTTGTCTGGCGTCCCAAGGCTGGTCCAAAGATGGCCAAATCGCCGAACGACGGGAAGCGTGCGACCGCTGCATTCAACGCTCGGCGCCCCCGTTGCCGATCCGAAAACGGTGATGTTCTCGCCCAGAAGAAGGCTGTCTTTGCCGCCTTCGCTAAGGCCCGACAGAAGCCCCACAGGATACCACGCGTCGCGCATCGCATGCGATGTCATGCGGCCCGCCCCCAGGTTTCGACCGTGCGCCGCAAAGCCTCAAGCGCGGTGGAGATCGCCAGACGCCCCGCCACGGGCATCGTTTCTGCGACCAACACGATTACAAGCACGGCGTTCGGCGCGTAGCCGTTCATCACCAACAGCGTGTCGTGACCGCCGAGGCGCGTCTTGCTCGCCCCATGGGCACGCGCGCCTTGGCACGCGGTTTCGACGGCCGCGCAGGACGCGGCGATCACGACGCTGCGCAAGGCCATGTAGCCGTCATAGGCAACGGGTTCATGGTCCGGCCGCTTGGCCGCAGCCCAGACGGTGCCGTTGCATTCGGCGACGGGAAGCGGTCCGCAACTGATCGTCCTGGGCGGCACAAGGGCCGGATGGGCGGGGATCTTTCGGCAGGCGCCGTCAGCCCCGAAGCGCCAGCCGTGATAGATGCAGGACAATGTCTCACCGCGCACAAAACCGTGCGACAAGCGCATGCCACGATGCGGGCAGCGGTCTTTGGTTGCGTTAAGCCGCCCCGATGCCGAGCGCCAGACAGCGAGCGGCCCTGTCGGCAGGCTTGCTGGTATGACCGTCCCGCTCAAAATATCGGCTGATACCGCGACCGGCAGCCAGCGTGCATTCGTTTCGGCGGCCATTCTTTCGTACTTTCCATCCCCAGCGGCTCACGCGGCGTCACACACACACCCCGCCCCGGTTTCGAGGCCCGCAATGTGCAAAGGTGAGGCGCCAGAGTGGGCCTTGTACAGAGCGGAGCAACGACGCGCCCGTCCTCTGCCGAGGATGGGCACAACCAGAGGAGGTTGCGCCCACTTATTTGGCATCACGCTAAAAAAACAATCAAGGCTCAGACGCGGCATGCGTCTTGGTCACGGTGTCGATCCACACGTCGAACGGGCCGAGAAGGCATCCGACCTCCAAGGCATCAATCATCTCTGGATGGCCCTCAACCCGAAACACAGCCTCGCGCGCGTCGGCAGAGAGGGTTTGGCATTTCAGCCCAAGCCGGCGGCTGTGCTGTGCGACCCATGGCAGGAAGGACGCACTGTCCAAGGCACCGCGAACGATCAGGTGATGGGCCCGATGTGAAGGGGAAGGCATGGCCACGGCTTGCCTTCCTAGCTATTCGGTTTGCGGCGGACGCGTGATCGCACCGCCTGACTTAAAGCACGCATGACCCGGGGGTATAGGTCCTTATCCAAGGTGTTGGAAAGGGCCGAGACGCGCTGTCGGGCGCCGTTAGGATCGGGTTGCACGCTGCGATTGGCGTTGGCTTGATGTCTCGCGGCGCGATCCGGGGACGCGGCCATTGTCCACACCCGTTGCGGGGCCCACGCCATGGGGCCCCTCGAACCTTGCGGCGATGACCGCGTGCGCGCCGGTGCCAGCTGTGCGGGAAAGCGGCGGCGCTGTCCGCCGGCGCTGGATGAAGACGCTCGACACCGCCCGGATTTTGCGGTTTCTGACCGGGGACAACCCGAAGATACGGCGCGCCGCCGCTTCGGTCTTTGGCAACCAGACGATGGCGGAGCCGGATGTCATGTGCTGCAAGGGGATGGTGGACCAGGTGTCGGTGTCGAAACGGACCTACGGCTTCTTGCGGACAATGATCGGGGCGGCGCTGTCGCCAGATTTAAAGACGATGGCGCGGCGCATAGGGGCCGCAGACCCGATCATCGATCTGGCGCTGCGCGGCGCGGCGCGGCTGGGGGGTTTGGCGCGCGCAGGTCGCACAACCCTGGCCGAGGCGGGCTGCGCCGCGCCGCCGACCGGTGATCCCCGGATCGCAGCCCAACCCGGCGGGCCGCGCTTGGGGGCAGGCGGGTGAGCGTGCCCTTCGTCCCCGCGGGGATCGACCATCTGGTGATCTGGGTCGGCAATCTAGAGGCGGCGTCGGCCTGGTATCAGAACGTGCTAGGCTGCCGCCCGGCCTATACCTATCCCGAGATTGCGATGGTCCATCTTTGGCACGGTCCGGTGCTGATCGGGCTCTGGGACGCCGGCGACCCCCGCGCCGCTTATGCGGCGCCGGCGACGGCTGGCGGCCAGAACGTGCATCACATCGCTTTTTCCTGGCAAGGCGCCAGCGAGACTGTGGTGCGGGACCACCTCCGCCGCAACGGGGTGGAGCTTATCCGCGCCGCGCGCCAGGTCGGCAGCCGGGGCTTCGGCCTTGCGCTCTACTTCCGCGACCCATGGGGAAACCTGATCGAACTAAAGGGACCGCCCACCTATCAACCGCCAGAGCCCGCGTCGTTCGGTGACCCCAGCAGCGCTTGAGGCCGATCCGCTGGCCGGGCCAAATGCAACAAACTGGACGCCGCACCCCCGGTTGCGCATAAAACGCCGCCATAGTGCCTTGCTGACAGGACGGGCCCCAAGAAACTTGACGCAAAGCACCACGGCCCGGATCGATATCTTTAATCAGCCCGGGTTGATCGCCGCCGCTGCGAGACATTTCGGCGCCGATGGCCAGGCGTCACTTGCGCCACAGCAGAACCCTTGGTCACGCGAGCCTTACCCGTGACGCCGCGCTGAACGGCCATACCACGCTTAGAGTTGAAGAAAGGGGTCGCCGCGGCCTTCCGATCCGAGTGCCACGCAATCTGGATCCTGTCTTGGCCAAAATCGCTGGATCCACCCGCATCCAGAATGATCACAGCAAGATCTTCGTTTTGATCCGGCAGACCCAACGGAGGAAGGGCCAAAACCTGCGCCGGGGACGCCACGCGACCACCGTTTCGATCTTCCCCGCCTTGTGCCGCGCGACCTGTCCTTGGGGCGCCGGCGGACTGAGAACGCCACGGGGCTCTTGGCCGTAAAAGCCTGCCTCAAAAGCGATAGCAGCGGGCGATGAGGTGGGTCATCGGCGTTGTCTGGCAGTCTGTAAGAGGGCTCGGTAGCCGCTCGTTCGACGCGGCGGACGAGATGGCGTTTGATGCAGGCCCGGGCGACGGTGCGCAACCCCCTGACAGCAGGGCGTTTGCCGCGTTGTTCGTCTTGGATTCCGCATCTTTCGCCCCGCCGCAGCCAGGACCTGCGGCAGCGCGACCATCCGCAAAACAACCTCTGACGCGGGTGCTGAGGCTTTAGCCATCGAAACGCCGAAGGACAGCGCCGCCGGGGGAAACTGCGGCGGGTGACCGCGCGGCGCCGGACAGACCGATAGCCGCGTTTTCGGCGTCCAGCGGTCCGTCATCCCCGTCGCGGCGTTTGCTCTGGCGCGCTCGGGTTGCGCGCGACCGCCCGCCTGACGCTGCGCCAGGAGCGTCCAAAACGCCGCGACGCCCCTGCCGGGGCGCCAGGTCAATCCGGGTTTTGCGGGCTTAGGCGTTCAGGGTGTCGTGCACCGCATCCAGCGCCCTCCCGCTGCCCCGCCGCCAACTCCAGGGACGGCGCACCGGCGGGCTGGCGCGACACTTTTCGGATCGATTTCCCGCCGATGATCGCGGCCGTCGATTGGCGCATGGGCTGGCCCCAAACCGCCGGCGATCTTTCCGGGCCGCCTGGCGACCAGGGCTGAAACCGACGCGGTGCCCCCCGGGGCTTCATCCCGCCCCGACCGGGGACGCAGGCGCGGCGGCCCAGCCCGACCGCGCCGGGGAGATCCCGCCCCCCGGGATACCCGCCAAAACTGCCCTCAAAAAGACCGGTCAAACGCAAGGGTGGAAGCAAGAGCGCCGCCCGGGGCCGGTGGCGCCAGGGCGCGGCCTCTGCTTGTCGGGCGCTTCGGTTCGGGCCGGTCCGGTCGCTTTGGAGAACACCTGCCAAAAGCGCGGCCCGATGGACCGCGCTCTCCTAGTGTTTGGTTTAGGGCAATTTCCGTTCACATTGGATCAGAAATCGCCGGCTCTAGGCGGCGAGCGCTGCTCGACGGCTCAGACCAAAGGTCGTGCCCCAGGGTGCCTCAATCGTCTCGGGCAAGGCTGCCGGCGTGTCGATCTCAACATCCACGCGCCGCAACCCGGTTGCGGGCGTCGTTGGGGCGCCGCGATACCGCGACAGGTGGGCGTTCGCGGCAAAGTGGTGGTGATACCCACCGGCGGAATAGAACCGCGATCCACCCATCTTCTTGACAAGATCGATGCCCATGCCGTCGACGAACACGCGCGTCGCCTCTTCCACATCGCCGACTTGCAGATGCACATGCCCGATCTTGGTGCCCACCGGCGCGCCGCCCCAGTGCGTGGCCAGCTTCATCAACCCGTCAAAGTCGATCCCGCGACGGCCAGTGTTTTGCGCGCCCCCAGGACCGGCCCACGCCGTTTGCGGTTTGTCGGCATAGATCTCGACGCCATTGCCCTCAGGGTCGGTCAGATAAACCGCCTCGCTTACCGGATGGTTCGACGCGCCATCGGCATAAACATTGTGCTTGGCCGCCATGTCCAGCCACGATGCCAGATCGCCGCGCTTGGGCAGCAGGAACGCCGTGTGAAACAGGCCGGGTGCTTGCGGTTGGCGCGTGGCGTGCGGGTCGTGCTGCAACTCTAGCAAGGCCACATCCCCCGCGCCAAGAACAGCGTGGCTGCCGTCCTGGTGCAAGACATTCAGGCCAACTGTCCTTTTGTAAAACGCAGAGACCTTGTCCAAATTGCTGACAGCAAGGACAACGCGGGTGATGTCCAGCCCATAATCAATCTGTGTCATTGGGTTCTCCTTTTCGGTTGCCTCATGCAGATAGGATTGCTCAACTGTCTATGTAACGGCGACTTCGGCGAATGTTTTTCGCCCTTTTGGGGACAATCATGGACAGTATCGATGGTATGAGAACCTTCGTGGCCGTGGCCGAAACGGGGTCGTTTTCCGCCGCCGGTCGTCGGCTGGGGCTCAGCAACAAGCTGGTCAGCAAGTACATCGCGGCGCTAGAGGCGCAGGTGGGCATCACGCTGGTGTTTCGAACGACCCGCGCCATGTCGGTCTCACCCGAGGGTCAGGTGTATCTGGCGGGATGCCGCCGGGTTTTGCAAGAGATCGACGCGCTGAACGCATCGCTTGATGGCACGAAAGGGCTGCGAGGCACGGTGCGTGTCGCTGCCCCCGTGACCTTTGGTGAGGTGTTGGTCAACGAAGCGGCGCTTGATTTCACGGCGCTTCATCCGGGTGTGGAAATCGATCTGGTTTTGTCCGATGCGTATGAGGATCTGGCCGAAAACGGGTTTGATCTGGCGATCCGTATCGGCGAGATGCGGGATTCTAATCTCCGAGTCAGGCGGCTTGGCGAGGCCCGGATCGTGACGGTCGCCGCACCCACCAACCTCGCGGCTTCTGGGGTTCCTGACCGTCCAAGCGATTTGAGCGATCACGTATGCATCCGGGACTCAAACAGCGACAACCCATCGATGTGGACCTTCTCCGTTGATGGCAGAACGACCTCGGTCGCGGTGACGGGACCGCTCGCCTGCAACAGCGCGTCGGCCAGTTTGCAGGCAGCGCGCTTGGGCGTCGGCATTGCGATGGTCCCGGATCTTTTTGCGCATCGAGAGATTGCCAGCGGGGACGTTCAGCCGGTGCTTGAGGGGTTTGCCGGCCCGCCGATCCCAGTGCAGGCGGTGTATTTGCCATCGGATTATGAGCGGCCAAAACTGACGGCCCTTGTCGCACATATGAAGGGCGCCGTTGCGCGGAGCGAGGAGCGCTGCAGGCGTACCTATGCCAAGAAACGCTGAGACAAGAAGGAGGGGCCAGTTTACAGGTGGGCCGCGCCTCGGCCAAAAGGGCATGACCGTGCGGCGCGGTTGCGGCAGGCTGGACCCCGTGGAGCGTTTTCTACCGGATCGGCCACATCCGCGACACCGCAACCGGTTTCGACCGATGCCCGAAACGGGTCGGCCTGCCCTTTGGCAACGCGCTGCCACGCAGATCGTCCAGCGCCGTTCCTGCGGCGGGTCAGAGGCCCGCGGCCTTGGTCAAATTCACGCGAAAACGGTCGCGGCGGCGTTGGTAGCGCCGGGTCATTTCGGCGGAGGCGTGACCGAGGTGTTTTTGGACATGCGCCTCATCGACCTCGGCAGAGGAGGCCAGGCCCGCGCGCAACGAATGGCCAGAGAAAAGCGCGAGGCGTTCGGCCGCGGGCAGGTCCGCACGCAGACCGCTTTTCAGCACGGTGGCCTTGATCAGGCGCGCGACATGCTTGTCCGAAAGGCGGTCTCCAAGCGCCTTCGACCCATCCCGCGAAGTGCGCACGAAAACGGGTCCGAAATCGATCTTGGCAAAGTTCAGCCACTGCTCCAACGCATGAACCGGGCAGGTCGCCGCGCCCGAACCGCGCCCAACCTCAACCACCCGCCAACCGGTCTTGGCGTTCAGCGTCAAAAGCGCGCCGCCCTCTAGGATTTCGATCCAACCACGGCTTTCGGGCGTGTCGTCGCGGCCGACGTCGAGACCGACGATTTCGGACCGCCGCAGCCCGCCAGCATAGCCAAGCAGCAGGATCGCCCGGTCGCGGAGACCGCGGAGGTCATGGGGCAATGTCGCCACCATCGCGCGGATGTCTTCGGGCCCGACCGCCGCCTTTTGGACCGGTGGGCGCGCGTGTCGGCGCTTGATCCCAGCAAGGACGGTCGCGATATGCC
>ERZ1740062.910-NODE-910-length-13274-cov-10.499433_pt1 | contig 13274 bp, 15 predicted proteins | sample MGYA00581741_ERZ1740062 | MGnify/ENA primary metagenome ERZ1740062 (study PRJEB43018, sample SAMN04849747) | marine metagenome | isolation source: floating plastic debris | place: Pacific Ocean | collected 2008-09-01 | study: EMG produced TPA metagenomics...
TCCTGAGGCCAGATCTCGATGAAGAAGAAGTAGAATTTCTCGCTCTCAAAATCCGCCAACACGGCTTGATCCGGAATGCCCTCGCCGCGCTCCCAACGCAGCCAGGGCAAAAGATAATAGATCGCCAGAGTGACTGCCATCACCGCCCATTTCACAGACCGGAATTTGCCATGCGCCAGCTTGGGATAGATTTGCTGGCGTTTGGCATAAAGGTCCTTGGGCGGCGGTGGGGTTGGCCCACCCTGCCCGGCTGAAGGATGTATATTGAGCGTGGTCTGTCCCATGACCTGAGCCTCTATTCGCCCCCACCAAGCGTGTGGACATAGACGGCCAACGCCTTGATCGACGCATCATCGAGACGGTCCTGCCAGGCTGGCATATGAGAATTCCGGGCATTGTAGATCGTGTTATAGATCGCCGTTTCATCACTGCCATACAGCCATTCGCGGTCGGTCAGGTTCGGAGCACCTTGCATCCGGTCGCCTTCGCCATTGACGCCATGGCAGGTCGCGCATTGTTGTTGATATAGATCAGCCACACCATCTGCGAGCGTGCCATCCGCATCCTGGCCAGACAGGCGCAGAACATAATGGGTCAGACCATCAATCTGGTCAGATGTCATCAAGCCGTCGCGTCCGAAAGACGGCATCAGCGAGAACCGCGTATCGAGGTCGCCTTCGTGTCGGATCCCGTGCCGCAAAGTGTACTCAATGCCATCCAGCGTACCGTCCCAGAGCCAGACATCGTCGGCAAGGATCGGATACCCGACGGCCCCACGGCCACCTGCCCCATGGCAAGTCGCACAATTATCGCCGAACAGGCTCTCGCCCATTGCGAGCGCGAATTGCTGCAGTTCGCGATCGGTTTCAATCTCTTCCAGAGAGGCTTCGAGCAAGCTCGCGGATTGCACCACGCGGGCATCCTTGAGGTCCTGAACCGCTTCAGCCACCAGATCCCGGTCGGAATGATTGCGAATGCCGGTCGTATTGGTGCCCAGTCCAGGCAGTGCCGGAATAGCGGGCATGAAGATCATGTAGATCACGGCCCAGATGATCGTGCCGTACCAGATGTATAACCACCAGCGCGGCAGCGGATTGTTCAGCTCCTTGATCCCGTCCCAGCTATGCCCGGTGGTTTCAATGCCGCTATGATCGTCAATGTCTTTGATATCATTGGCCATTGATTGGACCTCCATCATCCAGGGGAAGCCGCGCTGCGGCGTCGAATTTTTCCTGATTTCTTGGCCACAGGGCGTAAGTCAGTGCACCGAGGAAGATCAGAACGAAGTAGATCAGTCCCCCTGTTTGCGCGAAGCTTGCGAGTGTCTCGTACATGTCTGCCCCCTATCGCCGATTGCTGAGATCGTCGGCTTGATACGTCGAGAAATCGACCAGTGTGCCGGTCATCTGGAGATAAGCGACAAGCGCATCCATTTCGGTGATCTCGTCCGGATTGCCGTCCCAGTCGCGGGCCTCGACTGTTCCTTCGCGACCGGCTTCCGCCTCATACAAGGCCATCAGGCTGTCATAATAATCGAAGCCTTTATCATTCGGGTCCGCCTGGGCGAGGATATGGCCCTTGGCATTTTCGATCATCTCGTCTGAGTAAGGCACGCCAACGAGACGCTCGGTCCGCAAACGGTCTTCAATACCGTCATAACGAAGCTTCTTGTCCATCAGGAAGGCATAAGGCGGCATGATGCTTTCCGGCACCAAGGCGCGCGGATCGATCAAATGGTCGACTTGCCATTCTGCTGAATACTTACCGCCAACCCGGGCCAGGTCCGGACCGGTGCGCTTCGAGCCCCATTGGAAGGGGTGGTCATACATGCTCTCTGCGGCCAGCGAGTAATGACCATAGCGCTCCACCTCATCGCGCAGTGGCCGCACCATCTGACTGTGGCAGACATAGCAGCCCTCACGAATATAGATGTCTCGCCCCTTGAGTTCGAGCGGTGTGTACGGACGCATGCCGTCCACTTTCTCGATCGTGTTGTCCATATACATGAGCGGTGCCATCTGGATGATTCCACCGATCGAGACGACGACAAGAATACCGATTGTCAGAAGTAGCGAGTGACGTTCCAGAACGCCGTGATTGTTCATCAATCCCATCGGACGATCCCCTATTCAGCTGGCGCCAGCGCAGCGCGCGGCTCTGGATTTGCGTAAGTGTCATTGGCGCTCGGCTCGAGGTCTTCAGCCTCACCATGGCCGAGCGCTGTGCGGATCAGATTGTAGGACATGATGGCCGCACCGGCGAAGTAGAGAAGGCCACCAACCATACGAATGATATAGCTGATATGCTTGGCCTCGACCGTTTCCACGAAGCTGTATTCGAGGAAGCCGTAATCATTATAGGCGCGCCACATCAGGCCTTCCATAATCCCGGCAAACCACATCGAGATCATGTAAAAAATGATGCCGATCGTGGAGATCCAGAAGTGCCATTCCACCAGCGACTTGGAGAACAGCCCCTTTTTCTTGTAGAGCCATGGCACCAGACAATAGAGCGCGCCGAAGCTGATATAGCCGACCCACCCCAGCGCCCCTGAGTGAACGTGACCAATGCCCCATTCCGTATAGTGGCTGAGCGAGTTGACCGCACGCACCGACATGAGTGGCCCTTCAAACGTCGCCATGCCATAGAAGGCCAGCGAGACCACCATCATCCGGACTACCGGATCCGTGCGGAGCTTGTCCCAGGCGCCAGACAGGGTCATGACGCCATTGATCATACCACCCCAGCTCGGCATCCACAGCATGATGGAGAATGTCATGCCCAGCGTCTGCGCCCATTGCGGCAACGCGGTGTAATGCAAGTGGTGCGGTCCGGCCCAGATATAGATGAAGATCAGGGACCAGAAGTGAACGATGGACAGGCGATAGGAATAGACGGGCCGGTTCACCCGCTTCGGAATGAAATAATACATGATGGCCAGGAAGCCTGTGGTCAGGAAGAATCCGACCGCGTTGTGGCCATACCACCATTGCGTCATCGCATCCTGAACCCCGGCAAAGACCTGCACGGATTTGGACCCGGTCAGGCTCACCGGAATGGAGAGATTGTTGACGATGTGCAGCATCGCAATCGTCACGATGAAGGATAGGTAGAACCAGTTCGCGACATAGATGTGCGGTTCTTTCCGCTTCCATAGCGTGCCCAGGAAGACGAGCAAATAGACGACCCAGACCAGGGTCAGCCACAAGTCGACATACCATTCCGGCTCGGCATATTCCTTGGACTGGGTAATCCCCATCAAATAGCCGGTCGCGGCCAGAACGATGAAGATCTGATAACCCCAGAAAACAAACCAGGGCCACATGCCGCCAGCCAGACGCGTCCGACAGGTGCGCTGGACGACATAGAAGCTGGTGGCCAGCAGGACATTGCCGCCAAAGGCAAAGATCACGGCACTGGTGTGCAAGGGACGCAAACGTCCGAAATTGGTCCAGCCAAACTCAGGAAAATAGAACAGTGCCGGCCAGGTCAGCTGCAAGGCGATGATCACGCCAACTAGAAGTCCGGCAATGCCCCAGAACATGGAAGCAGCGACACCAAACTTGATCAGGGTGTTTTCATATTCGCTTTCATCAAAGGGATCACGATCGACCAAGCCGCCCGCCCAGAGCGCGGTGCCAACCAGAAACGCGCCCGCCAGGCCCATGAAGGTCAGGGCCTGGAATTCCATTCCTGCATCCTTCGCAAAGCTGCCCATAAGCAGTGCGAACAGGAGAAAAAGACCGGTGAGCGCGCCGACCGCGATTATGCTCGTATTGTTTCCGCGCCGGATTGTTCCGTCTAATTGCGTCATCGCATTCATGCCCTCCGCTAGTCCCCAGAATCGAGGCGGTTTCAGCTCAGGCGATGCATAGCTTTCGTGGCAAAGGCTCAGAATAAGGGGTTTCCCTTATGTGCGGGCGCGCCGCACTCACTAGAAGAACAGGCAGACCAAATAACGGAGCAGACACGATGACACCCGTTCAACACTTTCTGCTGGGGCTGACCACAATGGTGATTGGCGCCATCAAAACCTGGCTGCATATCGGGGCGATCCCTGTGCTGGCCTTGCCGACCTGCACCGGCAAGACGGTTTTGATCACGGCAGGCGGCTCCAACTGGCTGGAGCAAGCCCATTGCTGGGGCTGTTATGCGTTTCTGGTCGGCTTGATGATCGCACTTCACGCCGCATTCCGGCAGATTCAAAAGCGGCGCTCTGTCGCTCTCCTGATGGATTGATCCATGGCTGACGCCCATTACAAAGGGTGGCTGATGGCAGAGCGTCAGACACCTCTTCTTCAGGGCAATTCGGGGCCGGTTGACCGCAAGTCGCTGGAACCCCTCATGCGCAGCGTGCTGGCCTCGGTCCCCGACGCCATGATCGTGATTGATGAGCGTGGCAAGATGCTCGCCTTCAGCGCCGCGGCAGAGCGTTTGTTCGGCTACAGGGCAAGCGCCGTGGCCGGCAAGAACGTCTCCATGTTGATGACGGGTGCCGATGAGAAGCATCATGACAATTACATCAATGCCTATCTGAAAACCGGTGAGAAACAGATTATTGGCATTGGCCGGATCGTTCAGGCGCGCCTGTCGGATGGCCGCACCATTCCGGTTGAATTGAAGATTGGCGAGGCCGAGATTGAAGGCGAACGCCTGTTCACTGGCTATATTCGCGACATGTCCGAGCAGCAGGCGAATGCCTTGCGCCTGAACCAGATGCAGGTCGAGCTGGCGAATTTTTCACGCCTCAGCGCGGTCGGGACGATGGCGTCCGCCATGGCACATGAGCTGAACCAGCCCCTGACCGCTGTCGCCAACTATCTCGAAGCCGCGCGCGACTTGCTGGAGAACGCCGATGCCGACACGCTGGCCTTCATACAGGAAGCGCTGGATGCGGCCGCGACCCAATCGATCCGCGCCGGCCAGATTGTCCGACGCCTGCGTGACTATGTTTCACGCGGGGAGCTGGACATGCGCCCCGTCAAACTGCGCGATGTGATGGAAGATGCGGTGTCGCTGGCAAAGGTCGGGTTCGAAGGACAGTTGGCACGGGTGATCACCCACTTGCCGGATGACTTTCCCGACGTCCTGGCGGATCGCCTTCAATTGCGGCAAGTCATTGTGAACCTGGTCCGCAATGCGATCGAAGCCCTTGAAGGCACGACCAATCCGCAAGTCTGGAACTCCGCGGTGATCAAGGACGAGCTCGCGGTGATCACGATCGAAGACAATGGGCCCGGCTTTTCCGGAACCGGCGATGCCTCTCCGTTTGATGCCTTCAACAGTTCCAAGCCGGGGGGCATGGGGCTGGGCCTGTCGATTTGCCAGACCATTATGGATGCGCATGGCACCAAGATCGAGTACGCGCCCTCCGACAAAGGCGGCGCGGCTTTCCAATTTACACTTCGGATCGCTGAAGGAGCGTGAGACAATGACTCAGCGCACTGTGTTTCTGGTCGATGATGATGAAGCCATCCGGCACTCGGCAAGCTTCATGCTGCGCCATGCCGGCTTTCTGGTGAAGACCTATCCCGATGGGATCAGTTTCCTGGAACAGGTCACAGAAGACCATGAAGGCTGCATCCTTCTGGACGTGCGCATGCCCGGCATGGATGGGTTGGCGGTTCAGAACGCCTTGAATCTGCGCGGCATCAATATGCCCGTAATTATTCTGACAGGACATGGCGATGTCCCCGTCGCCGTCGAAGCGATGAAAGGCGGCGCGCTTGAGTTTCTGGAGAAGCCTTATGAGAAACAGGCTCTGGTCGGCGCCATTGAAAACGCGTTTTTGACGCTCGACAGTCAATCCGCCGACGACAAGAGAAGCCGCGATGCCAAAGCGAAACTGACCAGCCTGACCCCCAGAGAAATGGAAGTCCTGGAATGCCTGGTCGATGGCCAGACCAATAAAGGCATAGCCCAAACTCTGTCGATCTCGCCCCGTACGGTTGAGATACATCGCGCACACATGATGGAAAAGCTGCAGGCAGACAGCCTGTCAAATGCGCTGCGCCTGGCCTTCCTTGCCGGGATTGGCGTCGATTGAGATGCGGGACACTACCTAGAGACCAAATCTCCAATCTGACCTAGACCGACCATATGCCAGCCGCTCATTCGCCTTCTGTTTCATCTGATCCGCCTGCGCCATCGCGGTTGATCCTGGTCGAGGATGACGAGAATGTTCGCCGCGCCATGACCATGCTGCTCCGTGCGCGTGGATATCATATCGACACATATCGAAGTGGCACCGAATTCCTGATGACGAATGCGGCGCATGGCGGTGATTGCCTGCTGATCGACTATAAGATGCCACGCATTGATGGACTCGAAGTGATGCGCCGTCTGCGCGCTGAGCGAGATGACACGCCCGGCATCATGATCACGGGCTTTTACTCAGAATCCTTGCGTCAGCGCGCGCTGGATGCGGGATTTGCCGAAATCCTCGAAAAGCCGACCATGCCCGGCGCACTGGTGGCGATGATCAAGACCGCGCTTGGGTGATCAATTCTAGTGAAACGTTCTAGAGCGTTTCCACGTGACGGTTGAAGACTCGCTGTGTCCGCTGGAAATGCATCAGGCCGTAGGTGCAGAAAGTCAGTCCGGCAATGAATCCGAAAATGATAATGGATCCAAACAACATCGCAGCGAGGTTTTCACCGGCCCCCATGGTGTCATCCATAATGTCCGGATGAATGCCCATGACGACACCGACAGCGATGATCAGAATGAAGATGCTGATCGCGTAGTAGCGCATGGCCCGCCAAACCCGGCGACGCCTGAAATAATACCGAAATGGGAAGATCAGCATGGCCATAATCAATAGCGACAGGAAGGTCATGCCCAGGAAGTCGAGCGGCACGGATCCGGTCGTGATCTCGCCGGTTTCCAAATCATAGCCGCCCAGAGCGGTCAGACCGCCAAGAATCAAGCCGATTAGAATTTCGTACCATTTGAACGGCATGAAATCGCGCCGGTCCTTGGCGCTGGCTTCGAGTTTCTGATTCGCCTCGATCAGTTTTTCGACGGTCTCTGCCTCGAGCGGTGGTGTGCTCGGCTCGGGCCGCATTGAAACCGGTTTGGCGGGGATTGGCGATTCCGGGGTGATAGGTGGCGTTGGCGGTGTGACGCTCGTTCCCAGGCCACTGGTATTGGGGGTCCGCAACTCCGCCGCGAGGCGCTGCGCCAGCTCCCCCATTTTCTGTTCCGGGTTCGGGTGTACCTGGAGCCAGTTTCGCGCCGACAATTCGTAGAGATAGTGCCCTTTCGGCTTGGTATTCTCGATCAGAACCGGAATGACTTCCTTGTCCAATCCATCAGCAATCGAGAGCTCTTTCTTGAGTTGTTTCGACGTATTGCACTCTTCCGAGAACAAAATGACCAGAGATCGCGCGGACGTGAGATTCTCGACGATCGCTTCGCGCCAATCCTCGCCGCCCTCAATCATCTGGTCCCACCAGACCTTGACCCCCTGAGCCTGGAGCGATTGCACCAGTTTCTGGGCCAGCGCCTGGTCGGTGCGACGGTAACTTAGAAAGACATCATGCGCCACGGGTCCCCTCCACGACGATTAGCTGGGAATCGATTAACCACTGCAAACTGCCAACAAAGCGAGATGCAAGCAACCGCAGACTGGCTCAGCTTGAAAAACTGCTGGGAAATCAATCACCGGAATTTGTGATTCATCCGAATTCACAACCTGAAAGGCTGGCGACCCCTGCAGGATTCGAACCTGCGACCGTCCGCTTAGAAGGCGGGTGCTCTATCCAGCTGAGCTAAGGGGCCGTCTGAGCGCCTGCCTTAATGCGAATGGCCGAAAAGGAAAAGCCGGGAAATGTCCGCTGGACTGCATCCAAAGCGATATTTCATTGCATCTCATAAAAAATACCGACGGAGACGCCCGCGACAAGCGTTAAACCTTCGTCATATCAGGGACGGAAACTTCACGTGAGCGATGCGAATTCGTTAAAGAATTCAAGCGACACTCACAAAGAGTACTAGGGAGGAAGGGATGCGGACACGCAAGATAACCCTCATGGCGCAAAGCGCAGCTTTGGCGCTGGTGCTGGGACTTACGGCTTGTGGCGGCGGTGGCAGCGGCAATGGCGGCTCTCTTCCTGGCGGCACGGGTACGTCTCCACCGCCTCCTCCACCGCCTCCGCCGCCACCCCCACCTCCTCCGCCGCCATCCAGCGCGGCGTTTGAAACGGCGGAATCGACGGCTCAATTCCTGTCGCAGTCGACTTTTGGACCGACCTCAAGCGATATCACGCAGCTGACCGGGACATCGCCGTCAGAGTGGATTGTGGCTGAGTTCAACAAGTCCCCCAGCTTAAATCTCGACTATGTCCTAACCGAAATTTCCGAGCCTGACGCCCGCGATGCAGACGGTCAGTTGAGCTACGAGAAACGCAACACACCGACCTTTTCGTTCTGGATCAATGCGATTGAAGGCGATGATCAGCTGAGACAGCGCATGGCGTTTGCCTTGTCGCAAATTGTCGTCATTTCAGGCGCTGAAGGAAACTTCCTGTTCGAAGTGCCGAATACAGTCGCGCACTATCAGGATATCCTGGTCAGCAATGCCTTCGGCAATTATCGCGACCTGCTGGAAGAGGTCACTTATTCGCCGGCAATGGGCGAGTACCTGACCTATTTGCAGAATATCAAAGGCGACCCCGCCACGGGTCGGATGCCCGACGAAAACTATGCCCGTGAGGTCATGCAGCTCTTTTCCATTGGATTGGTAGAGCTTGAGCAAGACGGCGATGTCGTCACTCAAGGCGGCGTTCCTGTGGAAGTCTATGACAATACCGACGTCACAGGTCTGGCTCGCGTGTTCACAGGATTAAGCCTTTCTGGCGGAGAGTTCTGGTTTGATTTCAGAAACCTGCCACCGAATGCCCTGCACACACCGATGGAAGTCTATCCGGAATGGCATTCGGAACTTGAAAAGAGCTTTCTCGGAACGACCATTCCAGCCGGAACGGGGGCGGAGGAGAGTATCGATCTTGCCCTCGATGCCCTGGTTGATCATCCAAACACCGCGCCATTCCTGGCCCGGCAGTTGATCCAGCGTTTTGTCACCAGCCATCCGGAGCCCGATTACATTGGGCGCGTTTCAGCTGCGTTCGCCGCCGGCGAATACTCCCTGCCGAACGGGACAATTGTCGGCGATGGCCGCCGTGGCGACCTGTCGGCAACGATTGCCGCTGTGCTGTTTGATCCGGATGCACGCGACCCCGCGAACCGGACTGAAGCCAATTTCGGCAAGATCAGGGAACCGATCCTGCGCTTCACGCAATGGGCCCGCGCCTTTGATGCCGGAACGGTGACGCCGGAGCATACATTCCCGCTCTACAACACGACTTTTGGCGGTGGTCTGGCACAAGCGCCTTACAAGTCGCCGTCGGTCTTCAACTTTTACCGGCCAGGCTATGTTGCACCGGGCACCGAAACCGGGGCAGCGGGCCTGACCATGCCAGAGATGCAATTGGTCAATGCCAATTCAATCTCGAACTATGCGAATTTCATGACCTATTTCATTTTCGCATTCGCCGCCAACAATGCCGGAGACCCTTCCGCCACGAGCTTCATTCCGGATTATTCAAATGAGCTTTTACTAGCGGACGATCCAACAGCATTGGTCGATCATCTCGATCTCTTGCTCAATTTCGGAACGACCAGCGCGGAGACCAAGGCGACCATCGTCACTTTCCTTGAGGATATCGCGCTCGAGGATCCCAATGACCCGAACTATAACGGCCCCTATTTACGGTCAGCCCTCGGGGTTTTGATGATGATGACCTCACCCGATTACACTGTGCAGCGCTAGGAGGACCGTATGAAACCGAACCGCAGAAACTTCCTCACGGGCGCCAGCGCTCTTAGCGCCGCCACGCTGGCCGGCCTCGGCAGTTCACTTGCCGCCTTCCAGGCCAGTGCGGCAGAAACATCAGGCTATAAAGCCATTGTCTGTCTGTTCTTCCTCGGCGGGCTGGACGGCCATGATACGGTCTTGCCTTACGACCAGGCCTCTTATGATCGTTATGCCGAGATCCGCGCCTCACTGATGAGTCAATACGCAAACATGCAAGGCGGGTCGACACGCGACCGCGCGCGTTTGCTGCCTCTGAATCCCAGCAATGCCGCATCTTTCGGCACCAGGCAGTTCGCCCTGCCAGAGGAACTCAGTGGCATTAAAGGCCTGTTCGACTCCGGAAATGCGGCGATTGTCGGCAATGTCGGCCCGCTCATTCAGCCGCTGACAAAGCAGCAATTCGAACAGGATTCTGCGCCACAACCGAAACGCCTGTTCTCGCACAATGACCAACAGTCAACCTGGATGTCGAGCCAGCCGGAAGGCGCGCAATTTGGCTGGGGCGGACGCTTTGCCGACGCCGTGCTGGCGGCAGGCGCCAATCCAGGCAGCAGCGAGTTTTCAACCATTACCAGTCTCGGCAATGAGCTGTTCCTGACCGGCGCCGATGCCCGGCCCTATCAAATCGGACTGGACGGCGCGCCGGAGATCGATGCGTTGAACTTTTTCGCCAACGATGATGGCTCCGGCACACAATCCGAGATCTATGAAAAGCTGCGTGATCACTTTGAGGCGATGGATTTTAACAGTTCAAACCTGATCGATCGCGATATTGCCAATGCCATGCGCACGGCCTTGACCACGAACGAAACCTTCAATGAAGCCTTTGAATCCATTCAGCCTTTTGCGACGGAGTTTCCAGGCAACTTCCTTGGCCAGCAATTGCAGGCGGTCGCCAATACGATTGCCATTCGCGATGCGCTCCTGGTCAATCGTCAGGTCTTCTTTGTGGCCATAGGCGGCTTCGACACGCATTCCAATCAGGCCAATGACCTGCCTGGCTTGCAAAACGAAATCGATGGCGGGGTCGTGGCCTTCTACCAAGCCATGCAGGAGCTTGGACTCGGCTCTGACGTGACCCTGTTCACAGCATCCGATTTCGGGCGCACGCTGGCGATCAATGGCGATGGCACAGATCATGGCTGGGGCAGTCACCATTTCGTCATCGGCGATGCGGTACAGGGTGGTCAGATCTATGGCGACATGCCGCCTTATGATCTCGGACACGATCAGGATGCTGGCAGCGGTCGATTGATCCCGACCACGTCTGTAGAACAATTCGCAGAACCACTTGGACGCTGGTTTGGATTGAATGATTCAGAGATCGCTGCGGCCTTGCCCAATCTGGGCAATTTCAGCGGCGGCCCAAGCTTCGTTTAGTGGGTCCAGGGCTGTTTGCGATCAGCGGCGAAATTCTCTGAATAGGATTTCACCAGACGCTTCACATCGCGCGCCTCTTCCACCGAAAAGATCAGGCCTTCGCGTTTGGCATAGGCAATCGCCTGCTCGCGGCTTTCAAAGTGCAACCGGACCTGGCCGGTTGTGTCATCAATGCTGGTCCAGCCCATGACCGGGTCACTGGAACGATTACCACCGGAGACGAATTCGAGCACCCAATCCTTGGTCTTGCCGCGGCCAGATTGCATGGCAGTCTTCGCAGGCTTGTAGATACGGGCATCCATGTAGACCATCTCCGTTAGAAGAAACTGGTCGGAGCGATAGGATTCGAACCTACGACCCTCTGGTCCCAAACCAGATGCGCTACCAGACTGCGCCACGCTCCGGCCTGCCGGTATAACGTCGGTTTTTCGGGTTTCAACCCTGTTTTTTCGGTCTTCGCAGTGTTCGGAATGTCGCATCCGCGCGGGCGGCGAGTTTCTTGCCATCAATCAAGAGATCCGCCGTCACCTGGACCAGATCATGCGCATTGCTGATCACCCGCGGGTGCGCTTCCAGCCAATTGTGCAGCCGCACGGTTTCAAGAAAGTGCAGGCTGAGTTTCAGCGTCACCGAAGCGCGTCCGGTTTCAGCCCAGACCGCCATGGCGAGAGACCGGTCCGCGAAGGCGCTGGCCATGCCGCCATGGAGAAAGCCCATACTATTGCAATGCCGGTCAAGGACGAACAGGCCACTGCGGACATCGCCTTCACCGCTTGCCTCATAGACGGGGCCATTATGGTTCGAAAATGCGCCGCGGGACTTTGAAATGGCAAAGCCGTCCGGCACACTCAGATGTGCAGGCAGGTCCTCTTCGCGCATCCGGTCTTATTCTGCCGGCGTTTCGGCGTCGACATTCTCGAACAGAGGATGCTGAACCGTATCGCCTGGCAGGATGCCGAGCTCCGCTGCCTGACCGCCATTAATCTCCAGTACCGCGCGCACCGGCACGCCGGGCGATATCGTGCGCAGCGATCCGGGCACCGTGTTTCGCGCGATCATTTCAATGCTGCCATCCTCGGCAATGAATAACATGTCCAATGGAATCAGCGTGTTCTTCATGAACATGGAAGGTTCACGCGGCGGGTTGAAGTCAAACAACATGCCTTTGTCCGCATCGAGACTTTCCCGCTCCATCAGACCAAAGCTGATTTCATCACGATCATCCGCGACTTCAACAGTGAAAGCATGGGTGGCATCGGCGCCGACAATGCTGAGTGGGGTGACTTCCATCGGATCGGCAAGCGCCGGACAGGAAAGCGCCGCGAACCCGGCGATGAGCGTAAGAAAAATCCGTTTCATGGCTCTTGTCTAGCTGTGGGAATTGCAGGTCGCAAGCAACAGGCTCAGGCCGAGGCTATTTTTTCACGACAATGACATTCTCGCCCTTTTGGCCACGGCCAGCGACAATGTCGAGCTCTGTGCCAGGTTCCAGCGAGTCGATCCCGGCTTTCCGCAGGACTGAAATATGGACAAATATGTCGGCCGCATCATTCGGGCGATTGACGAAGCCAAAGCCTTGCGCGGCATTGAACCACTTCACGATAACGCGTTCATAAACAATGGCTTCGCCCTGATCTCGCATCACGGAGGCTTTCGGGCGATCCATTTCCATAATGTTCAGAACCTGCCAGCCGCGCTCGCGCTCGACAATATCGCAAACGATACGAGCGCCTTCATCTGCGGCGCTTTCGCCGAAAGCACGCAAGCACGAGACATGCAGCATCACATCCTGATTCAGGATCACGCCCTCAACGGATTCGGGCACTACAAACCCATAGCCCTTGACCGTATCAAACCATTTGACACGACCAATCAGGCGCACACCTGACTCTGCACTCAATTTCGCTACCTGTTCAGCCGCGTTACTCATGGGCCCACCCCCAATTACACATTTTGTTAACCTTACAGGCGCGCCCTGTCACGCGCCTTTGGTCAGCGAACGGACAGAAAATCAATC
>ERZ1740062.911-NODE-911-length-13232-cov-3.838127_pt1 | contig 13232 bp, 14 predicted proteins | sample MGYA00581741_ERZ1740062 | MGnify/ENA primary metagenome ERZ1740062 (study PRJEB43018, sample SAMN04849747) | marine metagenome | isolation source: floating plastic debris | place: Pacific Ocean | collected 2008-09-01 | study: EMG produced TPA metagenomics assembly...
TGCTGTCCTCACCCTCCAGGCCGTCCAACACGATCCTAATCTTCTCCTCCGCTGAATACTGTTTGCGTGTCGCGCGACGGACGTCTTTGACGACCTTCTCGCTGTGGCGCTTCCGCGTTCGGGGGTTCTGTCTCATTTCCACTCCTTGGCGGCTACGATGTGCCAGAAACCCTCTCTTATCAAATCGACCTAAACTGTCCCGATGGTGATGACGTCAGACAGTTGTCAATAATGGGTGTCTCCAGATCCACTCTGGGCGCGTCGAGACGCTCAAGGAACTCGGCCCGTGGCAAAATGTTCTTGATCCGAGGTTCAACCGGCATCTGCGCCTCGATCATGTTGCGGAGGTCTGGCTCGCTGAGAAGCCGACGCGTCGCGGCCCGGCCTTGAGCATCGAAGCCTTCTCGGCGGATGGCACTCCGATCCTTCGGATGTTCGGCTATCGCAAGGAGGGACAGGATGGCCTTTGTACGGATTGCTACGACCCTGCCAGGCTTCGCATCGGCGTCGTGATGCTCCGGGAGTTTCTGGCCTTGTTGCGATAAATCTTGACTTAAATTGTCAGCTATATATCACGGCAAAGATGTCGCGCAACCTCGCCTTCGCATGGCCGCCGCAAACGCAGTGTCTTGCCGGAGGGGGCCATGCTTCTCAGATCAACTTCTCTTTTTGCCTTGCTGACTGTGGCGGGGCCTTTGCTTGGGCAGGAGGCCTTTGTCCTTGATCCTGTCATCGTGTCGTCCGGCCTCGATCAGGTGGCGAGCGAAACGCCGCAATCCGTCTCCGTGGTCGAGCAAGACGATCTCGACCGTGAGCAGCCCACGACGATCGGCGATGCGCTGACCGACCTTCCGGGCGTAAAGGCCTTCGGGACCGATCTCGTGCTGGGGGAGCGGTTCAACATTCGCGGCTTCGGGCAGGAGCTCGACGGCGGTGATGAAACCCGGCTGAGCTTCACTGTAGACGGCGCCTACAAGTTCTATCTGCAGTACCGGCTGGGCGCGCTCTTTACCGAACCCGAGCTTTACAAGCGGGTGGAGGTGCTGCGCGGTCCGGCATCCTCGACGCTCTACGGCTCAGGCGCCCTCGGCGGTGTGATTACGCTGGAAACCAAGGATGCCTCGGATTTCCTGGTGGGCGACGACCGTTTCGCGCTGCGCCAGAAACTTGAGTTCACCAGCAACGGAGAGGGCGGTTTGACCAGCACCATCCTGGCGGCCCGACCGACCGACAGTCTGGAGTTGCCGGGCGCCTCCACCTACCGGTTTAACGACGATCCCGAGGATGCGGACGGGATCGAGAGCCCCGGACCCGCGTTCGATGCCCCCTCGGGGCTCGTCAAGGCGCGCCTGACCTTCGGACAGGATGATGCCTTCGCCGTCTCGGGTTCCTACCAGCTCTGGACCACCTCAGAGGACAACGCACAATACGAGCAGACCACGCTGAACAACCCGGCCTTCGGCGAGGTGGACCGCACCGTCACCGATCAGACCGCGACGCTGGAGTTCGAGTATGCGCCGCCGGACAGCCCGCTTGTCGATCTGCAGGTGTTGCTGTCCTATTCCGACACGCGGGTTGAGCAGGAGAACGCCACCAACCCTTCCAACATCCCGAGCACGCTCTTTGAGAACAGCGAGTATGCCTACGAGACCTTTCAGGCGCGGATCGAGAACCGGTCGTCCCTCGCCTTTGGGGCCACGGACGTCTTTCTGACCTATGGGCTGCAGGCCAGCCGTCAGAACCGGGTTGGTGAGGCTGCGGACACTGGGTTCATCTCGTTTCAGGCGGGCGGCACCGACACCAAGATCGCGGGCTACGTCCAGGCCGAGGTCGTCTTTCCATTCGGTCTGACCCTGATCCCCGGTCTGCGCTACGAGTATTCGGAGCTTAAGCCCGACGGTTTGAACACCAGCTTCACCGAAAGCGCGACCAACACCGCCCTCTCGCCGAAACTTGCAGCGCTCTACGAGGTGACCGAGGACATCAACGTCTTCGGATCGGTCTCCTACACCGAGCGGCTGCCGGTTCTGGACGAGGTCTTCGACGGCGTCAGCGGCAATCTCAACCTCGATCCGGAGCAGGCTTTTAACTGGGAGGTCGGTGCATCTTACTCCACCAACAGCATCTTCAGTGAGGGCGATGCGCTGGTCGCGAAGGCCACTTACTTTCGCAACGAGGTCGATAATCTGATCGAGCGCGACGGCACCTCGAACCCGTTCCTGAACGTGGCCGAGGCCTCGATCCAGGGGTTCGAGTTGGAGGCGGCATACGACTCGGAGTTTGTGTTCGGAAGCCTCGCCTACACGCTGATCCGCGGCGAGGGTCGCGACAACGCCACCGATCCGATCACCGACCTGACCTCAATCCCGGCTGACGAGATTTCCTTCACCGTGGGCGGGCGCGTGCCGGATTACAATCTCGAAGCGGGGCTGCGCGGTGTGCTGGCCTTCGAGCAGGAGAATGTGCCGGACGTCTTTAACGGTGTCGGCTTCGATCCCGGCGAACCGGCCCCGGGCTACGGTGTGTTCGATGTCTTCGCGAGTTGGAAACCGGATGAAGGCGTGCTCGCCGGGACCGAGGTCCGGTTCTCGGTCGAGAACGTGCTGGACAAGCAGTACCAGGTCTATCTGACGGACAACAATGCCCGTGGCCGCACCTTCCGGGTCTCGCTGGCCCGCACGTTCTGAGACCGGCGCGGGGGCGGTTGAACGCCCCCGAGCACCCTTGCCTTTGACATTTGCCAGAAGCAACCGGGGGCGTCGCCCGCGTCCCGCGGGTTTTAGCGTGGCTCAAAGCGGACGGGCAGTTGGAACGGATAGGCGGAGGCTGAGAGGCCATCGGGCGCGGACGGATAGCGTCCAACCCGTCGGACGGCCTGCAACGCCGCCTGATCCAGCGTTGCATTGCCGGAGCTGCGCACCAGCCGTGCCCCGCGCAGCTGCCCGCCGGGCGTCAACGTCAGCGCCACGACAGCGGTTCCAGCGGCCCGTCGCGCCGACCGAGGGTAACGTTGTGCCCGCTGGATGCTGCGGTGGATGCGGGCGCCCCAGCGCTGCATGGCGCTGGCCTGTTGCGCGGCGCTTAGGGTCGAAACGTCGGCCGCGCCGCTTTGCCCCGACGCCTGTCCGCTGCCGGACCCCTGCGCGCGGACACTGGGACTTGACGGCGATGACGGGGCCGGGCGGACCTCGCGCGACTGTTCTTGCGGGCGCGGAGGTGAGGCCGTTGCCCGCTGCGGTTCGGGCCGGGCCCGCGGCCGCTCGGACTGCAGGACCGGGCGGGTTTGGGAGGCCGGCGCCGTATCGGGCGCCGGTGGCTGGGGCGCGGTGACGGCCTCGGGCCTTTGTGCACTTGGGGCCCTGCGCTGTGGCAGAGGTGCCGGCGTTGGCAACGCGAGGGGTTCGACCGGCGTCGGTGGTGCGGCCTGCGGCGGCGGTTGGGTGTCCGACACCTCTGGTTCGGGCAGATCCGGGGGCGGCGGCGCTTCGGTATCCACTTCGGGAAGGGTCGGGACGGCAGCCGCCTGGATTGCGGGTGCGGCCCGCTCTGGCTCGGTCAGGGCGGTCGCGAGCGAGGGCAGGTCGGGTGCTGCACCCGCAGAAGGTGCGATCATCGGACCCGCATCGGGGGCCAGAAGCTGCTGCGCTGCCCCCGCCGCTTGCGGTGCAACGAAGGTTTGCGCCGGGCTCGACTGTGGCGCCAGGTCCGGCAGTGGCGGGGCGACGGCATTGTCGACGGGCGGGGTGTTCATCTCTGGCGCACTAGCAGGCGGGTCCAGCGCCGGGGGCGGCTCAACCTCAACAGTTTCGGGCGGCGTTTCCCAGGCCTCCACTAACTCTGACACCGAGCCGATGGCGCCAATCAAGGTCACCGCGGCCTCACCCCCGCTGCCGGCGGCCTGAATCCCCTGCGGCGGGCGGGCCGCGAAAAACGCGAGATGGGCCGCAAATGCGAGGCCCACAAAGACCGAAACCCGCAGCGCGCGCCACATTTTACTCGGCAACCGTGATCAGCCGTACGTCCCGAACACCTGCGGCCGTCAACCGGGCGACAACACGCGCCACCTCAACGGCTTCGGCCGCGCGGTCCGCCCGCAGATGCAGCGGCGCCTGGTCCGCCGCCAGGGCCGCGGCGGCCACGGCCGTTTCCCCAAGGACGTCTCGGAAGCCGAGGGCACCGTCCGCGCTGAGATGGAGCACGATTGGACCACTGTCGCCGGGTTCGGCGCGCGCCTCTGGCGGCTCGACTGTGAAGGGCTCGGGCGGGGCGATCTGGGCGGCCATGAGAAAGAAGATCAGCAGCAGAAACACCACGTTGATCATCGGGACGATGTTTTCGCGCCGGGGTCGTCGCGGAGTGGGGCGGAGGTCCAAGCCTCACTCCACGATTGCGATGCGCGCGATCCCAGCCGCCGTCAGGGTGGAGAGCACATCGACCATGGCTTGCACCTCGGCTCCGGACTGCGGGCGCACCACCACCAGATCCTCGGGCGACCCCATCATGGGCTCCAGCGCTTTGGCGAGTGTCCCAAGCTCGATGCTGACACCGTTTAACCGCAGGTCCCCCTCAACGGCGACGGTCACGAGGCGCGGTGGCCCGGAATAGCCTTCGCCACTGCCTGTGAGTTGCAGGCCGATGGCATCCTCCTGTCCAAACTTCGCCGCCAGCATGAAGAACACCAGCAGCAGAAAAACGACGTCTATCATCGGCGTAAGGCTTGGCCTTCGACGTGGGGCAGGGGGGCCAAGCTCCATGCTGTTCATGTTGTTCATTGCGCGGCGACCTGCAGCCCAGACCGGGGTGCGCGCGTGTGAACCTGAGTGGCAATGGCCTCCAGATCGAGCCGCAGTCGGTCTGTCACGCTCTCAAACCAGGTGAGGGCGGCCACGGCCGGCATCGCGACGCCCATCCCGGCCGCGGTCGTCAGCAGCGCTTCCCAGATCCCGCCGGCGAGGGCGGAGGGGTCGGCGCGGCTTCCGGCCTCCTGCAACGCCTGGAAGGCAGCGATCATGCCGAGCACCGTGCCAAAGAGGCCGAGCAGGGGCGCGACAGTGCCGATCAATTCCAGCGCCCTGAGCCCGCGCCCCGCCTCCGCCAGCGCGGCCTTCGCTTCCCGCAGGGTTTCCTCGCGGGCCGAAGCGGGCTCCAGCGCCGGGTCAAGGCTGTGGACCATGGCCCAACGGGCGATGTCGGTTCGGATGCAGCGCCGTTTTGTCAGGGTGCCGACGGCCCGCTGAGGGTCCGCCTCAACCCAGTGGCGCAAGGGGCGATGCGGAAACCGGGCCCACGCCCCGAGGCGGGCAAAGTGCCAGAGCTTCCAGAAAACAATCGCAAGCGTGACCACCGACAATCCGAAGATGGCCCACATGGCCGGACCGCCCCGATTGAGGAAGTCTGCGAGGGCCGACAAGACCTGCGTCAGCCACGCAAGTTGCGGGAAGGGCATCACTGCGTCCGTCACAGCCCTGCAACCCCAACAAAGGTTGCCGACGCGCGCCACGGCACCAACACCATGTCTTCGGTGCGCCGTGTGACCAACAGGGACTGTCGATGCCACATCGCCGGAGGCCCTCATGTTTCACTTTGGGGATGGTTGGCTGGCTATCGCTGGGGAGGGTCCGCTAGCACCCTGCGACTATATTCCGGTAGCTGGGAGAAGTCTACTAAAATACTCTGGAATAGCCGAACCCACACAAGAGGAGGCTATGCGCCGATGACTGAGATAGCCGCCGCCAAGCTAGGTTGGCTCGATCTCACGACACCCGATGCCGTGACAGTACGGGATTTTTATGAGGCTGTTTGTGGCTGGCGCGCGCAGCCGCACGACATGGGAGACTACGAGGATTTTGGCATGCAGGCCGAGACGGGCGATACCGTCGCTGGGATCTGCCACGCCCGCGGGCCAAACGCCAACCTGCCACCGGTCTGGCTGCCCTACTTCCTGGTGCCCTCGCTCGAACAGTCATTGGCGTCGGTGCGGGCGAGCGGAGGCCGGGTTGTCGAGGAAAGACCCCATCCGGACGGGGACGGCAGGGGCCTCGCGGTGATCAGTGATCCGGCCGGCGCCCATTGTGTCCTTTGGCAGAATGACCCGTCGCCAGCCGGGACCTGACCCATCGGCAGGGTCCCGCCCTTTGCCGCCGCGCCCTTTGCCGCGGCAAAGGGTTTTGGTCGTGTTCTAAGTTGACCGCAATTCCTGATCGTTTTACTTGGGGTAAACGCCAGCACCCCCGCGAGCCATGCAATCCTGTTCCGCCAATGGGGATCGATATGCGCTGGCTTGGCTTTCTTCTGATCTTTGTCCCGAGTGCGATGGTCGCAGACACGCCGACGCGGATTGTGACCGCGGGCGGGGACCTCACCGAGATTGTCGTGGCCCTCGGGGACAGCGACAAGCTTGTCGGCGTTGACACCACCTCGCGGTACCCTCCGGCGATCAGCGACCTTGCCTCTATCGGCTATGTTCGCCGCTTGAGCCCTGAGGGCCTTCTGACGCTTACCCCCGATTTGCTCATCGGCTCCCACGACATGGGACCCGACACGGCGCTGGAGCAGTTGGAGGCTGCGGGCGTCACGGTCGCCATCGCGCCCGAAGGGCGGGGTGCCGAAGCCGTGCCAGAGAAGATCGCGTTCATCGCAGGACTGCTTCGGCGCGAGGATGAGGCCCGGGACCTGATCGCAGCCTATTGGGACGACATGGAGGAGGTTGCGGCCAAGGTCGCGACCATCGAGACAAAGCCAAAGGTGCTGTTTGTGCTGTCGCTGCGCGAGGGGGCGCCGATTGTCGGTGGCGTGGAGACGCCCGCGCATGACATCATCACGCTGGCCGGCGGCGAGAACGTGGCCGCCGAGATCCAGGGGTGGAAGACCTTCAATCAGGAGGCCATCATCGGCGCGGCCCCGGATGCCATCCTTGTGATGGGCAGCCATCTTGAGGGGATGGGCGGTGTTGAGAGCCTCCTGGCGCGTCCGGACATCGCGCTGACCCCTGCCGGGCGCACCGGCAATGTCCTGACCGTCGACGGCGCGCTGATGCTGCAGTTCGGTCCCCGGACACCCGAAGGGGTGCGCGCCTTGGCGGGCCTTCTGCACCCGGATCTCGACCTCACGCCGTGAGGCCGGGCCATCTGCTTTTGCTCGGGGCGGCGGCGCTGCTTGTGGTCCTTGGGCTGGCCCTTGGGCCAGTGACGATCGCGCCGGGCGAGATTGCAGCGGTGGCCGCCGGATCCGGCGATCCCGTGCACGCCGCCAGCATTGGCCAGATCCGCGCACCACGGATCCTTTTGGGCGTTGCAGTCGGAACGGCTCTAGCCCTTGCCGGAGCCGCCCTTCAGGGCCTCTTGCGCAACCCGCTCGCCGATCCCGGTCTGATCGGCGTTACCGGCGGCGCCTCAATCGGCGCCGTTTCGGTCATTGTGCTGGGCGAGGTGCTATTTGGCGGGGGGACACCCGGGGGGGGGACCGGGGGTGATGCGGGAGGCGACGATGTAGGGGGCGGAGGGGGGGCCGGCGTTGCGGTCAACGCGATTGCCGGCGCCTTTATCGGCGTCATGGTCTATATCAGCGACGACACGCAGCTGCGGGATCTGACGTTCTGGTCGCTCGGCGCGCTTGGCGCGGCCAACTGGACGCTGGTGCTGGTGGCCTCCGGGATCTCTCTGGCGAGTGCGCTGGCGCTCCTCTCGATGCACCGCGCGCTCGACCTCTTTCAGGTCGGCGAACGCGCCGCGTTTCACGCTGGCATCGACACTGAGCGTGTGAAGCTGAAGACCGGCCTTCTGACTGCGCTGGCGGTCGGCGGTGCCACCGCGGCCGCGGGACCCATCGGGTTTATCGGCCTGGTGGCGCCCCATATCGCGCGGCTGCTGCTCGGAGCGCATCACCGGATCATGATGCCGGCCGCGGCGCTGACGGGGATCGCGCTGGTCCTTTCAGCCGACCTCGCCGTTCGGCTTGCGGTCCCACCGGCCGAGCCGCCCATCGGGATTGCCACCAGCCTGCTCGGTGGGCCGGTCTTTCTCTGGCTCTTGCTGACCCGGGTCCGCCGCCATGCTTGAGGCCGAGGCCGGTGACATCGCCTATGGCCGCACACCGGTGGTCGAGGCGGCGTCGCTGAGCATCGCGCAGGGCGAGATCTGCGCGCTCTGCGGCCCGAACGGCGCGGGCAAGACCAGCCTCTTTGCAGCCCTCGCGGGGGAGCTTCGCCCCCGCCGGGGTGTCGTGCGGATCGGGGGGGAGGACATCCGTAAGCTCTCCGCCGTGGCACTGGCAGAGCGTCGCGCGGTGCTGGAGCAGTCGCCCACCCTGTCCGCTGAATTCTCGGTGCGCGAATTGATCGGCCTCGCGATCCCGCTCCAAATCCCACCCGAAGAGGCCGAGGAGATCGTGGAGACGACGATTGCGGAGGTGGATCTTGCGGAGTACGCCGCGCGGTCCGTCCTGCGTCTTTCGGGCGGGCAGCGCCACCGGGCGCATCTCGGGCGCGCGCTCGCACAGCTGGCTGCCGGTCGGGCGCTGGGACACACGACCAGCCTGCTTCTGGATGAGCCGACGGCCAATCTCGACATTGCCCACCAGATCGCGGTCATGCACCTTGCCAACCGCGCGGCCGCGCGCGGCGCTGCGGTTGCCGTGGTCTTGCACGATCTCAATCTGGCGGCGGCCTTTGCCGACCGCATCGCTTTGATGGCGAAGGGGCGGATCATTGCAGCTGGCGCGCCATCGGAGGTCTTTACAGCCCGTCGGTTGAGTGAGACCTACGGTACGGATTTGTCCGTCCAGATAGGGTCCGACGACCGGCCGCGCATTACCCCCCGCTATGACGTCACACCCGCGCAAACCTCCAAGGAGATCCCCCATGTTCATCGCCATGAACCGCTTTCGCGTCCATCCTGATGCCGCTGACCAGTTCGAAGATGTCTGGCGCAACCGCAAATCCACGCTGGACGAGATGCCGGGCTTTCGGAGCTTCAACCTGCTGAAAGGCCCCGCGCAGGAGGACCACATCCTCTATGCTTCGCACACGATCTGGGACAGCCGCGCGGCCTTTGAGGCCTGGACCCGCTCCCAAAACTTCCGCGATGCGCACAAGGATGCGGGGCAGAACAAGGGCATGTATCTCGGCCACCCTGAGTTCGAAGGCTTTGACGCCGTCGAGGGGGCGTGAGTTTCGGTCGGGCCGCCGGTGCCCGCTTGGGCGCAGCCGCGACCCCCGCAGTTCGGTGGCCCCGAGGACGCGAACCGGCGGCCCTCTGCATGGCACTACGACACCGGTCGGTACGCGAGACGGCCGAGGACCCAACCCGGCGGCGCGCCGATACTCAAAACGGAGGCCCAGAATGACAGACCTCATCGACACCTGGTCGACGGATCCGCGTGAAGAAGACAGCATGACCGACGAACACGCCTGGATCTGGCGTGAGATGATCCGGACCATCCCGAACCGGGATCTTGGCTCTGCGCGCGTCCTCGACATCGGGTGCAACCAGGGCGGTTTCCTGAGGATGCTCTACGATACGCAACCCTTCGCCTCCGGCATGGGCACCGATCTGGCGAAGGATCGTGTGGCTCTGGCCAACGCGGCCAAGGGCGACCGGCCGCTGGACTACCTCGCGACAGCGGATCTCGCGAAGACCGGCGGCGGCTTTGACATCGCCTTCAGCCACGAGGTCGTCTATCTGATCGACGATCTCGACAATCACGGGCGCGAGGTGGCCTCGGTCCTGAAGACCGGCGGCCACTACGACGCGGTGACCTGCTGTCATGCCGACAATCCGCTTTGGTCCCGTTGGCGGCCGATGATTGCATCGTTCTCCAAACTTCCCGTTCCCAACCACTCGGTCGCCGATATCGCGACCGCCTTTCGCTCTGCGGGGTTTGAGGTGTCGATCAGCCGGTTCATGGCGAACGCCTTTGTTCCGACTGCGGCCCCGTCGGACTACTTCCCGAGCGACGTTGAGCGGGTGGAAACCTATGCGCAGTGGAAGCTCTGTTTTCGCTGCGTCAAACTATAGGCCCCGGTGCTGATGGGCCGTCAGCCCCGCCGCGCTTGCGGGAGCGGGCCCAGCGGCACGATCAGGGGCAGCGCGCTGCCCGGTCGCGTCAGCACCTGACACGCGATGTCGAAGACCGCTGAGATCCGGGCCTCGGTCAACACATCCGCCACGGCCCCGTCCGCCGCGATCCGCCCGTCTCGAAAGAGAACGACGCGATCCGCGACCCGCGCGGCCATGTTGAGGTCATGCAGGACGATGACCACCGTCTTGCCGCCTGTTTGGCTGAGGTGGCGCACCAGATCCAGCACGTTGAGCGCGTGGGCGATGTCGAGGTGGTTGGTCGGCTCGTCGAGAAAGATCACCGGCGCCTCCTGCGCCACCACCATCGCGAGCCAGGCCCGCTGCAGCTGACCCCCCGACAGCGCGCCGAGCGGACGCTCCGACAGCGCTGCCATGTCGGTCGCCTCTAGCGCCGTCTCGATGGCCGCGCTGTCCTCCTGTGACAGCGTGCGAAACGCGGCGCGGTGGCTGTAGCGGCCGAGGGCGACGAGATCGCGGACGCGCATCTCCTGCGGGGCCGAAGGGCTTTGGCCGAGGATCGCGATCTGGCGCGCCAGCGCCTTCGCCCCCCAGCCTCCGATGGGCGTCTGGTCCAGCAGGATCTGCCCCGCGCGCGTCGGCAGAAGGCCCCGCATCGCCTTCAGCGCCGTCGACTTGCCGCACCCGTTGGGCCCACAGAGTGCTGTCACCTGACCCTTTGGGATGGTGAGGGAGAGGTCGCGGAAGACCAACGCCTCGCCATAGCCGACGCTTGCGCTCTCGACCGTGATTACCGGGGGGACGTGGCTCTCAGACATGGGCATGGCCCTCTCGGATCAGGAGGGTGAGGAAATAGGGCGCCCCGATCAGGGCCGTCACGGCGCCCGCGGGCACCTCCAGCGGTTGAAAGGCCGCCCGCACCAGAAGGTCCGACGCCATCACCATCCCGGCCCCGAGACAGGCCGCGCCCGCCATCTGCGGCCCGGCACCGGAGCCATAGAGGAGGCGCGCGGCATGGGGCGCGATCAGGCCGACGAACCCGATGCCGCCGACAACGCTGACCGCCGCCGCCGTCATCAGAACCGACACCAGCAGCGCCGCGGCCCGGGTGCGGGCGACGTTGAGGCCGGTGGACTGCGCGCTTTGGTCATCGAGGCGCAACTGGTCGAGCGGGCGGATCAGCACGGCGAGAACCGGCAGGGCCAGACACCAGGCGAGGCTGAGCAGGCCCACCTCCCGCCAGTCGGCGGTGTGCACCGACCCGGCGAGCCAGATCAGGGCCAGGCACGCCCGAAAGGCCGGCCCGGCGATGAGCATCAGGGTCACGATGGCATTGGCAAACGCCGCCATCGCAACACCGTAGAGCAGTAGGCGCAGGGGCGAGACGGCGTCCTGCCAGGCGAGCACGCCGACGGTGGTCGCGAACACCAGCGCGCCGCCAATCGCAGCCAGCGGCTGCCAATGGACAGAGACCACGAGCGCATTGGCCTCGTTCGAGAAGATCAGAAAGAAGACCAGCACCCCGACGGCCGCCCCATCGACGATGCCAAGGACCGACGGTGCCGCCAGGGGGTTTCGCGTGGCCCGCTGCAGCAACAGGCCCGCCACCGCCAGCGCCGCGCCGGAGAGGGCGGCGAGCAGCACCCGCGGCAGGCGGATGTTCCAGAGGATCACACCATCCGCACGGCTGCCAGCCCCGAGCAGCGCCGCAATGACGCGGTCAAGCGGCATGAACGAACTGCCAATGGCGACTGCAAACAGTGCAATCAGCAGAACGCCGACGGGCGCCGCCGCCTTGGCCGTCAGGGTCACGCGAGGAGCAGCCGGTTGCGGCGCAAGAGCGTGACCAGAAGCGGCACGCCAAGAAGCGCCATGACGGCACTGATCGGCGCCTCGGTCGGGAAGAGGATAAAGCGCGCCACCAGGTCTGCGGCCAGCCCGAGGGCCACGCCGAAGATCAGGCTGAGCGGAATAAGGTCGCGGTGGCGCACAGCACCGCAGAGCCGCGCAAGATGCGGCGCGACAAGGCCGAGGAAGGCAACGGGCCCCGCCAGCGCCACGGACACGCCGGCCAGAAGGGCTGCAACCGCCAGCATCCCGAACCGCAGGCGCAGCACCGGAACGCCGAGGCTTGTCGCGGTCGCAGCATCGGTCTGCAGCACATCAAGCGCGCCTGAGAAGGCAAGCGCCAGCGCCACGCCCAACGTCAGCGCTCCAATCGCCAGCCAGAGCCCCGTCACCGGGCGGTCGGCGAAGGAGCCGGAGAGCCAGAACAAAAGCTCCTCCAACACCGCTTCGTTGAGGATGATCAGAACCTGCAGACCCGCGACCAGAAGCGCCGCAACCGTCACCCCCGCCAGCAGCACCTGCACCGGCGACACCCGGCCCCCGGCCGCATAGGCCAGGCCGAAGACCAGCACCGCTGCGGTCAGGGCGCCGAAAGCCGCGACCAAGGCCAGGGTCACGAAGCTGGCGCCGGGGGCCAGCGTGATCAGCACCACGACGGCGAAGGCCGCCCCGGCATTCACGCCTAAAAGTCCCGGTTCGGCAATCGGATTGCGGGTCACGCTTTGCATCAAAAGCCCGGCCAGCCCAAGCGCTGCCCCAACGACAATCGCCAGGGCCATACGCGGCACGCGCAGATCGCGAATGATGATGCTGGCGGTATCCCTGCCGTCTTGCGTCAGCGCCGCCCAGACCTGCCCCGGCGCATAGACCCTGACACCAAGGTGCAAGCCCAGCCCTGCCAAAGCAAGACAGGCGCAAATTCCGCCAAGCCAGGCCACACGCATACGGGGATGCTTGCAAATACGACAAAAATAGTAAATCTTTTTCCTGATAAAAATTGTCGGGCACTCGCCCCATAGCTCGGAGACATCCAAAATGCGTGCAATCCTTGCCGCGATCCTGACCGCCGCGACGCTCGGGACAGCCGCCGCGGCCGACACCATCACCCATGCCATGGGCGACACCGAGGTCCCGGATGCGGCGGAGCGGGTGATCATCCTGACCAATGAGGGGACCGAGGCACTGCTCGCGCTTGGCGTCACGCCCGTGGGGGCCGCCAATTCCTGGAACGGCGACCCCTGGTATGCCCATATCGCGGATGCGATGGCGGGGGTGGAGCCGGTTGGCAAGGAAAGCGCTGTCAATCTGGAACTGGTCGCGGCCCTTGAGCCGGATCTGATCCTCGGCAAC
>ERZ1740062.912-NODE-912-length-13228-cov-9.690807_pt1 | contig 13228 bp, 7 predicted proteins | sample MGYA00581741_ERZ1740062 | MGnify/ENA primary metagenome ERZ1740062 (study PRJEB43018, sample SAMN04849747) | marine metagenome | isolation source: floating plastic debris | place: Pacific Ocean | collected 2008-09-01 | study: EMG produced TPA metagenomics assembly...
AGCAATGGTTTGGAGTTAAAAGCATGGAAGTTAGACGCTTACATAGTGCAGCATATGTTGTAGAGTACTTCAACACTTAGCTAAGTGGCTAATTCAGTGGCATCTTGACTAAAACTGAACACACATATCTACTCAAATAATATATCAATGTACATCGGCCCTTTACTCTTCCCAGGGTATTTATCACTACAATTTAATCAATGTTAGGATAAGTTTGACAAAAATCACATCCACAGAAAGAAAAGTTTCAGAATGAATGGACCTGGTATAAGTTGTTATTTGCTCGTATACAATGGTACTCGATAGAACAGATACAAGTTGACTGTTGCATTATGGAGGCGCTGGTGTGTTTACTTATTCATCTACTCTGACATTTAAGTGCCTGTATTAATGTATGGAGTGAGCCGTGCAAGCATTGATGTAATAACCTAACCACCTTCTTTTGTAGCATTGATATAATTACCTGATGGAACTACTCCCGCATTCTGGGTTGTTTTTCTAAGTTCTTCGGCCATGCAACTTTTCAATGTTGTCAGTGGGTTGATTGTCCCAATGTTCATGCATGAATTTGTAAATAATTACGTTGCTAATTATTATTTTTTGGACAAAGCATTCTCTGAAAGTGAAAAGAGAAAATTTGTTAAAAAATTAAATTCCCAAAAATCATTAAGAATAGCAAACTGGCGCATAAGTGGTTATATTTTGACTTCTCTCATTCTACTGACTACATGTTATGTTGCCGTCACTGCATATAATGCTCTTTATCTGCAGGGAGCAAGCTCAGGAGGAGACAACCAGCTCAATGATAAATGACCACTAATCCCATGACAGTCACAACCTCACTAAGTCTGCCATGTTATGTAATGTATACCATTTTACTGAGATAAATAAGTAGTATAAAACCAGTAGTAGTAATACGAAACCCTTTTTCGAACCTGTTTTCAGATTGAGATAGCAAAAACCTCAAACTTCTGCATGTGAATACAGAAATCCAGGGCGCCCAACTAAAAGTTGGCGACGAAATAACAATACAAATAATCTATTAGCTGGATGTCACTGATATGCGGGTTCAGTTTGGTGATAAAATTACACTGGCCTATGTGTATCTCTTATAGATAATAAACACACGATCTGATCCTGAAGCGAATACTGATGACATATTAGTAACACAGTCCCAGCTGTAGCACCAACCAGAAGAGACCTAATAACTGACATGCAGTTTTATGAAATAGGTTCTCTACAAAAAGAACTTCTCACTCTCACCCTAAATAACCCAAAGTATGGAAGGCACTGCGTTTTTACAAAGCTCCAGCATAATGCTCAGTGACTTTAGGAGCATATAGAGGTCCAGTCACCTTGACTGTGTCACGACTAACATTAAACACACCTGGTGCTTATTTGAGTGTCACAATACTGCTGATAGAGTTTACGATATCAAACCAATTTCTAGTCTGACGTATAGTAGCTGTTTAGCCCAAGTATTCGATATTACAAGAGAGGTGTGGTATGACATTTTCGACAATAGTAAGGGGCGCATGAGATGTAAAACTCGGGCTAAAAGACTTATTCCGCTGCGCTGCCACCTGGTATTTTTGTATGCTCTGTGAGATTTTTAGCTGAACAACGCTTCACTAAACAACATCACCAAACAATACAGAGCAGACAAAAGACGCAACCAACGGTGCTCATTGCGTCTACCTATTCTCAATTATCCTAATAATAAGATGGGTTACACTCATCGAACCGCTATTGTTACCAGTGAATTACCTTATTGTTTTAGTTGATAGTTTATTTTTGCGAAATCTTTTTTATTCACTCATTGGTTCATAGTGTATCTTAACTGTTTTGTTTTTGTTGACGGCTGCGAATCTTGAGATTGCAGATGGTATGCCTACTTGACTGCATCGTTATACAGATCCTTTATGTTCACCGACAATATAAGTCATCTGAAAATATCTCTACACTGAATGATAAAGCATGCCGCCTATTTTCCAGCTTACCGCTACTTTGTTTATCAAATTATGGCAAAATGTCGAGCAGAAGGTCAAACAGGAGTTGTCTGTTCAAATAGTACTAGAAGACAAGATGCATCACTTGAGGACCTCATTGCAATCATACCCATTTCTTCTCTTCTAACAGTTTTGTGGCCAAAATTTGATAGGACCGAAATATTGGGTTGAATATCTTTGTCTTCAAACATACACGTTGTACATCATAACATATGGCTAACAAACTTGGTGTATTCAGGCTCTAGTGCAAAATCTCAACAATCAAACCCTACACACGTATGCTATTGTTTTACTGGAGGGCTGTATTATAATCTTATTGTGACTGTTGTTTGCTCTATAAATATTACTACTGTATATAATCTTACTGTTTGATCTTCTAGGTACACAAATCATTGTGTGCCATTGCAGAATGGATTAGCCGGTCTATCAATCCACTACAGTGCGAGTGTTATATATTCTCAGAATAACCTGCCGATGTACTACGCAGCCAAATACTTACAGTTTGTTCATTTTTGTCTTGCAGATAGAAATCTGATTTTAAGGTCATAGTCTTGAATGTTTCTGAATGTTTTTGAAACTATTTGACACAATTCAACAAGCATTTTACACAAAAGAGTCGAGCAAAACTGAATTATAAACGCGTGGCGGTAGATAGCTGAATTTATATTTTTGAATAACTAGTAGGATGGCCTAGGTTGTTGATGTGCTCTAAAAATTGTTGGGTAGCCGAGTATCAAGCATTATAGAAGCATCATCAGGTTATATAGGAAATGGTGATGGGTGGGAATGTCGTTTTATTTTCTTTGATGATAGTAGTGTACACTTGGTGAATTCTAAGCCTACAACTGCTTTGGGAGTATCCAGGCAAGTTCTCACAATAATTCCATATCCTAAAAGATATCATTCAGGAAACATTATTTGGGATTTTATGTATGTGGTAGTGATACTTTGCACTCTCAAGACACAAGAAATTTAGGGACATTACTGATGATGCTTGCATCAACTCAAGGCTGCTACCAGACAAAGCATTGAGCATGTGTGTTGGTGTTTTGTGATGATATCATAATTTGGAGGGTTTGAAGCTGCACACACATGGGTAGGGAGATAAGTTACCCCATGTTGTTAGACTTATCAGGGTATTAGTTGACGCAGAGACCAATACTAGTGTTTACATTTGGATAAGGCAAGTGCCATTAATAATCCGCCACAGCAGATGAGCTGGGCATGTAAAATCATATCACATGTAGAGAGTAGTAAGTGGATTTTGATGCTGCTTTGAGTTTGATCTGATTCCACACGCTTGGCGCCATACTGTTCACCCTGCTTTTAGTGAATATAGAAAAAGGTAATGACGACAGAGTTATCTTCTCTTTACATTGTGCATTCTGTACATAGGAAAGCAGTCATACAATATTGCCTAGTGCCAGCAGTGTGGGGAAATATGACATTGAATTCTGTAATTCCATAAGCTATCGAACACACACCTGTTGATGTTCCCTGAGTTGGCTTACAGGCTTATCACTTATCCGTGTGCAGGTCGCCGATGCTACCTGACAACCGCACCACCTAAATCAACACAAGCTGTTCCTATATCGCCTATCTATACTTGTCCCTATCTCAGTGTGTGGACTTATTATCTGTTATGAACTTTTAGGAGCTGTTCGGTTATCACTCTAACTCTGATCAATTACTGCAGCTGATTGATGTATGACTGACCGGCTACCTCAAAAATTAGCTGCTGTTCATTGTTTTGGGTTTTAGGTTTTCTAGCTTAGATCACACTAAAATGACTCAAAATGCCATGTTTAGCTGATGAAAAAATTAAGCTAGCTTTTTAGTGAAATCGTGTGAGCACTTGATTCTTTTATGATGTAATGGGTAATTTTTTGTGTTTCCTTTTTTGTTCAAAGTCGGCAAATGAGTGAATATTTTGGCACAAACATATTACAGGTAGAGTAATTTAATAAACATCATGCAAATTGCTCATTGAAAATGTAAATCAGTCACTAGCCCTGGAAATGTGTCCTTCAAAGTATAGGCTACTCGATATAGTAGTAAACTTTCAGAGTTTTTGTTTTTTGCGAAGTTAGGGGTGACCAGGGAATGAGGGTGTTGCATGTTGTAACTCATTTGAATAATTCCGTGATGAGATTGGCATTATGGTTTGGGGCTCGGTTTTGGCAACTAAAGAATACCAATTTTCTTACGAAAGCATTCTGTCGCGTCTTCGTACACTTGACGTATGTTACTCACGTTTCAGTCCGGCCCCTGGTGTTAGTTGAGCCTCTACTTCGTCTGTTTTATTAGCAAGCATGGATGAGTATTCTAACTCAGCAGCCTTCAGGAGTTCTCTCTCCGTGTCATGTGAGCAGCACGAGACTCGCTGTGACTCGGAGTGGTTAGTAAATCTACATAACTCCAGACTACCATCTACAATAACAGAGAATAGACCCTGATGATGCGTGCATTGAATGTAAACAACTACCTTTAACTTCTCTAAAGTTTCCTTATTCCCTGAATGAAAAAGGGAGGCAGCTTAGAGTTGATGAGACAAAAAAATTATTGTACTGTTTCGATCTTGCCCCTCCTAGATCATCTTATGAAACAGTTGAAAATTCCTAGAGACTATTGGCAGCATTTAGGTGGTGTCAACATAAAATACTGATAGACATTGTCAAAGACCTGGTCGTCACTCATTTTTGGTCATGATTTACAGCGGTAATGTTTCATGTGTTGTATTGCCTGTATTCGATTGAATATATGGATGGAGAAGTTAGTTTTGAAACAGCGTTTAATGCATGCAGTGAAGAGTGGTGATGATTTCATACTTAGAGCAGAGGCTAGCAAAGGCTATCAATACTGCCTACGGTAGGATAAAAGGAACTCGAAAATGCCCTGAAAATTTCCTAAATTAGACCACAATATGAGAGATAGGGTGAGATGGTATACGGTGGCAGTAGCAATGATAACTGTAGCAGAAGTCTGATATGTCCTGAGCCATTACAATCTATGTGTGTTGATATGAATGACAGTGTGCGATAAAACTGAGACGCAATTAATATTTTCAAATTGGGCGAGTAAAAAACAGACAATGGATAAAATGATAATTATTCAAGCCAAGCTCAAACTTTACACTAAAACAAATCATAAGAATTCTATCATGCAAAACCTTTAACCACAATAATTTGTCATAGTACCTAATTTTTGTCACAGTACATTGCAAAAAAAAACTGTGGGATGATAGGCGGGCTACTATGAATCAATATCCACAATACTATACAATAAAAGAATTTGGCTTTTTCAAGTAGCTTGTTGGAGAAATACCATTGTGTTGTTCAAGGAGTTAAAACAATGGACTGTTGGGCATATGATATGCCTGTATTCAAGTGCATAAACCGTTTCTGTGATATTAAATCTCTAATCAATCTGTTTGCTTTTATCATGGATAGAGACTAGCCAAACACACAGAAAAATTGTCATCCAAAACCATAAGACAAACAGCAGCCAGCCTGTTAAAAATGACTCATTTGAATCATGGAAACCATAAGCGAGGTACACTGAGTTGTTACAGCATACAATTTATCAGTTAAAGGTAAAAAGTAACTGTAACCTTATTATTGACTCTTATATTGACTGATACAGTATGCCCTAGAACAAACTACATGATGTAGTTTAAAATCAAGAAACCATTGTAATAAATAAACTTTGGAAGTATTTTTTTAAAATAAAACCCATATATAAACCTGTTACATCCATGCTCTAGAATTGGCATTGTCTTTTTCTGGAATTTTTATTCCATACAGTTTTTTCTCAAGGTTTGATAGTTCATACCAACGTGAAGTTTGAACAATTATTTTACTATTTATCCCAGACCCAGTCGTAATGCGGTAGGTATGTTATGACATCTACGTAGCCCTTCAAAGAAGACAAAGCAGGAATAGCTGAGCTAAAGGGCTTCGCTTACATAACAAGTCATGGATTAGCGGCCCAGTAATGAGACGCATGTCTTATTTATGTTGAATTGAATATTGATTAGTAATCCAGTACATTAATACCTCGTGTTGGTGAGACATTTTTGAGTTACATTTTTGGATATGTAGTGTGAGACCTGGGGCTAGTCATCGTCTTAGTTGAAGTGAACCAACATAATGGTAGGTTACATAGCAGATGCGTCGAGCGTGACGTTTATCTAGGAATTGCAGAAGCGCCTCTGCAGTCTAGTGATATGAGTAATTATCTCCCCTATCCAGATATGGAATTCTGCTAAGCGCTTACTGTATGTGTTATATTCTTTTAGAGATGTGCAGTTATTGAGAGCGTTCATACCATACAATTTTTGCTCCATCTAAATCGGCTCTTGGCTTATTGAAACTCTGCACAGACGAGCTGTTTTCAAAGCATATCTCTGACAGATAAATCCCATTAGTTCTGTGAAAAGATCTTCTGTATACAAATTTTCTAAATCTGAAATCCCTACAATCCTGTTTTTGATAGCCACATATCGAGACAGATCAACTTTTGTAAACACAAGATTTATCAATACCACTCTCCCTGCCCTGAAGCTACTACCACTAAAAGTTAAACAAGGATAGAGGGAGCTGTAATCTAATAAACTCCTGCATAAAAGTATCCAAATATAGAATGGTATGTACACGATAGCCTACACGACGGTAGCCTACACGACGACGGCGACCGGTGTTCTTTTTCAAACCATTATTTTGTTACCAACACACTTAGTACGATTGGATTAGTGTCGAAGGAATTTCGAGGCACAGTAGAAAGGTTTTCTTGCAGCAAGTTTCCAAAAATATATACACATGTATGAACATATTTTGATGTTATTGGCATGGGAGCATATGCTAGTCACAGTTTTGATGGATGTCGATGGACACAAGGATATACTAGCTTGACATACCAGTCAGAATACCTGACTGTCTGTCAAATACATGGGTGACAAATAGCAGTCAAATGTCTGCTGCTGTACCTCTGCTGAATCGCAGTATTGAACCATTTATATGAATTGTATTCGATAGACGAGGGTTAAAACTTAGCCTGATTTTAAAAACTGTGTTATCATTATTTATTCATCAATCACAGCCAGTCACAAATAAAACATTATTATTGCTTTGGTTGAGTGAAAGTGACAACTAATATTGTTGGCTATTTATGAATGACGGACGGTTTGTAGGTTGTGTCTAGATGCTTAATAAATGTTGTTAGCCTAGTGATACCAATGGGGAAGTTCATTGGTGACACAGAGTTCACGGAGGTGGCCACAGTATCGATGGTGGGCCAGGCTATTACTCATGACTGCATTGGTTTTCCTGTGTAAAATGAAACTTTGATTTGTCGCTGTTTTGATCTGCAGGTGATTTTGGTAATATAATTTCCTGTTAATAGGTTTTCATGGGTGAATGATCAAATTGTAGTAAACAGTGATTGCAATTACTGATTAATTAATTGAAGGACATAATAAATCTCATTTCGTCAATCCAATAGGTCCTCACAAAATACAGAAATTACAGTGTATCAGAAACTACCATGATGATAAAATCAGCGGTATACATCACACGAAGGTGGACCTAATCTCTAAAACATGACATCACATAGGGCAATACCCTAACTCGCTTCAACTGAGAGATTTATAGTAGTAGTAAATATTTTTGCACAGATAAGGAAACTAAAACACTAAGGCATAGGGTACATACATTATTGGTAGGTAGGTATATTAAATATTGTAAACAAAGAGTAAGTCCCTTTACTCAGTAGTGTGAACAGTAATAGAGACAAGCTACATGTAGCAATTTTGTAATCTAATCACAGCAATATAATATACATGTATAATAATGCAGTGTATTGAATTATTAGCAGTGAAAAAATCAAATTAGTAGATAGTAGTGCATTAATATTTTGATGATTCTTTTCAATTTTGAAAACAGTACCCCTCGATATCATCGTTCATGATTTCGTAGAGCCTTTTCATTGTGTGTGACTGTTGATTGATTTCCACCAGTGTGGCCAGCCTTTGAAAAGAACTATAGCTATATATAGGCCCATTTGTGATTTCATTTTTGAGAATATGTAGTATTCAAATATTCAAGTATTCAAATAATGTGCGAGGCAGAGCCTAATTTTTCAAATATCAAATCAAATTCATCAAAGTAAATTTTTTATGACAATTTTTAACACCACACTGTTAATTTGAAATAATTATAATCACCATATCAAAGAGCTATTAGTTGTTTAGTAGAACAGTTATTTCTCACAGTATTACTTGTAAACACACGGCATTATTATAAATATCCACTGCGTGGCTAGACATTATGGTGGAATCTTGTTTTACAGTACAAAAGGCCCTTCTCTATAATCCTGCATTCAGAGAGGGGAAAAGTTTGGGTGCTATATGTACAGCTATATAATAGACGTAGTGAATGTTTCTTCAATATTAAACTGTTGTTTTTATTGTAACAATTCAGACATCTCAGCATCATTGAGGGGGTTATTTTGTCATGTAGATGGTTGTCGACCCTACCCAGGTACTGATGTGAATTTTACTATGTATGAAGACAGCTGTAATTGATCTCTAAGCCATTTTTGTTGTTATTGTGTCGCTTTTCATCTTTTAGCTGTGCTTGGGGGGTTGGGGTATAAGCTTTACATTATAATCCCCATTTGAGCAAAGGCTAAGAAGCTTGATGAATAAGTACATTTCAAATTTAACAGGTTGTCAAATGTGTTTTTATTATTACTAAACGGATTTGATAGGAGTAACTTGAAAAGCCTTACAAGCATACATTTATGTTTATCCTTGTTCGCAGGGAGATGAGAGAATCAAATATGATATAACTTTACTCTGCAGCCAGACAAAGTTTTGCCCAGGGCGTGATCTAAATGCAAATGACATCTCAAAATCTGTTTTTCTAGTAATTAATTTTCTTTGACTTGAATATTTAATGTTGAAAAATTAGCAGAAAACATTACAATGCCTTGTACTTTTTCCTGATTATTTCAATAAATCAGCATTTTTAATGTTGATATCATCGACTCTTACTGGTACTGCATGTAGGCCTGCATACATGGATACACATGCTCCCAATACTAGTCTTTTGGCAATTGAACTATTTCATATATATAGCTCAAAGTTTTTTCAGATATTCCTATGGATGGCCAACTGATTATAGTGTGAATTTTTGTATTTGTATATCCAGATAGTTTCACCTTCCATCGCAGGGCCCGAATCATAGTGACAATCCCATGTACATCTCAGCATATGCATGGCTAATTTTTGAAATTCTCAGAATGGATTACCATGACTGAGAAACTGCACATTCATGCAGAACATGAAGGCGTTGCATACAAGTGGCGACAATTTTCTTATGATCTTTTGACTGTCGGAAATAGCTATGCCATTAAAGTCAGAAAACACATCTAATAGTTTCTTTTGTTCGGTTATTTGTTTGTGCCCAAGGCAGCCATGCTTAACTGCATAAAGATATCAAAATACCTCAGCCCTATGATGCATCATACCAATTTAAAACACAGTATTGTACAAAAGGCCAAATAAAAATCAAGACATTTGAAACATAAAAATATAATCACAAATGTCAACTCAAAACAGCATTATTACTGCATAGTAATCCGAACACACTTTTGACACCGTGTTGTGTAACAACTATTGATGTATGTTGAATGGTTCTTTTGTTGTAAAGTCTTGGGCTTAATTAATGTATATCCTGGCTTAGCCTAATTCAAGGGGACATTATTAACCTATTATACCACTCTGCGCTGACAATATTTCATTCAATCTGTAATTCATGATGTAAAACTAGCAGCAATAAGTTTTCCCACCATACAAACGTGTTTATTATTTACTGCCAACTTTTATAATAGAAATGTCACAGCATTATTACAGATTAAATTTTAAAACAATTTATTGTGAATGTCATAGTAGTTTATCCAAAGTTTACAAGGCTTGCTATAGTGCACTGCTTGTATAGATGATGAGGACCAATGCGGAGTTCTCGGAGTTCACGTACCTAACACAAAGTCAGGTGGCTCAGTATACAGCAGCAGCAGGAGGTAAAACCCTGAAATCTATGAAAAGCTTTCAATCCGCACCTCTTACCCTCCCAACACGAACAAGAAACCTTACTTACAGTCAACATTTCATTGTAGAACTTTAAAAATAGCTGTGTTTTCCCAGTGCCTTGGCTTTCTGCAGGTACATGATATTGTAGCCGAAAAGTTTACCAAAATCCAACTCTCCACTATGAATAATAAACCTCTTCAGTTCAGTTCATTCAAGCTGACCAAAATTTCTTTCCAACAATTTGCTAGGTGTACCTTCGGATTACAATGACAACAGTACCGGAAGATGATCTCTTTTTATGTTACTTCACACCTCAAGGTGTGAGGATCAGTATGTAACAGGAGTACCTCGCACCAACTGGTCTCCAATGGCTCCAAACATATCATGTGACACATCGTGTTATATGAGCTAAATATATCACACCAGCAGCTTAATGCTTCGTGCATCTGAAGTTCGAGGGTACACGACTTTGCATGTCAGCTTGTTAACCTCGGGATAAAAATGGTTACCCCATTACACTCTTGGGTTGAGGACAGAGGTGTGTATACCAACCCAATACTTGTGTAACCCGCGAAATACATTTATCCGTGTTATGTAGATATGCAGATGCTCATGTTCTGGATCCATGAGGGTGGACATAACATTGTTACAGAATATAATGGTGAGAGTAATTCTTAAATTGGATGACTTGGCAACATCCTATAGAATGAAGGATACGGACAAAGTTTTCCACTTGAGAATTTCATTTTTGTTTTTTTTTTCGCATCAAACACTTCATGCGCTCACTGCGCATATGGTAGAGCAGAGGTTGACAGATTCAATTATTACACTAGTTGAAGTTATAAATATCTGCCTGTTTTGTCTCAATTTGAATCTGAACTCCTTTACACACTAGATCGCTGAAAGCTCATTTCTGTTACAATCTCCTGGGTGGTTGATACCAATCATTCAACCACAAGTTTTGACATTTTGTGCAATTTCTATCAATCAAATCTAAATGTCATCAATAAAGCTGCAGTATAAGATTGTAGGCAGGTTATAATTTACTTGTAATGAATTGTGTTTTTTTTATGTATTGCGTATCTATACCCAGGTGGTAAACCACTGATGATAGCTGATATACGACCATTTCAATAACAGTAACAGGTTCAAAGTTGAGGAACATCCTCAGATTTCTGTATGTATGTTGGTGGGAAAAACTGACACCCATCTAAACTTGTTATCCACCCTCTGACTGCTAGTAAGCACAATTATTGCTGTCAAGAGTTACGAGCTTACTACAGACAGCCCGGATAAGTCCTACTTCTGACATAAACTGAATATTTCATTCAGCATTGGGGAGAAAATGCCAGAAACACATAGCCCTGCTTGTATGAGAGTATAGTGTATTTGTTTGGAATTTTTTTTACCCACCAATATTCAAGTGAGTCACTCAAACAAATAATGTCAGCGGTACATCAATGGGTATGGTAAAGTCATCATTTCACTGCTTGGTAAAAAACAAACACTTCATTAATCAAGGTTTGTTACAAAAGTCTGTTTTATACATTATCTTCGTCATTTTGTGAATAACACTAGCTAGTGAAGGTAGCAGGGATGTGCTTTGTGGCCTGATAATGAACAGCACAAAAAATATGACATTGTAACAACGGGTTAAATGAGGCAATAAATAAGCCACAATACAGCAGTATTCCAGGTGTAATTGTATTATAATCACAGGACCTAATAACCTGCGAACACTTTTTATGACCAAAAGTATGACCAAAATGTCGAAATAATTTGACTTTAAGATCAATTTTTATTGCGATTCTGGAATTGAGGCTGATATAAAGTTTTTTGAGGGAGTTTCCTGAAAACATTACAGGCGATAAATTGTGACATACTATAATTTGACATTTTACAGGCACGCTTCCTAATTTTGAAGATTGTGATCTTGTCATAAAAAAATAAAAGAGGCCGTCTAGCCTATATTAATCATTTTTTATTGGTTGATGCAGGACGACTGGCTTACTTAGCCAAAATGTTTGGTGGTGCATCAGAGGATAGCAGACAGACCTACCACATTGAGTTGTAGTAGATGAGCTTCTCTCATATGTATCTCTTACCATCTTTGATACCATGTGTCAGAGGATGGGGCTCATTGTAACTGTTGTCAAGAAGTGGTGTTTCAACAATGAATTCCAAAACCGTGTGGAGCTGCAGTTTGATTCAGAATCAGGAAAGGTCTTGACCAAATTTAGCAGAAATGTTTGTGGATTTGAATTAGTACATCTGTAGTTGCATTTCGGTGATCTACACATGGTATCGGGCCTCATGTGTTGACATTTGAAAAAAAACTCTGAGAACAGGGGTAAGTTTGCATACTGCGTGGTGTGCAGAATGTGGGTGAGGTCCTAATCAGAGGCATTTAAGGCCTAGTTTACCAGAAATATTATGATGCCTAGTATCAGGGAGTTTCCTGGCATCGCATCAACAGATAATACACAACAATAGTTTTATCTACATGATGCTATCAGACATTGACTTCTGCTTTTTGCCAATCACTAGTACACTGCTCCCAGTCGAATATACTCAAGCAGGTCAAAGGATCAAAGGGGAGAATGTCGCTACGTGCAACAAATCAAATAATATTTACACCAAAAGCTTTCTAGCATGGTACGTACCACCAAAAACAATATTATGTATTAAGAACTCCATGCAGCCTATCACACATTGGATGATGAGGAACTAGCCATGAGTGTTTAGGTTTTGTGACCCACTCCCCTCCACCCCTTCCCCCAATAACTGGCTTGCAGTATCAGATCAGCCACTCCTAAGCAACTTGGCAGCATGTAAACTCGCAACCCACCTATAAGGGGTTAATCTAATGCAAAATATCAACACATTTCCTGTGAATGTGAAACGCCCAATAAACCATAAAATGTGTGGAGAAATTACTATCCAAAAAATATTCTCCCCAGTTTAATTTTCTTATCATCTGCATTGTACAATGCTAAAAATGATCGAACAGTAGCTAGAATATGAGTTAAAACAAAGTACCCTAATATATGATGTTTATTCATGTATTTTGATTTGCATTGAGATACAGCATACAGCGGCGCGCATGCCACTGCACAACACACAGGTCTTC
>ERZ1740062.913-NODE-913-length-13221-cov-11.385690_pt1 | contig 13221 bp, 6 predicted proteins | sample MGYA00581741_ERZ1740062 | MGnify/ENA primary metagenome ERZ1740062 (study PRJEB43018, sample SAMN04849747) | marine metagenome | isolation source: floating plastic debris | place: Pacific Ocean | collected 2008-09-01 | study: EMG produced TPA metagenomics assembly...
CTGAGTTCTGGTCGAACGTCGTCCTTGTGGTCAAAGGTGTTGACCTCAAAGAGGTAACGTTTTTCATTTTCAATTTTTCAATGTTTGGCGTTCCTTAAGTAGGAAATAAAAATAGTGTCTTTTAAAAAACAAAAAAATATTTTGCTTTGTGCATATTGGCCATTGAGTGCCGCCATGTTGTCACCAGAAGCTGCAAATCAAGAAAAATGCAACTTCTGCTTATTTGTGTACATTGCAAAAATCAGGACACTCATTGTGCCAAGAAGTTAATTAAACTCTCTGAAATGATAATATAGGTGCTAAGCTTTGTTTTGAGTGGTAGATTGAAACAATTGAAACGTTTTGGGTATGGTTTTCTTGGAAGTCAATTGAGCAGGATTTGTATATATTACAATGGGGCAATAAATAGAGGCATTGGACCTATGTTACATGTAGGCTATGGTATGTGGGAATACCGATGGAAAGATTTATCAACTTGCTTGATATACGTAAAAAATGGCAACAAGAGGACACTTGGAGCAGTCTCATGTTGAGCAAGAATTGGCAATGGTGATTGGTAAGCCTAAAATTGGAGATATCTACTGAGAAAAACTCGAAAATCTGCATATTTTCATACAGATGAAATTCATTAATAGTCTTCAATTCTTCAGCAACGGATGAAGGGAATGTTGAGATGATCTTATATTCATGTCGTTCTCGTATACATGAAATTAAAGCCACTAATAGGCTCCATAATTTACGTTTTGATAAGAATTCTGCATCTACATCCTTTTAATGACTAATATGACTGCTATACTGTTGCCTCCATCTCTGAAAGCTCATGGTGTTTTCTCATAGTCATTTGATGTCGCTGAATTCCCCATCAACTTTCTCACCAGCAAGAAACCAGCAAGAACAGCAATCTGAAAAAAGGGAAAGCAGAAAAATCACTGTACAATACTGCGGAATTTTGTAATTGTGAAAAGTGTAATAATAACTAGGTATGTAGTTCTCAATTTAATTTAAATTAGAATTGGAATGTTTGGGCACAAAGCAGGATCCCATCATATGGGCAAAGTTTCTCAGAATATGATGGAAAATTAGTTTACTGCCCTTACCAAGAAGCTTTGGATGAAAGCTGGTATACTGGTTGCCCACGGGAATCCAATGTACTGCGTAAGAACTCCAGCAATGGGAGGTCCTAGCATCGCACCGAGTGCCCAAGCCGAGTTACATAATGATGAGATCACCGCAAAGGTATTTAGACACTCTGCCTCATGACCATTTGCTCTGAAAAACCGATAATTGTCAGTAAGCAAGTAATATGAGAGGCTAATATTTTAAAATCTCCAAAAAGAAAACAACAGCTGATAATGTATCCATTAAGAACGCAAATGCTTATAATTTTGGTGTTATTTTAGCACAAAGTGTATGAGTAGACAATGAATAAAACTTACATTGCAGTGTTGATCAATGATTGGTAAGCCGGTACAAAGATATGTGGCATAGCAAACGTGCTTATCACAAACACTACTACAGTCATCGAAAAGTTGCTAGAAATCAAAAAGAATTTAGGGCAACAAAGTGATATATATAAGATTATATTCTGTTGACATCGACGGCGCATTTATACAGGCTTATATTCTGTGGATATTGACGACGCATTTATCTGAGGGTGTAACAGGCCAGTAACTACATCAGGATGAGTTTTTGGCTGTTGCTGTACGACGTACGTGATGATGAGCTTTTTTATTGATGCTGTCACTGCTGATGAGTTTAACCCTTTGACCTTCGATGTTTACAGAATAGAAAAACAAACTGACGGAGTTGTGTATACGCTGGACAAGTGTGAATAACTCCAATTACAGGCAAAACTCGATTAATTTCCAGTGTATTCAAACACTTGGGCTGATTAATGTGTATGCCTCACTCGCTTACTTACTGCTTTTGTTTGAAGAGGAGATCTAATATAGGACTCGGACAAAACAGCAGATAACAGATTATCCAGACGGAAGCCGCACTTATAAGCAATGAGTGTACATAACCCTGAAAACACAGATATATACATGGGATAACAATATTCCACCACAAGCAAAGGTTTCATAAATTTTAACTTCCCATACTTATTAAATTCAAATAATACATGTACATTGGGTTCCTGTTTGATATAAAAGCGGTAATACATGTACTACAATTTGATTGGGCTTTTTATTCCTTGCCTACTTATAGGGCATGTTGATGAGTTTCCCACAATGCATTATTTTGGAATTCCCAGACACACTCATACAATGATAGCATATAAGATTTTGACTGAGTATTTCTGGAAATTCCAGTGAAATTTGCACTGTTGTTAACATGCCCTATTGCATAAATGATCGTAAGTGTTATTTCATAATTTACTCCTTAGACACACCAGCCTCATGGCGATCCAAGGGGCTGAACATCAATAATAAGAAATGAAATTTTAAAAAGCTTTAGGCCTCCTCAAAAAAATGCTTCAGATACTGGTATTACAGAATCAGAGTTATGATAGAAAAAGGGCTATTTAGCACATTGGTGCAGGATTCATTATATACGGGTCCTGAAGCCCTCACACCACTATAATTATAGGGCATTGTTCAAAGTTGCCTTCTAATTATTTTCTCAAATCAACCAATCAGCTTGCAGTACTCTTGACTGAGTGTTGAATAATCAATCAGATTTCAACTAAATGTTTTTATACGCATTATTGGGAATTGCCCTATTGCCAAAGCAAAGAATTACCTTGTCAGTTATGGGTGCAGCTGTCAAGTTGCCTATCATGTATATCAGACAACCAAGCGTGAAATAATAGCTCCATGTCGATATTTCTATTCCAAACTAAAACCCAAAACCACAAATTATTAAATCATTTATGGCAAGTTGTTTGAAATTAACATGTGTTATAATTTTTTCTCTATGGACAGTACGTAAGAATCCCAAAACAACATCAGCTAGACTCGGTTTTTTTGCTACATAAACAAAATGAACCAGGCATAGATTACTATGACAAGGAAACACTGATTGTACATTTTCGTCGGGAAGTATAGGCCTACATTTACGCAACCGGCCCTAGACCTGCATCTCATCCCGATATGATATCGGGACTAATTCATCTAGATTTGAGCTGAGATGTGCATTACGTGTGAGCCAGTTAGCAAATCTCAAATTTGATTCTACAAATGGCGATTAACGAAATTTAGATTCCTCCCGTTATTCATTAGCCTTGCCATAGCCCTAGTACAGGAAAGATTAGTGCAACAGTTCTTATGATAAATTGAAATATAGCAACGATATAATAACATAATGATTTTGCATAAGAAACTAAAGAGCTGATTATTTTATGTTCGCATTGAGCATTGCATAAATAGTCAAAATTAACTTTTGGTATTATGGAGGTACTGACCGTGCCTACAAGCCAATCTCCGACCATACTGTAACAACCCATATCTCCAAATCGGTTCACAGCAAGTACCATCAATATTATGATCACTGGCGGCAACTTTAGCAAATCCTTCACACCTTTTGGAGTTGGATCATTGTCAACTAAATTGAAGGATAAACTAGTTTAAATGTTGTAGCGGTGGTCATTTCACATGATAACTCAGTCAATGATAGCATATGTGAATTTAACGAAGTATGTTGTGGAATTCCAGTCGAAAATTGCATTGCGGGATGTTGTTGCGCTGAAACGCGGTCATGCCCATGAGTAGTGACATTTGACCCTAGGTAAAATCGCATAGAATATTTGGGAAGCTCAACAAACTTCGATGTTGCAAACGAAGTAGAAGTCACTGACTTCTTGTTGCTGCTACTTCTCTCACATAAAACTTTCATCTAACAAACGTCTTTCATCGGCTTTGTTTAGAATGTGCGATCCATGTGCCATCCTTGGTTACTATTCATTTTGGTAATAAAACTTACCAATGTCAGGGACTGTGAAAAAGCTTGGAATTACGCTCAAGCAAACAGCAACTCCAATCACTATGAAGCTGAGTTGAAATCCCACTAACTAAAATACAAAAAAATATTTGTCAGGTGCATTACTTGTTTACGGTCAAGACCAAAGAATGATTATCTCATGTTCATTAATCAAGACAAACTGAGAGGGGGCACTTGCAGAATGAGTTGCTAGTAATACATAGAGAGAGTACATAGCAGGATGGTACAGTGGTTTGGGTGCGAGCTTTGCAATCGTGAGTTTGCGGGTTTGGATCCCGGTCACTTCCCATGCTGCTGGTGGAGGTATAAGCTCATCGCACATAGATTCTAGCTTGCCTTGCCCCAACTAATGACCTAAACAGACTGCTGCGGTTTGCATAACTTCACCATTATTAATATATAAGCTACTGCGGTTCAGGTTGTGGTTCAGGCTGCAGTCAGGCTGCGGTTTGAACGTAACGTCACATTGTTAACATATAAACCGCTGCGGTTGCTCTGCGGTTTGAAAATCATATAAAATACTATCTTAGCTGTCAGGCTGCAGTTCGAACCGCAGCAGTCTGTTTAGGCCATAATACAGGGCAGCGTTAAATAGATGTATATGCAATTATATCTTCTGTACTGAGTGTCTTAGTGGCCTTTTTGGGGGCATCAATACCAAATAAAAAAGTCTATATTGCTGAACACACATAAGACATTCCTAAGTGCGTCAGCACCATAAACATTTTATAATTCTCGTTCTAAGGTAATTGAGCAATTTTGCACTTCAGAACAAAAGCTATACTACCTTTATCAGGAGACCTCCGACAACACCACCCAGTGAGTAACCCAATCCAATAGCTATCTCAATCCATCCCTACAAAAAGAAAGTGTAGTTGAAAATACCTTGTGGATGGATCGTCAAAGTTTCAGTCTTTATCAACTCAGCAATGCATTCCATTCAGAGTCAGGAATTGGCCGCGTGCAGTGGAAATCGCTTAACGTGAGAAAGTTGCAGATAAATTTATGAGCCCTGTTGTGCAAATGAGGCAAACAATTAGGGAAATTAGACTGTGTCAGCTCCTATGGCTGCCTTTTTGAGGTGATTAAACCATTACCCCCTCATGCCTCACCTGGAAATTTGGCCATAAAGCGTAATTACCATATTTGATCTATTACAATCAGGTATCAAATACAATCCATCAATCACAAATCTGTCGTTTTGAGGTCTTTCATGTCAACATACACATCATAAGATAAATGAGACTGCCTATTTATTACTTCCCTTTGTTCCCATTTAAAACCTCAATCAGGGACGATTTTAGGAGTAATAGAAGTCTATGAGTCTATAGAAGTACTACCCCAATTTCATGTTTTGCATAGTATCCCCAGCTATTATTTTATCAACTACGGTAACTCTCTCCCTCACGTGGATTTCTCCAAACAATCTGGAAAACAACACCCTGCCTTATAGACAAAATTGAGGATTTACCTTAATTTGTTGTAAATTTCAAACTGGAATGCCTGCTTTATGGCCAAACACAGCCAGCTCATACACAGATCTAATGCTTCGGTTCTGCTTGCCTTAATTAATTTGGATGGCCTGCCAGAATACATGCCAATGCAAAACAGAAACTCACAAACAGTGTAGCGTTGGAATATGATTTTGACTGCATCAGTATTGCTGTACAGGATACATTCAGTAGGACTGCGCCCGATCCTGACATGGCCCGTAAAACTGAGAATAATATGAATAAAACCTCCGGCTGTTTCATATATCCAACCAATCTGCAATAAAAAGCCCACAGCAAGTTTCACATTTTATGTTCAATATTTTATGTGATCAATCTTAAGCATTCTCACTGTTGCAACATCGAAAGTGAACCCGAAAGAAATTTTATACTTGGACTTTCATTCTGTAGGCATAGTACATGAATTTCTGTATTATAGTTTAAGGTTAGATTTCCCCTCCCACCCAAAAGTGCAGGATGTGCAACAAAATCAGTTAAAGGCTTCTTGATAGCCAACCAATATTTATTGTTCCTTTCCACATATTATGAAATGAAACAGGGAGGTCTTCTGATGGGTTGTTTCGGTGGGAAAACATTTCATCAATCAACTCACAAAATCTTTCGAAGTCAATCTAATGGAAGACAAAGGTAGCCATACTATTTTGTTTGTAATGATTCAAAGTTTCTACTTTTTCACAACTGGTAATGTGAACAATGTAACTTGTTTTAATAAAGTCATTGCTTGAACTCCATTGTAACGTTTGTAACGGATTATGGGTTTAAGCAAATGTGAAGAGTTTTATCATCGAAAATGGTTTATTTGCTGGAAGAATGGGGGCTCAAAGTAGGAAACTGGGGCTCCAAAATTTGACAGTGGGTGTTCAAAATAGTTTTGACTCTATGTCAGTAGAACTCACCCAAACACAATCGAGGAAACACCACAAAGAGCTGCTCCCAAGATCATTGACCTTTTAGCTGTCAATCTCCTGACCTGTCAACAAATTGATAATTTTAAGATATCTTGTGGTTTGTTTAAATGACAAGATTACCATGTCTACCTACTGTGATGTTTTTGTTGCTGTTCGGACTTAAGCTTTTAATATCGCTCCCATAAGTACATGTAGCTAAGCATCTTTACAAGTTACAACCGTAATGAACATCTGATTATGGAAGGAATCTTTCCCCTTAAATAAGATAAAAGGATTGAAAAAAGATACTGCTTGGTACAAAAATAAACAGGTCCCTACAGTCAAATTGATCATCTCAGGCTGCGCTCTAAGTTATTGGTGCCTAGAATTTAAATGGGAGTTATCCTAACTATGCCACCGAGGTCATAACTCATAAAAAAGCCTGCGCTTATCAATGAGATGAAATCTATGTCATTGCGCATATGAAACAACGTATCTATGCAAAAAGTGGGGTAAAAGTATAGCCCTAAAACTTTATTTCAATTTTTTACTACCAATTAATCAATAACTAATGACAAAGGGCTTAGCTAAGGGGGATATTTTACTCACCTGCTAATTGCTCAATATTATGGGTTAAGCTGAACTGTTTTTTATGCTAACTTTCATGAGATTTGACTTCTTTACATATTTTTATAACTTTGAACAGCAATTATAAAGGGAATCCACCAGTATTTACTGCTTTATTTTTTTATGGTACAACACTCCGATAACAGACATTTGTCAGAAAATGTTTGCTGCGAGGGTTGAATGAAATACTCTAACTCTAACTCACAGAGGGGTTCTGACAATGAATCCTAAATAATCAATGCTTGCGTATTCTTGTAGAGTGGTTTCATGATAGGTTGGCTCTCTTTGTGGATTATAGCAAGGAGTTTGTTCACAGTAGAATTTAAGTGCCACCATGCATGCTGGAAAGTTTATGAAACAAAATGTTTTGAGAAGGTCTTTTTCAATATTACGTATTGTTTCTTGATGAAGGGATTTTTTTGTTACGAACCAACACCACCAGGTACGATAGTTGGCTCATCATAACTTTAGTTTCGCATATAAATAAATCAAAACTTGGCGCAGCCACAATGGTCTGTATGCATTCTCCTATCACTTGAATTTCTTACCTTACACTTACAAAATCGCAGCATATAAAACAAGTTATAAGGGGTAAGGGCCATGCTTTTCAGTTGGTGCAAGTCCAGTAGTAGAGTGTTACTTGACCAGCGATGAACCAACTTGACCGCTAGGCGATCACCAAACTTATTTACTGTGTGTAACGTAATGACAGTCACAAACTACGTACATGAAGTTTCTGAGCAGTTATAAAACTTTCCTAAAATAATTCTGCAAATAGTTTTGTATGACAGGATCATGGGGCCGAATTCAAATACTTCCCACATGTCATATTCCCTAACCCAAAAACCATCAAAGATTCTTACCCTATCTCCACTCATTAGCACATCAAAATTCTGAGATGGAATGAAATGAGGTGACAGTTGGCAGGCTTGTTGTTGAACTAACATATGAGAGTACATGTACATTTAGGCTAGAGATACTAAGTACTAGTGGCCTCAGTAGGCGTTTAACTCACCAAACTAGCACAAAGCGGTCCAGAAATTAGTCGTCCAAAGTCATAACATCCAATTACGATACCAGTTTGGTATTCCAATAATCCCCGTTTCTTCGCTTCATATGTGAAGAAAGTCAGAGGCATCATATCAACAACTAATCCTAACATATCGCTGAATAATATCACTAAAATTACACACGTTTCTTTACATTTTGCACTAGCTCCAATTTCGGGGGAAATTTGCTGTGATTTTTGTCTATCTTTCTCAATCAGCAGCAGTAATTGATCCTCTGATGGCATGGCTTGTCTTTAACAAGCTGAAGTCTCCAAATGCAAAATGATTCTTCAAGCAGTTTCTGTGCACCGTATAATTTGTACTAATACAATGAAGCAATCGCATAATCAAAGACCAAGCAAATGATTCCTCAAATCTTTTAATCATAGTTTATTTTTCTGAGTTAGAACATTCAAAATACATCCAACCACCCAGACAAAGGTTTTCTGGAGTAGGTGATATGTACATTGTATATGCATGTGTTTATGTTTTACCATTTTCTCGATTGATACCAATAATTACATTGTTGACTTCTATTGAGCTGCACAGTGCATAGAGCCGCTACTCCCCTGCTACTACACATCGCAAAGTATTTTGAGTTATTTCTGGACTTGAACACCAGCAGATAGTACCTGGCATGTGCAAGGGTTCAAAGTTCTTTAGAACAATGGCATCGATTGAGATACACTCAGATTAAAATCATTTATAAAAAGTGGTGGCCACAAATAGCCATGTATCTCTTCTATAAGGGTGGAGTGACAAAGTACGTATGTATGCACACTTATTGAAAATTTACTCATGAATTCCATATGATGCTATTTTTAATAGCATTCTAGTGTTGTTTGCCCGCTTGCCTAGACTTTAGATACTGGCTCAGAACCCGCTCTGAATTACCCAACTGACAAAACATGACTAATTTTAATGTGAATGGTCTGAAAACTGAAGTCAACCGTTTAAAAAAAGTATACTGTACTGACTGTAAGTTTTAAGATAACAAAGTAAAGTATGCCTGGGGATTCTATAACGGTGCATGGTGGGATTTCCTAATGCAGTCAGATCAACACTGCTTAGCTTACGAATGTGTAGAACAGGTACTTCTATCAACTTGCATCGGCTGGACCTGACCCAAACCAGGTTTCAGCCTTCTGAGTACTCAACCCACCAACCCATGGATTTTATTGGCTTGATTTACCCAAATCCTTTATTCCATCACAATACACACATGGAGTTATTTTCTTGTAAGTGGCTTTATTTATGACAATCACACCCAGACATAAAAAATCCCACAAATGTTTGTTAAATTCGCCACAATTTTCTTATGTACCAGTTGTTTAACACACAGCGGCCTCCTAAGGGTGTTTTCATCCACCGGGGTTTGGGACCACAAGTAGATTAGCGGTGACCAGAAAAGCTAGCTGGTAGGGTTGCATCGCGCCAGCAAAACAAATTGACAAAATTTCTATGCCAACAATCGGGCAGTGTTAGAAACATATTACATAGGCATATTGACTTACAGTTTGAAACAACATGCCAAGATTCTATAACACTGTACTGTGATAACTAACCACACAACGTTTACATAATATTTTTGTAATTTTGATTCAATTTGTTTGTGTCTACCTTCTATTAAAGTGAACGATCATTTAGTCAGAGTTTAATATCTTCTAATTATGCATTCAATTTCTAAAATGTGTTCAACTTTTGCTGTCTACTTGATGCTTGCAACAAGGCCAGGGAAATAGTTATCTCAAAATCTATATTGCATTTTACTCACAATTTTATTATTGACTTCACTGATTTTTTACACTATTCTTTTTGCGAATTTTCAGAATGATAACACAAATCCATAGTGGCGTTATGTTGTTTTGAACGAAACTTCAAAGTTAACAGTGAATTGAGTTTCTTAGTTGCAAGTCATAGTTTGGCTTTCTTGGAAATGCGACTCAAAAGGAAAATAAATCACCCGAAACATCCATATTTAAGAAATGGTGATAATAGTAAAAAATAGCTAGATTAATGTAGAATAGATTTTTTTTTCTATTCGCTTACAGTACAGTAGGTGTTTGGATTTCTCATTTCAATTGACACAGCACATATTAGAGCTTTGCAGGGGATGGTCAGAAATAATAAAAACAGAAAGTTTTGCTGTCAAATACGACATTTTTTATTGTTATTTATATGCCACAAAAAATTATGTCATATATTTCTGTGAAAGACACACAAGATTGTCCAGTAACAGGATTCAGAAAACTTTGCATAGAGTTGCCCACTCATGAAAATCTACGTTGGAGCACCCATATTGACATACAGAACATTGTTCAATTGTAGGTACTGCTGCTTTCCCGGTGTCTTTAGAATTTTTAGTGGGAGAGTCAAGGTTTCAGTCATGCTTCCGTATACATGTTCTCACAGATTCACTGCGGCCTGAGGGGAAGTTTCTGTACATATGCACATGCTACCTAGATTCCAAGTAGTTAATTATTGTTAGAGATGTAATTATTCCTGTCAATGGAGAAATAGCGTTTTTTATCATTTTGTGTTAAAAGTTGAGCAATAAAGGGTAATATTCTTTGATTCATTTTATTCATAAAAATTCCTTCTTTATTTTGATTGGATGCCATCTTTTCCAGTCCGCTTTACCATACTATTAGAATTCCATCAACAGTTTGAATCTAAACAACAAACATGCCACAGATACGATTGAAATTGCTCTACACTTTACTTGTATACGAATATTAATATTTATATGAATATTAACTAAATTGCATTTGAGTAAATTTTTTTTTCATAAGTTGATGGCCATAAAATTAGCATTCGGTTTTATAATTGATTTCGTTTTATTATATAGTTTTAAAAATGGTGAAAGAAGAATACCTTATTCTCTTTGTTTGTTTTATAAGTGTACCTGCACCTCGCCAAAGGAGAAGACGATGGTGGAGAAGGCTAATGTGCTGCACCAGCCAGCAGGGAGAAGACTAAATATTAAAGGTTATAGTGTTAGTAATAATACGATTATCACAAGTCAGAATGACGATTAATGAAATGATTGATTGTTGCCCGCCCATTATTAGTCTGTAATAAACGTAATCTTTCCCCTTCAACCATAATAGGAATGTCCAACACCACAGAAAACCTCAGGACTAGTAAGCTAATGAGGCATCAACGGACAAAGGGGCGAGGTTGATCACTGGTTAATTCGTGAGTGGCAAAACCATGCATTTAGTAGTCAAAACTTGACAGCTAGACTCTTGCGTAGCGAAGCATTGAGGTGTCATCTTGATAATTTTTACTTGAGCCATGACCAGTTACACAGGATGTAATAAAACACTAAGAAGTGCATCACTCAGATTTTTGCGGCCATGGGATGCTTCATGTCTGCCTTTGTGCTCTGCTGGTTCCCCATCAGGCACTGTGACCGCACACGAAAACCTCAGACACGACCAGTAGCACGCTATGCTGAAGCTGGGTTTGACCAGTACATAGGCTACCCACCATCAGCGCTAAACACGAAACGTGCCTCACTCAAAAATCTGCAGCCATGGAGCATTTCCAAATGAGAGCTCATGCTTCAATTTGCAGAATCTAGGTGTTCACAATGGTTATCCAAGCTTCACTGGGACCCAACTCTGTTTGGTATATAACCTATCTCTAGCCTGTCCCAGGCTAACCTATCTCATGGGTTTATGCCAGATTCACAATTATGGAGCCTAATTATTTTGTTTTCAATCTGCTCGCTACCCTGGTTTTGCGTGTCAGAGTCTGAGCGCTCAGACCGCTTTTCAATCTAATGGGCAAGGCAGTGTTTATTTCCCAAGCAGCAAGCATAGTTCATCGAAGCTTCACCAACACCCATCACTCATCAATACCCCGTAGCTGAAGCAATAAGGCATCACATGATAACTCAAAACATGACCAGTTGCACAGGATGTTAGGAAACACTAAGCAGTGCATTTCTCAGATTTTTGCGGCCATGGGATGCATCATGTCTGCCTTTGTGCTCTGCTGGTTCCCCATCAAGCACTGTGACCACACATGAAAACCTCAGACACGACCAGTAGCACGCTATGGTGAAGCTGGGTGCGACCAGTACATAGGCTACCCACCATCAGCGCTAAACGCGTGCCTCACTCAAAAACCTGTGGCCATTGAATGTTTCATATGAGAGCTCATCCTTCAATCTGCAGAATCTAGGTGTTTACCATGGCGCTCCAAGCTTCACCGTGGCCCTACCCTGTTTGGTATTAAATAACCTATCTCTAGCCTGTCCCAGACTTACCTATCTCATGGGTTTATGCTTCGTTAAGGTCAGATTCACAATGGTGCCTTACTAATTTTGCTTTCAATCTGCTCGCTCCGCTTGTGGGGCTTGTCAAGTCTGAGTGCTCAGACCACTTTCAATCTAATGGGGCAAAGCAGTGTTTATTTCCCAGGCAGCAATCGCGTATGGTGTTGAGTGTGGATAAACATAAAACATAAGCATAAACCACTTGACACCATATGCTAAAGAAGAATTTACAATCAGCTTCTTATGTCAAATTTGCCATTAACTCTTTTTGAAACTCACTCAGTTCTGTATACTGGAAATAAAGCGATGGTTTAGTTAGGTCTTGTTAAATTGTGTTACCAAGAGTTATCCTATCCTACCCTATCAAAAGGATGTAATGCACTGTAGGCATTTGCTTTGGGCTGCATTATGCGATGAGTATTTATCTCTTTGCTGTTGCTGTACGTTACTCATCCTTTTGAACGATTTTCATTTTTTACTTTAATAAAATCATATGAGAGAAGTAATGAAATGTACAAGCTCACCTCTTAATTCTACCAGTGGAAGAATAACTCGATGAAGGGCGGTCAATTACTAATACGAGAGCAAAATCAATACATTACAAGAACTCAAATACACGCAAAATAACTGCCAACATCTTCTCCCAAGATGACTTAGTAAACAAGCAAAAAGAGTAGAAGCCATCTGGGTAGTGTTCAACTTTATTAATTTTTAACACACAGACTAATCAGGCCAGGTGCGCCAACTCCTTTTTGCATCCAGCTAAGAGAGGTGGGCTCGGCATAGTTCATCGGAGCTTTGCCAGATCAAAGAGTATAATATACCCTCCGGGTAAGAGAGCAAGGCTGCATTCAGGGACGTATTTATATTGCAAATGAGTACCCTACTTTTGCAAAAACCATGTGGATGGTCAGTCAAAAACT
>ERZ1740062.914-NODE-914-length-13221-cov-3.969467_pt1 | contig 13221 bp, 11 predicted proteins | sample MGYA00581741_ERZ1740062 | MGnify/ENA primary metagenome ERZ1740062 (study PRJEB43018, sample SAMN04849747) | marine metagenome | isolation source: floating plastic debris | place: Pacific Ocean | collected 2008-09-01 | study: EMG produced TPA metagenomics assembly...
CCAGCGGAGACATTTTATTATAAGACTTTCGGATTGCCCCGCCTCGATCACTCCAATTTTCACGAAATTCTGAGAACCAGGTGCGACAGCCGGTGCTACCCTGCCCATGCTTAACGGGAGGACGTCCCTGCGACTTGCAGCAGCGCTCCTCGCCGCCACAATCGCCCCTTTGCCGGCCCTTGCGGCCGGAGCGCGGGTGACCATCAGCGGTGAGGTCATCGATACTTGGTGTTATTTCTCGGGCGTGATGGGTCCCCCGGACTCTGTCACAGGCTCCGCGCATCATACATGCGCGATGTGGTGCGCCGCGGGCGGCATCCCGGTGGGGGTTCTGGCCGAGGATGGGACCGTCTATATGGTCATGAAATGGCAGGACGAAACCGGCGCGTCGGGGGGCGGGACGATCCTGTCCGTGCAAAGCGACAGCGTCACCGCCAGCGGCGATCTTTATGAGCGTGACGGCATCAACTATCTCGTCGTCGCCGATGTCGTCGACAATTCCGGCCTTGTGAACCAGAACCATGACGACTGGGGCGTCGTGCCCCCGTACGCCATTCCAAAGAGTGCGAAACCATGATCCTTAGAACCGCAGCCATCGCAGCACTGCTTGCAACACCGGTCCTGGCCGAAGGGGCGTTCTCAGAAGGGTCCAAGGCCAAGGGCTGGGGTGTTGCGGGGGAAGAAAAGGCCCTTTTCACCGGCAAGGTGGTCGACATTTTGTGTGAGTTGACCGGCGATTGCCCCGCCGATTGCGGCGCTGGGGACCGCCAGATGGGTATCGTCCGCGACGCCGATAACGTTCTGGTTTTGGCCTCCAAAAACAGCCAGCCCGCCTTTACCGGGGCTGCGCGGGAACTGGCGCCTTTTTGCGGCCAAACGGTCGAGGTCGATGGCAATCTTGTCGGCGATACCGATCTGACGCCCGCGAAATTCTACCAGATCCAAACCATCCGTCCCCTCGATGCCGAGGCGGTCGTGAAGGCCAATACATGGACCAAAGTCTGGGCCCAACTGAACCCCGAGGCCAAGGAAGTCAAAGGCCCGTGGTTCCGCAAAGATCCCAAGATCAACGCGCTGATCGCTGAAAGCGGGTACCTTGGCCTCGGACTTGAAACCGATGCGGAGTTCATAGACGAATGGTTCGAATAGCCGCCTGGGCCTTGGCGGCATGCGTTGCCGCCGGGACCGCCACTGCAGGCGGTCCTCCGCCGTTTTTCCTGGACATGAGCGCAAAGTTCGACCTGGTCGATCAAACCGGTGCCACGCGGACCGAGGCCGATTACACGGGCAAACCGATGCTGATCTTCTTCGGCTATGCCAATTGTGAGGCGATTTGTTCGGTCGCGCTTCCGGCGATGGGGGAGACGCTGGACATGCTGGGCGCCGATGCCGCCCAAGTGGCGCCGATCATGATCACCGTCGATCCAGAGTTCGACACGCCCGAGACGCTGGCGCGCGCGTTGCCCGACTACCACGAGGATCTGATCGGTCTCACCGGCAGCGAAACAGCACTCGCCGCCGCCAGAGAGCAGTTTCAGGTGGAGCGGGAGGTTGTTTTTCACACCCCCGACGGCCTGCCGGTCTATGCCCATGGCAGTTTCATTTACCTCACCGACCGTGACGGCAAGGTCACCAGCATGATGCCCCCGATCCTTGAGCCCGCCCGCATGGTCGAGATCATCCGCGCGCGGCTGGACGGCCGCACGCTTTAGCGCCGCCGCCGGTTGTCCCGCAGCCTCACCTGCCCCGACAGGTGGCAGGTGAGGGCCAGCCTGGCCGTGGCTCCGTGTCAAGCGGCGCTGCGTTTTGAGGTCGCGCGCCGCCTCGGTCCACTTGGCGGCCGGTATAGGCGTCGGAGGTTCTCCACGCGCAGGGCGCAAAGTGCCTTTGGCGGGCGGGCTGGGTCGTGATGGCGCCCTCGCCACCCCCCGCAAGCCACAGCGCCAAACACGCGGCGGGGGGCGTCCAAGCGCGGTTGCCGACACGTCTTGGGGGTATCCCAATCAAAACCGCTCGCCGGAAAGGCGAAGCTTCGCCGATTGACGGCGCCAAAACAGCGTGCGACGGACCAAGGGGACTGCCCCGTTTAAGCTCTTGGTTCGAGTAAGTGTAAGGACGCGTCGCATGTTGACGGCATTTCAGGCCGACGGCCGCTTTTGGAAAGGCAACCTCCACGGCCATTCCACCCGTTCCGACGGCGCGTTGGATCCTGAGGAGGTGTGCCGACGCTACCGCGACGCGGGCTATGACTTCACCGCCATAACCGACCATTTTCGCGCTGTGTTTGATTTCCCGATCGTTGACACAACGGCCTATCGGGAAACCGGATTTACAACGCTGATCGGCGCGGAGGTCCATGCCCCCGCCACATCTTGGGGCGACGATTGGCACATCTTGGCCGTTGGTCTGCCGTTGGATTTCGCCCCAACGGATGCGGCGGAAACCGGCCCGGCGCTGGCCCGGCGGTGCCGCGCAGCGGGAGCCTTTGTCGCCATCGCGCATCCCCAATGGTACAGTCTGACGCTGGCGGATGCGCAATCGCTGGACGCGGCCCATGCGATTGAGATCTACAATCACAGCAGCCGCCTGACCTTTGACCGCGGCGACGGCAGCGCCTTGCTGGACACACTTCTCTCCCGCGGACGGGAGATCGGCGTCATCGCCACCGACGACAGCCATTGGATACAGATGGACGGGTTTGGCGGCTGGGTGATGGTCAAAGCCCCCGAAAACACGCCCGCGGCCCTGCTGTCGGCGCTGAAAGCCGGCGCCTATTATGCCAGCGAGGGCCCCGAGATCCTGGACATTCAGCGCAAAGGCGACGGGTTGGAGGTCTGCACCTCACCGGCCGCCAACATCCTGGCCTTGGGTCCCGGCGCCAAGGCAGTGCTGGAGCTTGGCACCGAACTGACCACGGCGCGGCTTTCGCTTGAGCCGTTTCGGGGCAGTTGGTGCCGTGTGGTGGTGATCGATGCCGCGGGTCGGCGCGCATGGTCGAACCCGCTTTGGCCGGACGCCTGACGCGTCTTGTGAAAGCCCCGAACGCCAAAATACGGTCTGAAATCAAAGGTTTCAGCGCGCTATGAGATATTTCCCAAAAACACTCTGCCGCGCCACAGGCGATCTAAAGAACGGCGCCGATCTGCCAGGGCAGAAACTCCCGGCTGCCATAGCCCAGCGCCTCTGACCGTGTGCGCGCGCCCGACGCGGTGGCCAAAAGCCGCGCAAAGATCTCGGCGCCCTTATCCTCCACGCTGACGCCTTCCAGCACGTCGCCGCAATTGATGTCCATGTCGTCCTGCATCGCGGCATACATGCGGCTGTTGGTCGCGAGTTTCAGCGATGGCACGGGCTTGTTCCCAAAGGCCGAGCCGCGCCCGGTGGTGAAGGCCACCAGCGTTGCCCCCGAAGCGACCTGCCCAGTGACCGACACCGGGTCGTAACCCGGGCTGTCCATATAGACAAAGCCCGGGATATCGACGGGCTCGGCATAGCCAAAGACACCGGCCAGCGGCGATTGGCCGGATTTCGCGACTGCGCCAAGCGACTTTTCCGAAATCGTTGTCAGCCCGCCGCGCTTGTTGCCGGGGGAGGGGTTCGAATCGAGCCTTGCGCCGTGCTGCGCGGTGTAGCGCGCCCACCAATCGACCCGCGCTTTCAGCGCGGCGGCCACGTCGTGGCTGACCGCGCGGCGCATCAGGCCGGTTTCGGCGCCGAAGATCTCGGGCGTCTCGGACAGGATCGCGGTGCCGCCCGCCGCGACCAACATGTCGGCAGCGACGCCTAGGGCCGGATTGGCCGTGATCCCCGAATAGGCGTCCGAGCCGCCGCATTGCAGCGCCAGCGTCAGGTCCGAAGCCGGGCGCGGCGTCCGCTCTGCCCGGTTCGCGGCCGGCGCCATTTCGGCCAAAACCGCAAGGCCGCGCTCCACCGTTGCGCGGGTTCCGCCCTCACCCTGGATGGTCATCTTGCGAAAGCGGTCCGTCTCCCGGAGGCCATAGCGGTCGAGCATCGCCTCGGTCCGGAACACCTCACACCCCAGGCCGATCATCAGGATCCCGGCGAAATTGGGGTGCCCCGCATGGCCCCACAGCGTCCGCTCTAGGATCGCATACCCCTCGCTGCCGCCATCCATACCGCAGCCGGTGCCATGGGTCAGCGCCACAACGCCGTCGATGTTGGGATGCGCGTCGAAAAGCCCGCGGCGCGCCGCCTCCTCGGTGATGAAACCGGCGACAGAGGCCGAGCAGTTCACGCTGGTCAGGACGCCGAGATAGTTGCGCGTGCCGGTCCGCCCGGTGTCGCGTCGAAAACCTTCGAACATCGGAACCGGGTCGGGTGCGGGGCGCCGCCGCCCCTGGCCGATCTCGGCCACATCGCCCGCGCGTTCTGGCATGGGATCGAGATTGTGCTCATGCACCCAGTCGCCGGGCGCGATATCGCCGCGCGCCAGCCCAATGGGTTGGCCGTATTTCAACACCGGCTGACCGGCAGCGATTGGCCGCGTGGCCAGCTTGTGACCCGCTGGAACCGCCTCTCGCGTCTGGACCCCGGCGACCTCTGTCCCGGCGGGGACACGCGCCACGGTGACATGAACCGGATCTTCGGGGTGGAGGTGCAGGGTTCGCATCAAGGTCTCTCCAAAAGGGCAGCGGGGCCCGTTTCGGCCAGCGCGCGGATATCGGCGAAAAGGGCCGCACGAAACGCGGCGTTCTGGCCAAGATCGCCGAAGATGTCGGCGCGGTCCATCATCATGGCGGCAAAAGCCGTGGGATCGTGGCCGGCGGCCCCCGCCATGAGGGCAAACTCCTCCGACAAGGGGTCCGCGATGCGCGCGCCCCGCGCCAGACCCAGGATCCAGGCCGCAACCCCGCCGATCAGCCGCACCGCCCCGTGCCCCGCGGCAAGCCGCGCGCGGATCGGCGCCAGAAGCCGCTGCGGGACCTTTAGGCTGGCATCCATCGCGATCTGGGCGGTGCGATGCGCGAGCGCGGGGTTGGCAAACCGCCTCAGAAGCGCCCGCTGATAGTCCCGCAGCACCGGCGGGGGGAGCGGGACGGTCGGCGCGACCTCCTCGGCCATCATGCGTTGGATCGTCCGGCGAAGCGGCGGGTGCGCGACGGCTTCGGCCACGGTGGCAAGATCAAGAAGCCCGCCATAGGCCGCAAGAACGGTATGCGCGCCGTTCAAAAGCCGCAGCTTCATCGTTTCATAGGGCGCCACGTCGCCCACCAAACGCACCCCCACATCGCCAAGCGCGGCAAGCGCCGGCAGGCCCGGATCCTCGATCACCCATTGGCGAAAAGGCTCTGCCACGACGGCGGCTGCGTCCTCGGCCCCAAGGGTTTTGGCGATCTCGGCGCGGTCGCGGGGCGTTGTGGCCGGGGTGATCCGGTCGACCATCGAGGATGGAAAGGCGACGCTGTCCCCAATCCAGGCGGCAAGCGCTGGGTCTTGCTGAGCGGCGGCAGCGGTTACTGCCCTGCGCAAGATCCGGCCATTCGCCGAAAGGTTGTCGCAGGACAGGATCACCGGCGGCGCATGGCCCTGCCGCTGCCGCGCGGCCAGCCCCGCGGCCAAAAGGCCTGGAACATCGCGTGCAAACGCCGCCTTACCGGCAATGCCGTTTGGCGTCGTGGCTGCCGGGCTATAGCCTTTTTCAGTCACCGTCAGCGTGACCAGCCGGATCGCAGGATCGGACAGCGCCGTGAGAACCCTGTCCCCCGTCAGAACGGCGCACACGGCGCCAAAGATGCGGGGCGGCGCGGCATCCGGTCCACGCTCGGACACCGTGTAAAGCCCGTCCTGGCGGGCAAGCGCCATCGCCGCGGCGCTGCCCTGCACGCTGGCTGAGGCGATGCCCCAATCCGGCGAGCGCGTGGCAAGATCCTCGATATACCGCGCGACATGCGCCCGAAAGAAATGCCCCGGACCAAGGTGCAAGACGCCCGGGCAGAGCGCCGCCCGGTCATAGGCCGGCGGAGGCAGGGAAAGGTGCCGAAGCGTCGCGTCAGACAGCCTCACAACCGGTAGGCGCGGCGGGCGAGGCCACCGGCAAGCTCTGGCGCCAGATCCTCGGCCTCTGCCTCGGTCAAGCGTCGCTCATGCACCAGGCGCGCAAGAAAGGCGCAGTCGACCCGCCGCGCCAGATCGTGGCGCGCGGCAAGCGAGGGGAAGGCGCGGGTGTCGTCGTTGAAGCCGACGGTGTTGTAGAACCCGGCTGTCTCGGTCGTCATCTCTCGGTAGCGGCGCATCCCTTCGGGGCTGGCGTGAAACCTCCAGGCCGGACCGAGGCGGAGGCAGGGATAAGCGCCGGCCAGTGGCGCCAGCTCCCGCGCGTAGGCGCTTTCGTCGAGGGTGAAGAGGATAAGCGTCAGGTCCCGCTCCATCCCCACAGCGTTCAAAAGCGGGGCAAGCGCCCGGACGTAATCGGTGCGCGCAGGCATGTCGAAGCCCCGGTCGGGTCCGAAGGCGCTGAAGATGCCGCCATGGTGGTTGCGAACGGCGCCGGGGTGAAGCTGCATCACCATCCCGTCCTCGACACTCATCCGCGCCATTTCCGTCAGCATCTGCGCGCGGAAGAGGGCGGCATCCCGTCCGGTCGCGCCATGGCGGACCCTGTCGAACAACGCCGCCGCCTCGGCCGGTGCCAAATCGGCGGTGTCGGCGGTCGGCGGGCCGTGATCGGTCGCCGTCGCGCCATGGTCGCGAAACACAGCCCGGCGCCTGCGATGGGCCTCAAGATAGCCGGACCACGCGCCGGTATCGGTGCCCGTCACCTCTCCAAAACGCTGGAGGTTGGCGGCAAAATCCGGCGTTTCGGGGTCCGTGACCGCGTCGGGGCGATAGGTGGTGATGACCCGCCCGGGCCAGGCATCCGCCGCGATCGCACGGTGATGAAAAAGATCGTCGAGCGGGCCCTCGGTGGTGGCCAAAACCTCAATCCCAAACAAGGTGAACAGTGCGCGGGGCAGATGTGTGTCCTGCTCTAGGCACCAGGCGATGCGGTCATAGCTTTCATCCGCCGTCGCAGCCGAGGGTCGGGTGGTGAGGCCGAAAAGATGCTCGAAGGTGAAGTCGAGCCAAAGCCGCGTCGGCGTGCCCTGAAACAAGGGATAGTGGCTGGCGAAACGGCGCCAGATCGCACGCCCGTCGGTTTCCACCGCGCCACCGTCCCGGCGCGGGATGCCCAGCGCCTCGGGCGCGACGCCTTGGCTGATCAGCATCCGCAGGACGTAGTGGTCCGGCACGATCAAAAGCCGCGCGGGGTCCGGGAACGGGGTATTGAGCGCGAACCAGGCGGGATTGGTGTGGCCATGGGGGCTGACGATGGGATGGCTGCGAATGCTGTTATACAGCATCCCCGCCAGGCTGGACCCCGTGGCGGCGCGACCGACGATCAGATCTGGGTCGGAAAGCATGGGGGTCCTGTAGCCGCTTGACGTTCGCGAAAGCCTAGTCCGTTTCGCCGCCCGCGGGAAACACCTTCTGGCAGAGGCGCCGTCGCTGCCGGGGAAAAGCCCGCCGCTTGGCCTTTCAAGGGTCGCATTGGGCTGAGCGCCAAGCCGCCAAAATCGACGCTTGCCGTCACGATCGGCCGCGGGATGAGGGCCGGGCGGCGACGGCTCGCTCAGGGTGCGCGGTCCCTTCGTTAGCGCAGCGCGTCGATTTGGGACGGCGTCAGATACCCGGTTGGCGTCTCGCCCAAGGCGGTTTGATAGGCCGTGATCGCGCTGCGCGACTGTGGCCCGAGAATGCCGTCGATAAACCCGCTGTAAAACCCTTCTCGCCGCAGCCCGGCCTGGACGTTGCGGCGGTCCGCGCGGGTCAATCCGCGTTCGAGCACGATGAGTTCTTCGAGCGTCAGCACGATCTCAGGCTCGGGCGTCTCGGCTGGCGCGGGCTCCTCCGCCGGCGCCGCGTCCGATTGGGATACGCCGATGGCGGCCAGAACCGGGTCGGGCGGCGCCGCGCGCAGCAGGATCGGCTGGCGCACGGGCGTCGATAAGGTGATGTCGGGATTGTCAGCGATCCGGTCGAGGATCGCGCCAAGCTCAACCGTTTCGACGCGCGTTGCGGCGGCGATTTCGCGCACCACTGTGTCGGTGGTGCTGGCGGCCGCGATCAGGATCGGGCTAAGGCCCGGCGCGGGCTCTGGCGCCGTCGTCACACGGTCGATGCCGGGCGGGGCCGTGTCGGGCGGCGCACCGGCCACCACCAAAACGGCGCCGCCCACCGCGGCAAGCTCTGTCGCGCGGGCAAAGGCCGACAGCGGGATCGCCCGGGTGAAGAGATCGCTGGACCGACGCAGCGCGCCCGAGGCCGGCAGCACAAACTCTCGCCCATCGAACAACACGACGGGCGTGTCGAGATAGATCACCGCCGCCTCTGCGTTCAGCGCCTCGGCCGCAAAGCGCGTCAGGATCGACCGCAGCTCCGCATTGTTGGGATCGATCCCACGCAGCGTTTCGGTGCCCACGACCTGAAGCTGCGCTTGGATCGCATCCGCGCGGGCATGGCCATCGCCGACCGACACGACCAGCGCGACCGAGCGCCCCGCCTGGGCCCGAACCTCACCGGACCAGAAGATCGCAGCACAAAGGATACAGAGAATTGCACGTATCACCGGGTTAGCCCTCCTGCGGTCAAATTTGCCATTTAAACGGGTTACGAAGGTTTCCATCGCAACTGTCATGGCACAGATGCCAAGGTATCAATCGCAAACCTGTTTAGATCAGATCAAAAGGGCGAGAAAATGGGGCTGAGGGCAAAGTTCAACGCGGTTCTGATCGGCGCATGCCTGATCGGCATCGCCGCAGCGTCGTCGCTGTCCTATTGGGTTGTGCAGCGTTCGGCCATCAACGAGGTCGAGCAAGAGATCCGGCTTTTGCGCGCTAACGCCCTGGCGGTGCGGCATTTTACGGTCACAGGCGTGGCCCCGCTTTTGGAAGATGAGACCGACATTCTGTTCCTGCCGCTATCGGTTCCATCCTACACGGCGCAAACGGTTTTCGCGCGGTTTCGCGAAAGCTTTCCCGAATACCGCTACAAGGAAGCGGCGCTGAACCCGACGAATCCCGACGATCTGGCAGAGCCTTGGGAAGCCGAACTGATCAACGATCTGCGCGCCGACCCGTCGCTTGACCGGGTCAGCACCATCATCGGCGAAGGCGCTGATCGATATTTCACCATTGCGTTTCCGATGCAGATCACCAGCGAGGGGTGTTTGATCTGCCACTCCACCCCCGATGTTGCGCCGGCGGCGATGGTCGATCTTTACGGCCCCGTCAACGGCTTTGGCTGGCAGTTGAATGAGATCATCGGCGCCCAGATCATCTCGGCGCCGATGTCGCTGGTGGACGAGCGGGCGCGCCAGACGGTCATCGTGCTGGTTTTGGGCCTGTCGGGCGCGTTTCTTCTGGTTTTGATCGTGACCAACCTTTTGCTCAGCCGCATCGTTCTGCGGCCCGTGTCGCGGATGTCGGACATGGCCGAAAAGGTCAGCCTCGGCGACTTTTCGCTCGATGAGTATGTGAAGCCCGGGCGCGACGAGATCAGCTCGCTTTCGGTGTCGTTCAACCGGATGCGGCGCAGCCTGGAAAGCGCGATGAAGTTGCTTGATGACTGATACGACGATCAAAGGGCACGCGGGCTACAGGCCGCCCGGGCGGATCGGCAAATACCGGATCGACGGGCTGCTGGGACAGGGCGCGATGGGGGTCGTGTATCTTGGCCACGACCCCGATATCGACCGGCCGGTCGCAATCAAGACCGTGCACGCGCATTTGATCGGCGAGGCGGATCGCGATGGCTGGCTGGCCCGTTTCGCGCGGGAGGCGAAGGCGGCAGGACGGTGCCTGCACGCCAATCTGGTGACCATCTTCGACTATCTGCAGGAGGACGGCGCCCCCTATATCGTGATGGAACGGATCGAAAGCCGCACGCTAGAGGATCGGATCAAAACCGGACCGGCGCTGCAATTGTCTGAGATCCGGTCCATTTTCTCGCAGCTTTTGCAGGGGTTGGAGGCGATCCACAGCGCGGGCATCATCCACCGCGACCTGAAACCCGCCAACGTGATGCTGACCGATGATGGTGCGGTCAAGCTGACCGATTTCGGCGTCGCGCGCATCGAGGCGATGGAGGCGACGGGCGCTGCGATGATCGGGACGCCGGCCTATATGGCGCCAGAACAGTTTTTGGGTAAACCCGCCGACATGCGCGCCGACATCTATGCCGCGGGGGCGATGCTGTATGAGATGATCACCGGCCAGAAACCCTATCGGGCCGAGAACATCCCCGCATTGATCGATAAAATCCGGTCCGGCCAGGCGCCACCGCCCAGCGCCATGACAACCGGGCTGCCACCCCGGTTGGACGGCGTGGTCCTGCAAGCGCTCGCACCCGAAGTGGAAGACAGGTTCGCCGATGTGCCGCGGTTTCAGACCGCGTTTCTCGGCGTCTTCGGGACCGCGCCGACGCTCGACGCCTCTTTTATTCAGCGTGTGGCTCCGCCCTCCACCCGGGGGCGGGGCGGCGACAGCATGCTGGTGCAGATGTCGCCACAGACCCTGGCGCGGATTGAGGCGCAGTTGATCGCGCGGATTGGTCCCATCGGCAAGGTGTTGATGAAGCGCGCCGCCTCGGCGACCCAGGACGTGCATGAGATGCTGGACATCGTGCTGGCGGATGTGAAGGAGACCGAGGGGACGCATCTGCGCGACTCGATCCTGCGCGAGATTTCGGCGGGTATGAAAGGCGGCACGGACCTGTTCCCGGCCGAGATGCTGGCCGACTTGACCACGCGACTGACACCGCATGTCGGGCCGATTGCGTCCGTTCTGGTCAAACGCGAGGCGCGTAAATGCGCCTCCCCCGAAGAGCTTCGGACGCGCCTGTCCGAAAAGATCACCAATCTCGCAGAGCGTCAGGCGTTTTTGAAAACCTTCGCCTAAAGCGTTTCGCGCAAAACCTGGATCCCATAACGCTGTCTGAAATCAGCGATTTCAGTGCGTTAGGGGGTGCTTGATGCCTCAGGTCTTTCACGAAACGGTATCGCTGTCGCGGTCTAAGAACGCCATCGTCTAACGCGAAGGCCAGCCTATCTGCGGGCAGTCACGCCAGCGCGTCACGACCGCTGGCACCGTCCGAGCGATATGACATCGCGTGCAAGCCTCGGCCGCAAAGCCAGCGCAATCTCCGTTGCCATCGGATCAGGAAACCCCGCAGCGCCCGTTGCCCGAGGCTGCCATTGAGCGCCGTCGCTTGGTGCAAAGGGGCCACCAACCCCAGGCAGCGCAAGTTGGGCCCGGCGAAAGCCCCCGATCAAGGTGCAAGGGCGACCGGCCCGAAAGCTCGGCACCCGCCGCTTTCTAACCGAAACCGCTTGAACGGGCTGGCTGGGGCGTTTAAACGCACACTCGGTTCGCCTCAATAGCTCAGCTGGTAGAGCAGGTCCTTCGTAAGGACAAGGTCGGGGGTTCGAGTCCCTCTTGAGGCACCATCCAACCCCCAGGCCGAAACACGCTGACGCCGCAGCGGTTGCTGCGATAAGATTGAGGCGCTGGCCGCTTTCGGCGTTTTGGTAACAGGCAAAGAAATCGCCCTCAGACGGCGTAAACAGCGCTTGCTTGGGACCCTGGCGACGGGTGCGGGCCGTGTGCACAACGGGGCGATGCACGGTTTGTGTTGCCGGACGTTCCGAAAAGCCGTTGCTTTTGCTACGGCGGCCGCCCGGGTCTTCGCTTCGGCTTCGGTCTTTACACGGCTTGCGTGCTAGCTGGCTTTCTCCTGCATCCGGCGCACCAGCTTCAGCTTTAGCCGGTCGGGGAGCAAGGGCAGGACCCAGTTTAGCTGAAACGCGAGCAGCCCCTCATTGATGACCGAAAGCTGTCCCCGCTCCATAGCGTCATAGCCGATTTTGGCGGCGGCGTCCGCCGTCCGGCCACCGCCTTTGATCAGCGCGGTGCCCTCAAGATCGGCCCGCGCGGCGAACTCTGTCGCCACGTAACCCGGCTCAAGCGCTGTGACCGTCACGCCCTTTGCCCGCAACTCCTCATCCAGCGCTTTGCTAAAGCTTGTCACAAACGCCTTGGTCGCAAAATAAGTCGCCTGCAAGGGCCCCGGCATATGCGCGGCGGTGGAGCTGACGTTCAGGATACGCCCGCCGCCTTGGGCCACCATGTCGCCGCCAAAACGATGGCAGAGCGCGACAAGCGCCTTTACGTTGAGATCGATCATGGAAAGATCGTCCTCAAGCGCCCGTTCGATAAACGCGCCATGACCGCCGAAACCCGCATTGTTTATCAAGATGTCCACCCGCAACGCCGCGTCCTTGACGGCGGCGTAAAGGGCGTCGGCGCCGCCGGGGGCGGCAAGATCGCTGGGGATCACCGTCACGGTGACATTGTGGGCGGCCTCAAGCTCTGCCTTTAGCGTTTCGAGCGCGCCGTTGCGGCGCGCTGTCACGATAAGGTCGCCGCCTTTTTGGGCGTGCAAACGGGCGAACGCGCGTCCGATCCCAGACGAAGCGCCAGTGACAAGTGCGATTTTTGGCAACGCCACCCCCTATGCTTACCTGTCACCCGTTAGATAAGGCACACCCGACATCCCGGCCAGGTGCCGCGCCGCATAATCTGAGCTGCGCGTGATCCGGGTGCGCCGCGTCCGCGGCGGGGGGCTAGAGCATTTTCCGTTCAAAGCAGGTCATTCATCATCAGAAATTGCTCTAAAGCCTCGCGCTGTAGTCGCTGACCAGAAGATGGTTGGCGGGCTCATCTTCCTCGATTTCGGCGAAACGACCAATGGGATCGCGGAAGATGTTGTCGGTTTCATCGTCGTTGACGGTCGACACCTCACCAATCAGAACATCCCCGCCTTCACCCCAAAACGCATGCCAATCGCCTGGCCGCAGGGTGACGCTTTCGCCCGGGCCAAGCTGCAGTTTCTGGCCGGGGGCATAGTCGACGGCAAGGCCATCGCACCAAACCCGCCCGCCCCGATCCTCGGCAAATCCACCCTGATCGTCTGAGCCGAACAGCTCCACCACCAGTGTTGCGCCACCGCGGTTGATGATGTCCTCGGCTTTGATGACGTGGGTGTGCATCGGCGACAGTTGGTCTTGGCGTGAGATTAGCAGCTTTTCCGCGTAACTCATGCCGCGCCCGCCCTGAAGATCGCTGTGAAGACCGATGCGCAAGGTGAAAAGGGATAGCCCCATTT
>ERZ1740062.915-NODE-915-length-13217-cov-4.410804_pt1 | contig 13217 bp, 9 predicted proteins | sample MGYA00581741_ERZ1740062 | MGnify/ENA primary metagenome ERZ1740062 (study PRJEB43018, sample SAMN04849747) | marine metagenome | isolation source: floating plastic debris | place: Pacific Ocean | collected 2008-09-01 | study: EMG produced TPA metagenomics assembly...
TGATTTAAACATATAACCTTTGTCAAATTGTGCGTAGCAACATAAAGCTGGGCTAGCAATTGACTTGCCACATACAACTATCAAATAAAATATAAGTTACACCGTAAGTTCATGTGCTGCTATTTTCTGCCTCAAATCATGTGATACTCACTTAAATTTCACAGAGCTTGGATTCGCGTCCAGTCGGGATTCTTGCCTCTTTTAAGTAAGAGCAGTGAACAGTCCAGCTCCGATTTGCACAAACCATATGAATAAGTTATCATGGACACAAGCTTTATATAAATTGTGTGAACTGTTTGCGAGGTCAAAAACCCATCTAGTACAGCATACTAACAGTTACTAAAGTCCCAAATGACCTATGTTGTCTTGGTTTCAATAAACAAATTCTATTCAATCTGTCTCATGCTATAATAATGCTTATGGTATACTTCATCTTAGTAATAGACATTAGTGCATTGAATGAGGCAAGTTATTGATTTGAAAAGTGTCTTTTGTTGTTGGCAGTATTACAACACATAAAAAACGGAACTTTTCTCCAACTGGTACAGAGTCAGCCCACGCTCTGTCTTTTGTTTTTGTTCAATCAGCTCTCACCGATAACAAATGGCAGCTTTTCCAAGAATTCTACTTACAATAATTTTTCAGCATTGTGAACTTGTGTGATAAACTGGCAAGTTTATTATATAGTTGAGGTGGGCGTGCAGTTTATGTCAATACCACCAAACATTAATTATTTAAATCGGGCATGTTAACAACATTCCCACAATGCAATTTTCACTGGATTTTCCAGAAATACTCAGTCAAAAGCATATAATGCTATCATTGATTGAGTGTGTATAATGATGCATCATGGGATCCTCATTAACATGCCTTATTGTATGACACATGTAGATGGCGGAAGCTAGAACAGAAGATGTTGTATGATAGTTACTGTATGAAGTTTGGTAGAAATCCCACCTGACCTCAGATCTCTATTATGTGGACACTTCTTCTGTGAGCCGTGTCTACAATCTACTCTCGATAGTTATAAGATCTTCGAGTATTCACAATGCAGGTAAGACTCACAGTAGTGGTGGACTCATGACAAAATCAACTGTAACGGAACATTCACTTAACATCAGCTATTATTAAAGCTATACACAAATTCATAACTCTACTTAATCCTCTATCCATAGAGTGCAGACAATGTATATGCTACACTCTCGTATCTCTAGGCTATAATCAGTCTACGACCGCATTGGTACCGTGATGGCATCACCAAGGTGAATGCGAGTCTGATTAGGTGGCTGAAATAGGGTCTGCTAGTTTTCTCATCAAGAAGGGATTATATAGTTCACCATGTGCGGTTTACTGTCGAAGGAAAGATCAAGTTTGTGTAACATCTTTTAAAATGTGTTGAGTACCTGGTTTTGTGTCCATACTGTTTGGCATTCCATACGCTAACCCATATATCGAGTCGAATCTATCCACTATAAGTTCATAACCAATGGTGCCACGTTTTTTTTCAATGATTTTTGTCCCTTTTATGGCATTAACTGCGATTTCCCCAGATTTTCAATCCTCAACTTGGATGCTACTCGGCCACTTGAAAAAGGTTGAGTAAACGCTTCTCAATATTATCTCCAAAGATCAAATCTTTTCCAGTCACATGATGATTTCAACGAGGAGCATGAGAGGTTGTCTGTAGCTGAATACAAACAGCAGTCTGAAGTGAACCATCTGTCTCTGTCCGGATCAGTCATACCTCCTCCTACTAAACTCACTGAGCTCAGAAAAGTGGAGCTACCTCATATGTGTACCACAGTATCGACTTGTCAGGGCTCTACTTATGTAGGCGTGGATATAGAACCGGATAACAGGCTGCGTGAATGTGGGGAAATCATAAGGATAGGGACAGATAGTAAAGTCAATTCTTTTGCTGAGTTCGATGGTAACATCTATGGTTTGGCAATTGATGGTAGCATGATGTGCACCACCTCAGGCGTTAGCCCACAAGTAGTTAGTGTACATGATCTGAGTACAGGTAAACTTGTCCGTAGCTGGAATCACAGCGAGACTATTCAATATTACTCCAATAGTTTAGCGATAGTTGGGGGTGAACACGTAGTCATAGCTGACAGAAGTAATAAGAGACTGAGTGTGTATACGCTGACTGGTCAAATAATCAAACAAATACCCTGTCAGAAGTTACAAGGCGCTAACATGGCAATGTGTGCAGCTGACAATGATTCTGTCATTGTTTCTGATTACCACTCCGACAGCGTATATAGGATCAGTATAACGCCAGGGCGGGTACTGTGGGAATATCGTCATTTTCAGAGATTCGAGGGTGTAACATGTTATAATTATCAGTATGTTTTAGCTGTGACAAGAGGTGAAAAGTTAAAGATACAGATACTGGATCTGAAGACAGGTGAGTGAAAATATATTCAATTTTGATTCAAAGCAGAGTAAATAAAATTAATGATATTTATTGAAAGAGAGCCCAAGAGATACAAAATAATGGTGACAAGCGCATTGGTCGACTACATCAGTATCAATGACATGGCATCAATATTCCAAATCAAAAATTTATTGTAAGCGTAGTTGAATGCCTTGAGTCTACCGCTTAAAAATATGTCCATTAATTTCGCCTCTTTTTCACTCCTCTTCTTTCATGACCAGACTGTTATGGTAGTGCCAATATTATTATTGATTTGCTAGCCTAGTCTATCAGAGGTTTTATGCACTGCAACTGCAATCCAGTTTTCAATTATAAGGTTCGAATATATAATAAATAATGAAAGAATATATATTTAATAAAGCTGTTTATCTTTAACATACAGGTATGCGGGTTGGTGAGTTAGTTGATGAAGGGAGAGGACATTATGACGCTGGCGTCATAGACCTGCATATCACAGGTGATACACTGATCGTACCCAGGTTACACGAACGCAAACTCTTTTCTTACCAACTACATTGATAATTTTTGCAAATACTTTTTTTGGAATGTTCAGCTTGCATTTGTGTTGTGTCGGAATATGTGTCGGATACGGGTCGTGTAATTTCAGATAAAATAGGGTAGGGTTGTTCGAGGCGGTCTGGGTAGGACCTAATAATGAAAATAAGAATATGTTAAATTTCTTCCTGTCGGCGCTATTTAACGCAGACAAATCAGCAAGTTGAATGTTCAAATGTATTACATGTACTTGGAATTTCACCAACAATTGCCAATGCATTTTTAAGAAACCCCCGGAATTGACCTCACAGCCTTCCCGTCCTAAATAACGCTTCCCCAACACTCACATTTTTGTATTTCACCACATAGTATTATTTTATTGTACACATACTGTGACTGATGTACATACACACAACAAACCGATGTTATCATTGATCTTTTCCATTTATTTATGTATCTATGTATTTTGGGTACAGGATAAATTTTTGATCCATTCCATTTCTATAATAAAAACTGTAAATAGCTATGTTGTTTACCACATTTATTGATACTATGCATATTAGAATAAAATAAGTGTCGCATAATGTCGCCAATTTACTGGGAAACTATGACCTTGATGGATACAAATACAGATCTTTGAATGACTGGTCAAGCATTGTGCAGATCCCTGGTGTCCTATGGTTTTTCAAAAGTAAAGTTCAAGGTTCATCTCATTGGGTTCTACTGCTTCAAATATATATTATTGAGAAGCGTGAGAGACAGGCCAGGTGAGCTGGCGACGCGTAAGCCCACTGCCGTGTCCATCTGTTTCACACTTCTAACAAAGTTCATATGTCATGAGTAGCAGTGACAATACTAATATTAAACATAATATTCTGTCTCACTAGAAAAGCCCTCTTCTAGCTCACATCAGACAGCCACCTGGGAGGCTGTAGATGTAGAAGTGGGCTTCTGTTAGTTGCTAGTTTGCCTAATATAGGAGCAGAGAGAGTCCCACTGCCATTGCAGAAAATCCTCATTTTTCGTGGAATCTACAACACCTTCACTATTAGACTTTCAAAACTCCGAAAATCATGCTTTGCATTGTCCTTGAATGTGCATTCATAGCTTGCCACCCTGCATGGGCGTATTTACTGAGCAGCAGTACTAGAGCCTGATGATGACAGTCCACATCAACCAGAGACCTCACATAACTTTCACATCCAAATAGGGTTTCCTGTTATGCTAATATATTTTTACCATTTGATTTTATCAGAGAATTCAGCTATGTCAGAATACTACCACATGCCCCTGCAGATCAATACAGCCCTGCAAACTTTGAATACGCCCTTGCCCTTGCCCTTGTCATACTTTGATGACGAAGTCTTGATGAAAGCTGCACCATAAACTATCCCTACCTATCGCACAGTTCAATTCACCCAGTCAGTGAGGGTCTAACACTGAACAAAGCAAGACATACTCATAGCCTCTCCGACCGGCAAATAATTACAAGGAAGCTCCCTTTAACTGTGCTAGGATTCTCAAGTTGTAAAAATATGTCTGGGTATATCATTTGCAATGCAATTTATTATTTATCTGTTGAAGTAAAGATTATCGCAAGAGCTGAATGTATACGTACATCACACCTCAAAACCTTATTATCAACCACTAATCCACTCATTATCCAGTAAAGTAGAAATCTGGATTGCGTATATTTAATATACTCACTGCAACGTAGTCATTAATAAATATCATCATCACTTCTACTTATCACAGAGAACGTTATGCAAAAAATGAAAACACCTGCAGCCTGACAAAGACGTAAATTGGTGGTTTGGGTAAAAAAGACCACAAAACATAAGCGCATTATCTAAAGAATGTACACCTCATAAATACTTAACGCATCCTCGTATTGTATTGGAGAACCGTTAAAATCTTCTGTTGATGGCGTTGACTGTTCTTTGTCTGATACCGCTATTTCCTGATCGGCCACTGGCTTGCTTTTGTCTATTGCCGTATCTAGATTAACTGCATGTGTTTTGCTATTTCTTGATCATTGTCTGAATCTTCTTTGCTTTGATACTTGCCCCTTTCTGTAAAGCAGTTATCAAGACCTGGTTTCTCTTCCAGGTAAATATTGTGTACCTCGGCACTAGTTGTGAACCGTCCGCTGCATGGTATTGGAGGAGATTCTGACATTTTGGACTTGCTATTTGCACGACCATGGTTCCAGTTTTCTATGTTTGATAATGATATTTTGGTTTTAACACTTGAAGCGGGGAAATTTTGTTGGTGATGTTGGAATAATCCCAAGCCCTTTTTCTCCATCTCTTGATAACACGATTGCAGTAAACTTGGTGATGATGGCCGCTTCAGTGTATCCTCTGACCAAGTGTCACTTTCAGGAGATGATAAACAAATATTCTGATAAAAGTTACTCATCATGTCACACTCATTAATTGTGCTGTAGAGTTGATATGGATCTTCTGATTTTATGACCTCATAATTCACTGAGTGGTGACCATATTTGTCTTCCTGGCTCTCATACTCTAAAAGATGCAATAAATATATTAATACTTTTCTGTAATTTATGGAAGAAATGATAGAATGGCCGCCTGGCTGCCTGTTATTATCATTATTGTTTTCGTTTTGAATTCACGGAATGCTACAGGAGATAATTGCATGATGCTTGGGATTAGTGATGTAATTATGATTTATTTATTTTTGATTTAATTAGGCAGGCCCGCATTTCCTGTCCGATTTCAGTTATCAACAATCATAGAGTTTTAGTTAGAACAAATGTGTTAGGCACTACGTTCTTATTTCGGGCACTTTTTGTGCGGTTGAATACAGTCCTTTGCCGGGAAATCCTTGAAAATCTAGCATATTGCAATAACAGGGTGCTGCCTGGCTTCTGGCTTGTTCTGACTCTGCTCGTTGAAGGACATCCATCCTGTGTCCCGACTCGAGGTTGATACTTGTCCCTGCATATCATATACATGCATATACACGTGTCACTACCTGCAGTGGGTTCCAAGTTGACAATCAAGGGGATGGTCATACTGGTCGTACAAGCATGGTTTGAATTGGAAAAGTATGATAATTTAGCTTAGTTTTGAATGCATTACAGCAGATAAACCTCTTTCAAGACAAATTTTATGTATATAGCGCGACAAAGATGGTTGGATAACCGCATCAAGGTACAAAGTTGGAGAAATAGGCCCACCCTTAGGTCAATTTCTATAATGGCCCCTCCAATTTTTCATGACTATACAATGTATTGCCCAATATAGGAGACTATACACGCATTAGAGGCTAATCTTGTAGGTCCTACCCATTTTACATTAATATGCTTTCAGAAGAATCTTCCTTAGAGCAAAAATTTTGTAGGGGCCTTTTTAGGAGTCTTGCTGCGCTTTTCCACCTTTATTCAGCATCATGATCAATGCTGGAATCTCTATGAAAGCCACTTACACATGAGAAATTCTCTGGGTTCTGTGTGGATATTTATAAGAAAATAGAATAGTCTTTGAATAAAAAAGTGATAATCAGAAAATGCAGAGGGTTTTTGTGACCACCCCAATCCCTAGCTAGGATGGCCCTTCTCCGATCTTCCCTCCCCAGTAGAAAAATGTGTGATTAGCTATGGTTACACATAGCCAGCATTATTTATGGAGTAGTACAAATGCAATTTATGACCCAAAATTAATTTCCAGAGGAAAGTTGTATGATCAAAAAGGTACTTCCGAAAAGGCACTAAGTGGAGTAATTGTCAGGCTAGGTAAAGCTCATAGCTAAGATAATCCCTGGGAAACGTCAACCAACTACAAACGATTGATTAATACACGCATATTGGTTGGATTAATCAGTGAATTCAAAGTATAAAGTACTTGGATGTGTCACAGGGAAGATCATTTAGGTCAAGATCGTAAGGATAGCTCTCATGACTGTGTCTTGCATACATTAGTTTTTATTATCTTTTACATGGACTTATAAATGGCTTGGTTCATCTTTAGTTTGATCATCGCAAAATTTATTTGCTTTTACGTCAGTTCAGCTCAAGATAGTTGTGTTGGTGATCCTTATAGTGAAGAACCTGGTTAGTGTACTAGCAATTCTCACCTTTACCAGTTACTTACATATGATAGGGCAAGTATGTTTATTTTATTAGCTGGCTGTCCTATCGACAATTCAGATTGCCTCATAACTATCAAACAATTTCCAAAATTTCTCCCCCCATCCCATTTCTAAAGCTGTTGGAATTGGAGTTACATGTATAAGCAATCAAATGCAGCATTAAAACAAAGGTAAATGACAACAATTAATATAAGGGCATTTTGGATTTTATGCAGATCTATTCTTACATTGTCAGATCAAGGAGTTAGAATGATAATTAATTATCCAACTACTTGCTCAAATTTGAATCCAAATAATTGTCATTGACATGCATTTACATGTACTTCTCTCGAGGCATCCTTCTTTTTCGAAGCAGTTACTTTGTCCTTGTGCTGACATTTATTGCCTGTGATGGTTTTGCGGACCATTGCTTCTATTTCAAATTTTGTTCTTTTGTTTTTAGTTGCGTTTATGATGTTTGGCGTCACAAATGTTGCAGATTGGACGGCATGCAGAGATGCATGCAGAAGTATTTTGCCTGGAGCCAGATCTTATCTAGATCCTAAGTTTGATATTTGCTACGGCTATTTTTGTTCACGGGATTTAATGAACTCGCTTTATCGATCTAGTAAAATGAAATTGTTTTTGAGATATACAGGCTGCAAAGATATTCACTCATTTGAAAAACACCCTGACTATCTTGATGGAGTATATCATTGCAAGTGAAATATTACCAGTTTTCAACATTTAACCAAAATAAATACATGTAGTCAAAAGATTTCCCTAGTGTGGTTGTTGTCTATTTGATGCAAGTGAATGAATAGGTCACTTAAGCTGAAATCAGGTCCGAGTCCGGTCGGGTAGTTGAAGTTGTATTTGTTCCCTGTTCTTTCCACACTACTCAAAATGAATATAAAATGGACAAAGATTGATATTAAATAAAACCTGATATTGCATATGTGCTATGGGTATTAAAGCGTGTTCTTTCTTACCTGCTGCTACACTAATAAGTCTCCAATCATTTTTTAGAATTTCTTGGTCTGGCGTTGCCCAACCTGGCTTTTGACAATGCTCTAAACAGTTCTAAGGTTGGTTATGTGGGTCACTATATTCCTTTTATGACTGTTGCGAAGATGTCTGACCTGACAAAATATTTGCATTTACTACTTTCATCTTTGATCCCCTGCACTTGAGTGTATCCCCACCAAGTGTGCAGTGCCAAGGTCATTCTGCAGGCCAATCAAAAATATTACGTAATTGTCTTCCCTTTTTTTACATTGTTTCTATAAACTTTAAAGCTTTTCCCAATTGTAGCTGTATGACAATTTTTAGTTAATCATGTGTGGTGATAAGTGTTCAAGTATCATAGTCGGCTAATAACTATGGTGGTTCATTTGTTATTTAGTGGGATGTATCATACTAACCTGTCTCAAATGGCAAGGGAGGAAGTGGCCGAGATGGTCTCTTCTTCTTGTCTCTAGTTTCACTGACTTTGCCATCTACTCTACAATCATTATTTAAAGAAGAAAATTTAAAATCTAAATTTGACAGCCTTTTCGTCTCAAACATGTAAATGCATATCGATTTGGTACTCATACAACGGATTGTTTTTAAGACGCTAACAACACACAATTTGCGATTCGCCAGGTTCTCGCCACAGGGCTGGTACCAAGGGTGTACTTAGGGATCCCTTTCACCCTACTAGTAGGATGTTGAGTTTTTTGGACTGCCCTCAGTAGGGTGCTGAAAAATCAAAGATTTTGTATGTTACACCCTAAATCTCGCTTGTATATGTAGTATATGTATATGCTTGTCATAACAAACATATTTGTTTTCTATTCAAGGTAATCTGGTGCTAAATCATGAGTGTTTGACTGACAATGGACATGGCCGGCTTTCCTAAAAGTAGGGTACTCATTTGCAACATAAATACGCCCCTGGTTGGTATCCTCATAAGAGTATTCGATCATGATCGCTTGCCTTGTGTGAATTTTGACCCCCTTTCTCACACAGTGCTCTATACTGTTGACACATCCCCTCTCATTTATCTACTTTGTAGAATATTACACCCCTTTGCCACATCAAAAGCATGCCCAAAACTGAAATCAGGATGGAAGTCAAATTTCACTGCAATCACATGAAAATGCTGAGTATGTCCTTAGTGTAGTTATTATCTAAACGGAAGTTATCAGTAAGACATGTTTTCTCAAAGCTTTTGATTTTGTAACGATCAATGATTCTAAATTTAAAGTCAGTTATTTGACGTCATGAGATTCCCGATTTCTTAATGTTACTATGTTGGAACAGTGTTGGACAACCTCTTGTCAGTTAAGGAATTGGGCCATTCCGTTTTCTCATGATGGTTATACTACACAAAATGATCTCATGCTCAAACGATAATGATGGTACATGACCGTTGTTTTTTACCTTGATTTGAAGCAATCAAAGTAGCTGACAGTGAGTAGTACGACAATCAGGATAGTTGGTATACATACTCCTAATACTAGCCATTGAATGTTCTGAGTTCCTTATTCTGTGTTTATCTGTGTTTGATTTGAATATATTGTGACTCCATTTTCGTCAGTTATGTTTGCTAGTAAAACACTTCCTGTAATACCAAAAAATGTAAGTTCATGTAGGAATACTTGTACATGTACATTCAAGTGTTGAAATAGTTAGTGAAATTTTGATTAGACATACTTGAGTCCCCCTTGAGCCAGCATGCAGGAACATATTGATCCAGTTTGTCAACCCCAGACTTGGGTGGTAAAAAAGGTAATATTAACCATAATAAAGCTTAAATTAGGGTAACAATATTGAGAAATTTTGCAAAATTCAATCCAGACTAGCCCAGATTCCAATCATCAATCCAATTTAATCTGGGGTGCTCAATATCCCCTTTCCCTCCACGAACATGATGTAACAAAAAACATCCATTGTAAAACACAAATGTAGTACCCTACAGGAACTTAAATTACAAGGCATACAAAATCGCGATGGTGTTGTCTTCTCTCGATATTCACAGGTTAAATATTTCACGAATAACCTAAGTATTTTTGGGTCAATATACAAGTGGCTGCATAGCTCTGTGGTAGAGCGCTGGACTTAAGATTGCAAGATCATAGGTTGGTACCCCAGTGGGGGCAGCCAGTTAAAATTGCTTATTATCTTCAGAGTTGTTTTCAGGTAACTAGCACCTGTTGGAAATAAGTTTTAGTAGGATTAAAATTTTTGCGATTTTGGCAGTCACGAATTTTGGGAACATTAGTTCCAATGAAATGTTTTGTCCTGTAGTGTAGGGTATGTTGGGAAAGCCCGTGAAAATGACATGTTGAGTGATTTCCATGACACTAACCTGTTTGGTTGTTTGTGACATCATAGGTCTCATCTTTGAGACATCTCGGGATGTACGGAACCCATATCTGATTGCGGCATGTGAAATGATTGTCTGCATCACTTAGCTTGTATTCCGTTGGGCATAACGCAATGTAAACTGGTAAATTGAAATATGACTGTCGCAGGCTTACTGTGTTAGCTGTTTCTTCCAGTACACACCACTCAACTAAAAAAAAATCACTGGCCCATCACCGCATTGTAAGAACTTCCTTCGGCATTAGTGGAAAAAGCAAAAAAATTAGGTTCAAACAAGGTTTTAGAGATAACCAATGGTTGCTGATAGAAAACTGTGACATACTTCAGACTCAGAGGCTCTCCGTGAAACATAACCTGTCATTAATTTTCATATACCGCTAATGAAAAAACTCCATTTTAGTGTTTTGTTTAGGTTTTTGGTAAAACAATCACTCCCCAGCCTGGTACCCTATTTTACCCATCTCACAATGCAATCCTTTGCCCAAAACTGGAAAATGAATTGACAACAAAATCCTCATTTTTTAATGCCTGACAGTAGTTTAATTGTTTACCACAGTGATAACTTGATCATGTTTAAAGAATGGAGCTTACGAGTAACAAAACGAGCTTAGAACCTATCTTGGGGTCTGAGAGTCGATTTTAGCGGATTTTGACGATTATTCATCAAATGAAAGCTCTTGATGAACAAATTGATTTCAATTCAAATACATGTGTGCTAAAGTAGCAATTTAAATTTATTTTAAGCCATATATTCACAATCTCTGCTTAGTTTTATGTTGCTGCTGTATCAGTTAAAGTTCTATGTGCACCTGACCCACCTTTGTATTTTAAGCGCACATACTCTTTGATGTAAGAAGGAATCTTTGACCGATATGTTGCTGTCAAGGTTTTGTTGCCAGTGAATCTTACAGTCTGTGTCTGATTTTCTGTAGTAGATGAATTCACACTATGAATAACTTTTCCAATATCATGCTTTATACCCGTGCCTACATTAATCTCAAAACTGGGGTTGGCGGATGCGGCCATATTGATGTTTTCCAACTCAAAAATGACCGTAGCAGTCACTGGTAGATTATATATTTCCGCAAAAATATCCTGAGGTTTTTGTCCAGCTGTAGCAGGTATTATTGAGAGTTGGTAGTCTGTGATGTAGCCTTCGGGCTGTTTCTGTCCATCAATAATAGGGCCAGTATTTCTCATCTCAAAAGCAGGATAAACTGAAACAAAACTAATCGATTAATTGTCAACTATTCAGTTGCAGAGACAGATGTCAACACTAGTATGAGGCCTCAGACTATGGCGAGCGGAGCAAGCCCCAGTACGAGAACTAAACTGATCTTGACTGGGATTCTCTGCTCTCAAAATTGCTATATTTAGTAATATCAATATCAAATTCCAAGATGGATCCTTATACAGATGAAATATAATTGAGTTAAGATGTATTTATTTGTAATAATGGAATTAACCCTTCCCGTGAGCTGAAATATCAATGACTGATTACCTGTGAAATGGAGGATGAAGTCATTCTGAATCGGATTTTCCACTGCCAACACAATCGTTGTGACTTTACTAAAATAAACTCTTTGTTCAGAGCAAGGTCCCTGATAGATGGTGTCGTTAATGATTCTATCCTGCAAGCACTGGCCACTTGTAGCATTTGATAATCTTTGGTGGTTGAAGATGATTACGCCATTGTCTGAACCATAAAATGTCACCACACATGGTCTGGTCATGTTTTGACCAACATAGCTCTCAGGCATATGAACGTGGCCATGGTTAACTTTATTCATATTTGCCAGCTGTATCATTTCTTCATACACATGTTGGTTAGGATTTGGAGATTTGCAGAACTGTGCTGAAAGTTTTTCACGAACTATAACAGCGTTGGTACCTGCGAGATATTATAAGAATAAAACCAAAAAAAATAGTAAACATGTGTTGATCGATAAAAATATTGAGAGTTAAACCCATGCTAGGTTTTGAGAATGTTTCAAAGTTTTGGACAAAAAGAGCCAGAAAATTGCAGTGAAAAAGTAGGCTGCTACTACAACAATAAGGCTAGATTTCAACTCAGCAGGGCAATTTGCCCAATACAGTTTCAGTTTGGATGTAGTCATTGGGTTTGGTTTTAGTGCTTTGAGGCAAAAAATTATGCATTACTAATCTACAAACAAGTTCATAATATTGTCAGACATTGATATCATACTTCCTTTGGTAGATGGGAAGTAACTATTAGACTGTAACGCTGCCTGGGGCCAAGGGGTATAACACACTGCTAAACACATGGCCAATCATGAGGCAAATAGTGCTCCATCAGATGACATGACCAGTAGTAAAATTTGACCTATTGATCTTCACTCTGACAAGCAGTAGTAAAATTATGCAAATGAAACCAGCAGAAGTAAAATGATGATTAACCACATGACAACAATGGGTGTTGTTAGACCAATGAGCTGAAAAGGGGAAGTTCATTGGTTAGACTGACCTGTCAGCCTGCCATGCGTCCGACGGACCGAGGGAAGCGAGGCCCGGAGGGCAGGCTGACACCTTTTGTACATGTATGAGGAGTTGCCCCTCCACAGTGCATTGACTTGTTTGCAAAGAAATCCTGGTGCCAATAAACTTTTAATATTCCAAAAGATCTTTTCAAAATTGTGTTAAAGAGATACTTCAAGTTAGGGAGAATCGCATTTCACATAAAAAATCAATAAATTTTGGAATATTGAAAATATTTGCAATGAATGTTTATTGAAACTTTATTAAAGATAAATTGGTCTCATCTTCTTGGGTTGAATATGGGAAGACAACTCAT
>ERZ1740062.916-NODE-916-length-13211-cov-4.037853_pt1 | contig 13211 bp, 13 predicted proteins | sample MGYA00581741_ERZ1740062 | MGnify/ENA primary metagenome ERZ1740062 (study PRJEB43018, sample SAMN04849747) | marine metagenome | isolation source: floating plastic debris | place: Pacific Ocean | collected 2008-09-01 | study: EMG produced TPA metagenomics assembly...
GAAAGGCTTCAGAGTACGACAAAATACTAAGTCAAAACTATCAATATGATGCCACCGTTTGGCTTGAGAATTTAATTGTAAAAATTTTTCGTAAGTTAATGTATTGGCAACAGGAGCAACCTGAATTTCACGATGAGATGATTCAGTTTGAAAAACATTTTGAGTTGGAAGATGATAAAAATCTATGCGGGAATCTTTGGCTAATTGACGATAAAAAATCGGTATATCAAGATGAGGATTTTTATAGAATTCTGGATTACAAATAGCTAAAAATTTTAATTGATGATTTTTAATCATGATTTATCATCCTATTTATTATTACTCGTAATAGATACAACTGATTTTTAATTAATAATTCATCGCATTAGGAAGCAGAAGTAGTACATTCCATTTGTGGATTTTTATCTATTTCTGTTTCGTTTTTAGATGACAATTTTTTACCTAAACTAGAAATAAAAACTCCAATGGTGATAATTACAAAAGCTAAAAAATGTGATTTTGAAGGTCTCTCCCCATTAATTAAAAAAGCATAAGTAACACCAAAAATAGGAGACATGATAGTTAATTTACCAACAGTTTGAGAATCTAATTTATTTAGCGAAGCGTACCAAAAAAGTTGAGCTAAAACAATCACAATTAGAGCATATATTGACATAATTATCCATAACTGCCCGGAAAAAATATCACTAAAATGGCTGGGACCAAATAAGTAACTAGCTATGATAAAAAATATGACTGAAGAAATGAAATTACGGCTAAAAACAACTAACCTTAAGCTACAATCTTTTGATAAAACTAATTTACCAATGACAGCGATAGCAGCATAAATTATCGCTGAGCCAATAATCATTAAATCCCCTAGATTTATTTGGTACATATTCGTGGTTAAAACAATTCCCAATACCCCTGCAATAATAAAACTAAAACCAAACCACTGAAACGAAGTAATTCTCTTACGTAATAAAATAGTCCCCATTAAAGCAAAGAATACCGGCCCTAATCTACTTAATAAAACTGAATTAGTTACCGTAGTATATTTCAAACCAAGGAAGACTAAAGTTGATAGCAAAGCTGACAGACAACCGTTTATAAACAAACCGATAATTGTACGTCTATTTACTAGTTTTAAATCTGCCCAAATTTGATTAAATCCAAACCAACCTCCCACAGCCAATGCTGCACAGAAATTACCTACAAATAGAACATTACAGAAAGAAATTGGAGTTTCAACTCCTCCACTTAATCTCGTACCGTTCGCAACTAAAAAAGCGATTAGAGAAGGACGGAGAGCAGCTAAAGCCCTAGAGATAACTAGGGAAAACTTGGGGTTAATTTGCCCCAATAAGGAATTATTCATTTTTTAATTTAGTACGTAGCGTGTATATATTTAATCAGTTTTGTAGAGAATTATCTGAGTTATTATAGCTGAATTATCTAGTTGAGTGATGATTAAATACAAGTATTCATTTGCCACACTATTTGTTTGATTTTTTCTTCAATTAATTCAGCCTTGAATCTCCATTCAGAAGAACAATAATTACTATCTTCTAAAATATAATTAATTCGGTCTAACATCTGTTGATGATGTCGTAGTGTAGAGCTTAAATCACCTTGTACATTGTATTGACGTTGAGAAATTTCACTTTCGGGAAGACAAAAGAAAACACCTGCATTAGTGTATTGTATTGAACCTTCCCATAAATCAAAAATACGAGCATCGCTAGTAATTCCACCATAACGGTCATTACAACCATAAACATGAAGACTCAGAAAATGATCGTCAGTCGGATTACCCATTTGATGAATTAAATCGTGGTTAACTGTTACTATCTGATCGGGTTCAAACCACATGTCATCCTGAGTTGTTAAAAGATTATCTTGGAATTCATAACTTATATGTCTTGCCTTACCAAAAGATTGTACCGCTCCCCATTGAGTGAATCCATGGTCATGAATAGCACTGAAATCACCCGGTTTCCAAGACATAACCATAATTTCAAAATAACCACCATCAAAAACCAATTTGCGACCGTATCCATGAGTTACGGGATGATGGTAACTTTCCCATAGGGATAAATCTTCTGATTGAATATTCGCATCAATAATTAATTGACGCACCAATTCCGGATTTAAGCTTGGACGAGATAATAAAGATGCAATTAAATGCTGAATACTTTGAGGTAAAGTAGATTGAGAAACATTGATTTCGCTTTGAGTGATACTTGAGAGCATAAGACTGCATTCCTTCTAAGAAACATGTAGAAAAAACTAAATGTTGTTTTTTCTGGTATGTCTTCATTAAAAAGCTAAATGCTTAGAGTCCTATTAATGATAAATTAGAAAATTCTCAGTAATAAAAGGTCAAACCCCTCTCCCAAGCAAAAATCACTATACTTATAGAGGAAATGCTGGTATGTCAGGGAATACTAATTGCATAATCACTATATCTTGCCATTTTCCTTGGGTGAAACCAATCTCTTTCTGAGTTCCGACGATTTCAAACCCAAATTTTTGATGGAATTGAATACTTTTCTGATTGCAAGCTAATATCTTAGCAACTACATGGTGATAATTTAATTCTCTGACTTTCTCTAATAATTGCTGTTGAAGAATTCTACCGTATCCTTTACCGATTTCAGCAAAATCAAAATAGATCGAGGTTTCACAGCAAACTCGATAACCCAAGCGTTCGCTATAACGTTTAATACTCCCCCAACCGATTACTTTTTCTTGTTTTTTTGCGACTAAGATAGTTTCTCGGGAGTTAAATTTACTCACAATTGACTTCATTTTATCCAAAGAATAGGGATAAATTTGAAAATTACTATTCCCATCAGCAACATGTTGGTTATAGATAGAAACAATTCTTTCTAAATCTTTCTCAGTAAAAGTTCTAACTATAATTGGGTTGGAATCTTGATATTTAAGCAAGGGTAGAAATTTTTCGAGCAACTTGGTCAGAATTAATTATATGTAATTTTGCTCCTTTTTCTGAATCCTAACTATTCCCCATACCTTATTTCTGATGTTTTACTTCAACAACAGTATGCACGTTGCCGCGTGGCGTAAAATCAGCTTTAACGGTAATTTCTAAAGGGTCGCAAGCTGCAACAATATCATCTAAAATTTGATTGGTTGATTCTTCGTGGGAAATATATCTATCCCTATAACTATTGATGTAAAGCTTGATGGCTTTCAACTCAACAACCTTCTCGTCGGGTACGTAAGTTATATAAATCGTGGCAAAATCGGGATAGCCGGAAAACGGACACTTACAGGTAAATTCCGGCAAAGTAATATTGATATTGTATCTTCTTCCCATACGCGGATTGGGAAAGGTAATTAACTTTCCTTCTGCAATCTCGCGCTCGCCATATTTAACTTCTGTATTTGTGTCAGTCATTTATCGTTTACAAAAAATAGTTTAGTCGGAAATAGGGAATAAGTGGATATGCAAAATTATTTGTGTCATAGCGAAGGAAGTGAAGCTATCGCAAACGCTTGTGTTCGCGAAGCGTGCCCGAAGGGCTTATACTTCGTTTCGCTGAGCCGCACGCTTCGCGTGAACGTTGCACTCGTAATGACAATATACAATTAATTTTGCCCAATTACTTAGGAGGATGAAAAGACAATCCAGAATCTAAATCAAATAACTCCTAACTCTTCTTCCTTGTCTGGACAATTTTCATCTGCCCATCCATGTGGATGGATACCGCAAACTAATAAGTTACCGTTGTAAACTTGTCCGTGGTAGTTGCGACAACCAACACAAGCGGGATTTTTTCTCTCTGTGGGTTCAACTGGATAAGGAAAATGATCTTCTGAATCATCTTCTAAAACTTCGTCAAAATCCCAATAAGCTTCTAAAAATGGTTCGGTTAAATCTTGTAAATATTGATCTACCTCAGAACGTAACGAAATTTGAACTTGTTCGCTAATTTCTTCAGTTATTTCAATAAAAGTATCTACAACTTCAGTCATACCGATGAAGAAGCGTTCTACCTCTTCCGATACTGATTTTACTATATCCGAAAAATCTTTCTGCCACTCATCCATAAAAAAACAGTCCTCACTTTTTTAATCATAGGACATTTATTTCAACGCTTTTACTGCTTCTCCCGGAGGTGGCAATTAAAAAATATAACCATCCAGCACTACAGGAAACATTTTTGACAAATGCGGTAAGTTTAAATGGTTGTAAATACTAAAATTACATCCCAAAAATATTCTATATTAATAAATCTGGAATGTCCGTTAAGGATTTGAGAACAATTACTTACTGGCATTGCAGATTATAGACATGCCTTCCAACTCCCTAGGATGTGTTTTTCTGCATCGCCGTCACGCTATAAGGGTGCGGCTAAATCTACTAAATACCCCTGCGGGGACTAGGTTAGATTAAAATGTTTAGCCTACATTACGGTAAGCTTTGTATTTATAGCCTCCGGGCTAATTGGGTTTGAAAATACGTTTTAGCTCCCCAATAAATGAGCAGAAAAATAAATTTACATTTCAATTCTGCAACGCCTAATTATTCATCATAAACAATTATCACAAGGCGCTGGGGTATTTAATTCAGATAACTATTTATCGCGCTGCAAGCGACGCAATTCATCTTGCATCCGTTTAACTTGATCGCGTAATTTATCAACATCTTCAGGTTGAGAATCTTTAGCTGCTGCTTCTTCGTCCTCCCCCAAAATTTCTATGCGACGGGGTTCACTCCGAGGCGCGCTTTCACCGCTGGCATCACTCGCAGATGATTGGGCTTGATTCATCATATCTTCTACAAACTTGCGGGCTTCATCGGTTGTCATTTCGCCCTTCGCAACCATTTCATCTGCCAGTTTTTGGGCTTGCGATCGCAATTCGGCTAAAGTTCCACCAGCCTTTTCGCTAGCATAAGAAGCTAACCCAACACCAAGGTAAAAAGCTTTTTTAGCAATATCTCCGAAACCAGGCATTATATGAGAATTATGTATAAAAACTAGGACAGCCCGGAGACTACGCCTACTGTAAGCATCCCGTATTGCTGCTACCTTCCGGTCCTGACAAGATTTGGGCGTTGCAGTTGCATAGGTCCGAGCCTACGATAAGTATAACATTAATTTCTAAAAATGTGTGACTAGTAATTGTGAATTTTGAATAATTTTGAATTATTCAACTATAAGTCGCCATTCATACAGCTTGTAGTCAACACAATTATTTTCAATTAAAGGGTCGCGCTCTACAATAGTTCGAGCTTCTTCCATTGAAGCGGCTTCAAATAGCAACATTCCACCACCGTATTCCGCCCAATAGCCTGTCTTGGCTTTGTGTCCTTTGTTTTTCAATTCTTCAACATAAGCTTTATGTGCGGGGACATACCGATCGAAAATCGATTTTTCGACTTTTCCTTCTTCTATTTTCACAAACCACGGCATTGGTTTCTATTTCCTTAAATTATCGATATCAATCAAAATATAGCGAGAGGTTGCACCGTAATGTCTATACATAATACCCGAAAAGAAGCAACTGCAAGGGCGGTCTCTGCTGTTCAATAATTTGTAAAAGATTTCGGTATTTTAGTACTATTAATAGTAATCGGTAAAATCAGTCGTTTTTATATAAGATTTACGCAAGTGTCACATTACCGGGTTGGTGAATGACACCGCGTTTTGTCTCCTTTACAAGAAGCAATCTGCCAGTTATTTATCAATTAATTCATAAGCAAGCAGACTCTTAGCAGTAGAAATTACAGCTTCTTCAGGGGTTCTTGGTTTCCATCCAAGTTCCTTCTTTGATTTTTCATTACTAACTCTCCGATACTGATTCAAATCTGGGACAATTGTATTGATAGCAGGGTCAAGTATTGCTAAAAGCCTGACAAACCAAGCAGGTGCTTTTCGAGTCGCTACTTTCTTTGCTTCTTCACCAAAATTATTGCGGAGAGTTGCTGCTATTTCGTGCAGCCACATAAACCCAGAAGCAGCTATAAATCTATTACCCGCAGCTTGTGGTGATTCCATTGCTAGTATATGTAAATCCGCAACATCGCGAACATCTACAACTCCAAATCCAATTGGTGGAATTAATGGAAAGCTACCATCCATCAATCTTGTGACGACTTCCAGAGATGAATTGACTTTTGCCTCTAACGCAGGTCCGCATACCAAACTCGGACATATTGTTGTCAATTCGATTGATTTCTCTTTGTTAACAAATTCCCATGCAGCTTTTTCGGCTATTGTTTTACTTTGGTTATAGGGTGTGAGAGTTTTATCATTTAAGTCCGTCCAATCTTTCTCACTGTAAATATAGTCTTTATTTGTCGAACGAGAACCGTTTACCGCAGCTGTTGAAGATGTCATTACCACCCTTTTGACTCTCCCACGAGTCGCAGCAGCAATCACCCGTAAAGCTCCATCCCGTGCAGGTTGTATCAGTTCATTAGGGTTTTTCGGTTGTTTTACTGGCAGTGGAGAAGCTAAATGAAGAACGGATTCGCATCCTGTAACCGCATTGTCCCAACCTGTATCGGAATCTAAAGTTGCGGTTACATATTCCATATCCGCATTATCGGGATAATGAGCTTTAATTAATGCTTGTAGCTGCTCGATTCGCGATTCCGAACGTACAGTAGCTCGAACAGAATAGCCTTTTTTCAGCAAAGCTAAAACACAACGACTGCCAATAAATCCCGATGCTCCAGTTACCAATACAGTTGATTTCTTCTGCATTATTAAAACCTCTAAATTTTCAATTTTTGATATAAAATATTTACTCTTGACACTTTTTCATTTTTTGTCAGCCTGTAATATTGACATCTTACTAAATTATGTCAGAATGTCAACAGATGGAAGAACAACAACTAGAAAAACGTCAAAGCATCATAGAAGCTGCAAAAACTTGCTTTCTTAATTACGGGTTCAAGCGAACCTCAATGGCTGATATAGCAAAGAAGGTAGGGATATCTCGTCCTGCTTTGTATTTGCATTTTGAAAATAAAGAAGCTATCTTTCGTGCTTTATCCGAGCAATTGCACGAAGCGACTTTAGAGAAAGCAGAAAAAGCTTTGCAAGAGGAAGGTAAAATAGGCGATCGCCTTTTAAAAGCGTTTGAATATCGGACGGTAGAATTATTCGCTTTAGTATGCGATTCGGTTCATGGTGAAGAGTTGATAGATATTAATGGTAAAGTAGCAGATGATATTTTCCTGCTAGCGAAAGAAAAGTTTGTGGGGATGTTAACTCAAGCTTTGCAGGAATCAGAAGAAAATGGGGAGATTATATTAGATAATTTAGATGAAAGTTTAGATATGGATGCTCGACAAGCAGCCGAACTATTAATTAATGCAACGAGTGGCTTGAAAAAAGCTGCGAGTACGGCAGAAGATTTTCGTTTGACTTTGGGAAGATTAATCAAACTGTTTGAAAAAGCAGTATTAGTCAAATAGTTGGTTAAATAATTACTGCTAAATTTTTTACAAATACAATTTATATAATCCCGGTTTTTTCTCCATAAAAATACTATTTTATGATTTATTTTGTTATAGAAAATACTTTATTTTGTAAGTAATTAACAGTTACTCAAAACAATCAAAATATAAAATCAATTTTCTCAATTATGGCATCTACTTACCAAGACAAGCAAATAAAAGTTATTCTGACAGATATTGAAGGAACTACAACCGATATTAGCTTTGTACATCAAGTTCTTTTTCCATATTCTGCCAAACATTTATCAGAATGGGTACGCAATAACTTAGAATTATCAGTCGTTCAAGATATATTGCAACAAGTTAGAGAAATTAGCAATGAATTAAATGCTGATGTCGAAAGTTGTATTAATCAATTGATGACTAGGCAAGCTGAAGATAAAAAAATTACTCCACTAAAAAGCCTACAAGGTTTAATTTGGCAAGAAGGGTATGATAAAGGTGAATTAAAATCCCAGGTATATCCAGATGCTGTTGAATATTTGCAAAAATGGTACGACGCAGGTTTAATTTTAGCTGTTTATTCTTCTGGTTCCATTGCTGCTCAGAAATTATTATTTCAAAATACTTCCGTCGGGGATTTAACTGGATTATTTTCCAATTACTTCGATACAACTACGGGAAGCAAAATCGAAAGTCAATCTTACTTGGCAATAGCCGATAAATTATCCGTACCCCCAGAGGAAATTTTGTTTCTTTCTGACTCTTCCAAAGAATTAGCTGCTGCTACTGCTGCGAATTTAAATACTTGTGTGTTAAATAGTGTAACTATAGATGTAGATATTAATTTTAATTATGTGAATAATTTTGCAGATATTGCTTTGGAATGGTGATGAAAATTATGCTGATGTGCAGCGAAGCAAGTCAGCGTAGATAATTCAAGTTATGTCATTGCGAGTGGAGCGTAGCGGAACGAAACAATCGCAAGGCTTTGAATTTCATTTACAATCTGTTACATGCTTAGGTTTAATTGTGCCGACTTACTTAGTAGTTGATTGCATAAATTCTGACTGGTTCGTTTTCTTCGTAGCGTCGGGAGACGTAGCACTGCTACGTCTCTACATACCACCAAAATTAATGAAAAGTACTAGTAGTACTTCACCACAGCAACTAAGCATCCCGTATAAACCTAAACCACTGCCGCTTCAGGTATAGCATTTTGCATTTTTGTAAATGCATCGATGAGGGTTTGTAACTGGGTATCTGCTTTCATTACTCCCAAACCCCGCACGGTAACTTTACCGGGAGAATAAACAAATCTACTCATTAAATTTTGCGGTAGTTTTTCAGCCATTAGTTTCCAAGCGGGTTCTTCCATTGGAGTTTCTAATACTATGTGCTGTTTTCCTTCAGGTTTGATGCGACTAAATGCCAAATTTTTAGCTAATTGCTTCAATTGCATTACCCGTAACAATTGATTCGCAGATGCAGGTACGCTACCATAACGGTCGTTCCATTCGGCTGCAATTAACGCTAATTCTTCTTTAGTTCTAGCTACTGCTACCGCACGATAAGCGCTCATCTTTTGATCTAAATCGGTAATGTAATCTGCTGGAATAAATGCTGTTAAATTGAGATCGATTTGAGTATCGTCAACGGTGGGAATTTCTTGTCCTCTAATTTCACGAATGGCTTCTTCGAGCATTTCCATATATAAATCGAAGCCGATAACATTCATTTGCCCGGATTGCTCTGCTCCTAATAAGTTACCGACTCCGCGAATTTCCATGTCTCGCATTGCTAGTTGATAACCCGAACCGAGTTGAGTAAATTCTTGAATCGCTCTTAATCTTTTCCTGGCTGCTTCCGATAAAGAACGCTGTCTGGGATAAAATAACCATGCATGGGCTTGAATCCCGGCACGTCCGACTCTTCCCCTTAATTGATAAAGTTGTGCCAAACCGAATTTTTGCGCGTCTTCAACTAAAATTGTGTTAACTCGGGGAATATCCAAACCAGATTCAATAATTGTCGTACAAATTAAAATCTCTGCTTCCCCGCTACTGAAAGAAAGCATGATAGATTCTAACTCGGTTGGCTCCATTTGTCCGTGAGCGATGGCAATTTTGGCGTTAGGTATCATCTCTCGAATAAATGCCGATTTATCTTCAATCCCTTCTACTCGTGGGACTACGTAAAAAACCTGTCCTCCCCTGTCTAGTTCTTGACGAATAGCAGTACGAATAGCTTCGGGATTCATCGGCGAAAGATGAGTTTTAATTGGTCTTCTCGATGGCGGTGGTGTGGTAATTAAACTCATTTCCCGAATTCCCGATAAAGACATATACAAGGTACGGGGAATTGGTGTAGCGCTGAGGGTAAGTACATCTACTTGAGTTTTCAAGGTTTTGATTTTTTCTTTTTGATTTACCCCAAACCGTTGTTCTTCATCTACTACTAATAATCCTAAATCCTTAAATTTAACGGTTTTACCCATTATTTGATGAGTGCCGACAACAATATCTAATTCTCCCGTTGTTAAACGTTTTTGAATATTGCGCTTTTCTTCGGCGGAACGGAAACGGTTGAGCAACCCCACATTGATCGGATATGGTGCAAACCTCTCCTTTAAGGTATGGTAATGCTGCTGGGTGAGAATCGTAGTTGGTGCGAGTAAAGCCACTTGCTTCCCGGCAGTAACGGCTTTGAAAATTGCCCTAATTGCCACCTCCGTTTTACCAAAACCCACATCACCGCATACTAAACGATCCATCGGACGCTCGCTTTCCATATCCCGCTTCACATCTTGAGTTGCCTTTAACTGGTCAATTGTGGGTTGATAGGGGAAGGAATCTTCCATTTCTTCTTGCCAAGGCAAATCTTCAGGATAGGTAAAACCAGTTTGTTGGGAACGCGCCGAATACAGTTTTAATAAATCCACCGCCAATCTTTTAACGGTTTTACGGACTTTATTTTTAGTATTTTCCCAAGCCTTGCCCGTCATATTATTCAGTTGCGGCGACTTGTTAGTAGTAGTGCGGAAGCACCAACTTGATCTGCTGCTACTCGTAACAATCCATCAGCATATTTAACAACTAAATAATCGCGGGTTTCATGATTGAATGTAAGACTTTCTAATTTGATAAATTGCCCTAAACCGTGATTTCGGTGAATTACATAATCACCCGGGCGTAACTTATTGGGATCGACTTGTTTAGAAGTCGCCTTTCGACGCTTGCGGACGTAACCAGGAGTAGCTAAAGTATGCTGTCCGTAGAATTCCTTATCAGTGACAACAACTAAACGATAAGTCGGTAAAATAAAACCTTCAAGCTCCGCCAATCCCGAATACTTATCAGCCACCGGAACGTGATTAATTTGCGATCTATCGATAGCTTGATAATCGCGAGGATTGGGAATAAACTGTGCCGGACAATCATGCTCTTGCAACAGCGAAACCGAACGCGAAGGTTGTGCCGAAACTAACCAAATATTAAAATTGCGATCGCGTTCTTCTCGCAATGTCTCCGCTAGCTTAGCAAAGGCACGAGGAGTAACCGGAATCGAACGAGCTGCTAAATTAACCCCATCATGACCAACTTCAGTCAATTCCGATAAATGCAAAGTTTTAAAATACGCCAAATCCGCCAAACATTCTGACCACAAACGGTGGAGTTTTGGTAATTGGACATGGGGTACTGAAGAAGTATTTTCAAGGGGAGCATTCTCTTCCCTTGTCTCGTCATCCTCTTGTCCCCCCAGTTCCCATTGCTCCTGGGCATTCTGTACCCAAAGTAAACTATGGGCATAACACTGCTCTACCTCATCAATGGCAATTAAAGTATTTTCTGGTAAATAGTCTAATAAAGAAGCAGGCTTTTCGTAAGCCACACCCAAGAAACGCCGGGTACCTTCCAATAATTGCCCCGTTTCTAACTGTTCTTTTTCTTCTGGTGAAAGATAATTTTCTACAGACGTTGTAAATTCTGCCTGGGAAATTAAAATCGGAGCAAAACTAGTAGGAGTAAGAATTATTTGGTCAATTTTATCTAACGCCGAACGCTGAGTTGATGGATCGAATTCGCGAATTTGCTCAATTTCATCGCCAAACCAATCCAAACGTACCGGCAATTCCGAAGAGACGGGGAACACATCAACAATATCGCCGCGCCGACTCCAAGTACCTTCCATTTCTACCAAAGGAACTCTTTCGTATCCCAAAGCAGCCATTTTTTCGGCAAAGCTACCAAGATTAAATTCCATCCCCTTGGCAATATTCAAACAAAAAGGTTTAAATGCTTCCGGGGGAGGTAAATGTGGTTGTAAAGCTGCATGAGTGGCGATTACTGCAACTGAGTCAGCAGAATTATCCGACTGGGGAGACAATTTAATTAAATCCGCAAGGACTTGCATTTGTCCCCAAGTCATCTCGGTTTCTGGATCGAATGGTTCGTAGGGCGATGCTTCAGAAGTAGGATAAAAATGTATCGTTTTCCATCCCATTGTTTCTAACTGCGTAGTCCAGCGTCCGGCTTCTTCCAAAGTGGAGCATACCACGAATAAATTCTGCTCCGACCTGTTCGCCAAGGCTGAAGCCACCAAGCCCTTGGGTAAACGTGGAATCCCATTTAAATTTAATGTGGAAAGCGTGTTTAACTTAGAAAGTAGTTCGGCAGTCAGAGGAGAACGCCCCAAAGCACGCACTATGGAAGAAAAAGCCATAACGTTTACAATTCGTAATTCGTAATAAACTGCATCCTATCGGATGAACCTAATTCATAATTAGGGCTGCGTAATATGCCCCAGAAGCATCAGAGGCAAATTCAGGAAATCAATTAGCAAGGGAGATTTAAACAGCAACTAAGATTGATGCAAAGGCACAACAAACCTTTTACCTCATGTTTCACATATTTGTCGTTAAATTAACCCTTTTCTAAAATACAGGCAAAAAGTCATGCAGGATTGATGCCTACTCAACTATTTTAGAAGTGTCAGCGAAAATTTTACTTTAAAACTGTTTTTCCCTAGTAAAATTACGACTGTTCCAACGGTTGACCATAGGTGAGTGTGTTCTGTATTCGGCAAATAATTTCTTTTTCAAAAGAAAATTTATATATTTAGAGTCTTTTATTGGTGAGCCTTGGATGCTAAATACTTGAAAATCAAAACTCAGCGTCGTAGTTAGCCGATAATATCGGCAATCTTAAGAATGTCCTCTAATATCGAATTACTATTTATTTTTCTGCTAATTTTCGCTAACGCCATATTTGTCATGTCAGAATTGGCGATTGTCTCCGCTCGTAAAGTCCGCCTACAACAGCTTGCCGAACGAGGAAATGCCAAAGCTAAAGCCGCTTTTGAGTTAGCTTCTTCTCCTACCGAATTCCTAGGTACCGTTCAAGTGGGGATAACTTTAATAACCATCATTGCTGGTGCCTTTGGAGAAGAAATAATTGCCCAAAGAATTTCTCCTATTTTAAATTTTATTCCCACCTATAAAGTACAGTTAGCTCGCGGTATAGCAGTATTAATAATTACTTTTTTAGCAATAATCCTGGGCGAACTAGTACCCAAACGTTTGGCATTAAATCATCCAGAAACTATTGCTTCTATTGTCGCTTTACCAATGAAAGGATTAGTAAAAATTGCTTCTCCAATTGTTTGTTTACTAAGCTTTTTTACTGATGCCACAGTACGATTATTGGGTATTAAACCTTCCACCGAACCGCAAATTACAGAAGAAGAAATTAAAGTTTTAATCGAACAAGGTACCGAAGAAGGAACCTTTGAAGAA
>ERZ1740062.917-NODE-917-length-13203-cov-3.793124_pt1 | contig 13203 bp, 9 predicted proteins | sample MGYA00581741_ERZ1740062 | MGnify/ENA primary metagenome ERZ1740062 (study PRJEB43018, sample SAMN04849747) | marine metagenome | isolation source: floating plastic debris | place: Pacific Ocean | collected 2008-09-01 | study: EMG produced TPA metagenomics assembly...
ACCAGCACACGCGTGAACGTGCCGTAAGCCGCCGCCACTGGCGCACCCTGCTCAAAAATCCCGACGCCCCACTGCACGGAGCTGTTACCCAGGTGATTGACCCGAAGACCGCCCTCGAGCTTCTCAGGGAATGCGATGCTTTGTTTGTAGTGACACTCGGAGTGGACGATGAAAGCGACCAGCGGGCCGTGCTGATAGTCGAGGCCACACTGCTCGATCATGAAGGTGTTAGCGATGGTGTCGAAATAGGCGTAATAGTTGACGTTGTTGACGTGCCCATAGGCATCGTTGTCGATCCAACGTGTTGGCATGGGTAAGTACCAACCGTAGTGATCTCTGCTTCTTGTTGTGTCTTGCTCAGTCATAAATCGCTTTTGGGTTATCGAACCGAAACATCGTGCCTCTGTTCCTGTCTTTTTAGTACGTTGATCGCTATCAGCGTCTGCGTCAATAGATTCGTCGCTCGCTTCTTGAGCGGCATGACACGCTTTCCGAAACCTGGCAAAGGTTGTACGTCGATACCGGTCGGGTCATTACGCCCCGTGTGAGTGTCTGTTCGTGCAGGCTGAGCATCCGTATCGGATGGCGCACCGAAACTGACTGCAGGCATCATGCTTGCCTTAACGACTTCGAAGATCGAAAAAAAAGCACTCAATTAGCGAGCGCTTTATTGGGTTGGCCCTGTTCAGGCTGTCGACTAGTTGCGACTGCGGCTGCGTCCCGATGAGCGGCTGCTGCCACTCGATCGACGCGACGATGAAGCACGACTACTGCGAGCGCTGCCACGCGATGACGACATTCGCGAATTGCTGCTGGCACCACTGCGTGATCCACTCGCGCGGCTTGATGACGCCTGACGGCTCGGGCTGGCAGCACGCTGCGTGCGCTGTGGCGCGCTGCTGCGACGTGCTGTGTTCGGCGACGCTGACCGAGTGCGCGTCGACCGGTTGGCTGTGCCTGAGCGGCTGGACCGGTTTGCCGTCGCACGGCTGGTCGTCCCGCGACCGCTCGTGAACCGAGAGCTCGATTGCGAGCGACTGCCCGACGAGTACTGCTTCACTGGCGCGCCAGTCGCGCGTGACTCTCCGCCGCGTTTGGTCGTACGGTTCTGAGCGCGATTGTTCCGCGTATTGGCGCGTTGCGTCGTCCGAGTCGACCGATTCGTGGCACGAGCATTTGTTCGGTCGGACCGGCTGGTGAACCGACTATTGGCACGGTTTTGCGTTCGCGTCGCACGGTTATTGCTCGCGTTCGCTTGCCGATTGCCGGACGCAAAGCGCTGTCCGCTGGCACGGTTCGTGTTTTGTCGGCGCGCCGAGTCACTCGCGTTGCGGCGGCTGTTGCCGGCGAAGCGGCTCCGATTGCTCCGGTTGTTGCGTACCGTGCCCGGCTGGGCTCGTGTGTAGCCGTTGCGGTTATACGTCAGCTGGCGACCGGCCGTACGGTTGCGGCTGTAACCTGGGCGTGAGCCGTGGAAGCGATTCGGGAACCACCGATAGTGGCCGCGCCGATTGAAGCGACCGGTACCGCCATACACGAAGTAGTCGCGGCTGTGGCGGTGGCGGAAAAATCGGCGCGAGTTGAATCGGAAACCGTAGACCGGGTGGCGCACGGTATCGAAGTAATTCAAATGCAGGAACCGGTTGTGCCACGAGATCGCAAACGCGGTGCTGACACCCCAGAAGAACGGGTCGCCATAAAAACGATGGCCGACCGCATACGGGTGGTAATACAACGGGTACCCGACATCATGGTAGAAGTAGGTGCGATACGGTCGACGTACGACAACCTCGACGGGATCGTAGTAGGGCACGTAGATCACTTCCGGAGCGGCCGGTGCGATGACAACGCGATCCGCGGCACGGGTGATGATCTGCCGGTCATCGGTTTCCAGATTGCCGGCGAGATATGCCTGATCGCGAAAGCGCTCCACCGCCTCCAGCACCTCGGTTTGCTGACCCAATACGGCCTCGCCAAGCTGCCAGGTCCAATCGAGATCCTCATTCAGCAATGCGAGCGCTTCGGGATAATTCAGCAGAGCGACAATGGCGTCGTCCCACGCCGGGTCGGGCGTCGCGTTCTCGGCATTCGCGCCATCGTCCAGAAAGCGTTGTGCCTCGACAAGCTGTAACGGATACGTGGCAGCGGGCAACACAATGGCCAGCAGGTCGTCCGGATACAACGCGACCGGTGCCACAAGATTGTCCAGCTCGGACGCTGAGAGCGGGGCGCTGGCAGCGTCGCGGTCTTGTGCCACCGCTGTGACAGCCGCGGCGGCCAGCAACAAGCCGACCAGCCAGAGGCTCATCGCCCGCAAGGGTAGCCGGTTTAAAACTCGCGAGTTCATCGCATTCCTCGTGCGCCGTTAACGACGCCTGTTAGCACAGTTGCCACAATAAGCGGGTTTAGCTGAACCCAAGCTTAACACCAGGCTGTTGAGACAATGATCACGCAGATTCAAAGCTTTCTAGAAAAATTCGATAAACTGATGATTTTAAATAAAATAAATTAGTTATCAATGAGGACATTAACTCGTATTTCGTCAAATCTGTCGACGCCGTAAAGATGGCGGGGCTTATCGGCAATCTCACCCGCGTGGGATCGACAGCGCCGATCGGGATGACGTTGCGCTCAAGCAGCAGCGAGATTGTTTCGCAACGGCCGCCGTCGACTAATGCCCGCATGTGGCCGATCTCTTCTTGCTCGTCGGGTATGCGATGATAACCAGCGCGCGCTAATCCTATTCCCTGAGTCACGTCTTGATGTCGCATCACTGGTTGCACAACCGAACGCTTTGGCTGTTGCTTGGCTGTCAGGTCGCCTCCGTCTGTGGGTCGGTGGTCATTGTGAGCATCGGTGGCCTCGTTGGGGCGGAGTTGGCGCCCACGCCGGTTTGGGCGACGCTGCCGGTGTCATTGATGGTCGTCGGCATGGCCACCAGTGCCGCCCCAGCCGCGCTGTTAATGGCGCGTGTCGGTCGTAAACCTGTCTTTCTGGCTGGGATCCTCATCGCATCGATGTCGTTGCTGCTTGCCTGGTACGGCATGCGCGAAGCTTCTTTCGGCTGGTTCTGTGTTGGTTTGTTTGGCTTCGGTATGAACATGGCCTGCGTTCACCAATATCGTTTCGCGGCGGCTGAAAGCGTCGCCCAGCGTCATGCGGCCGGTGCCCTATCGTTAATTCTATTGGGCCCCGTGGCTGGTGCGCTGATCGGGCCAGCGCTGCTCGATACGCTGCGTGACGGCGCGGCCGTTGCCGGTACGGCACCGGTCTTTGTCGGTTTGGCGGTCGTGATGATCATTGCTGCCATCCTGATGGGGGCAACGCATATGCTTGGGCGAGACAGCGACGTGCCACCCTCGCACAGCGCGGAGACGTCGGTGCGCCCCCCGCAGCTGACGATCGCGCTCGCGATCTGCGCAGGCGTCAGCGCGTACGCGATCATGTCACTGATCATGACGGCCACGCCCATCAATATGCATCACGTCGACGGTTTCGATATCGGTACGACGGCACGCGTTATCCGGGCGCACGTGATCGCGATGTATCTGCCATCCGTTGTGTTCGCCACACTGATCGCGTGGTTCGGCGTTCGCCGTCTATTGTTTGTCGGGATCGTCTGTTATGCGGCGGTGCTGGCAACAGCGCTCAGCGGCCGAGGCCTCGGCCACTACACGATTGCGTTGGTGGCGCTGGGGCTCGGATGGAACCTATTGTACCTCGGCGGCACTTACCTGATTACCCAAAGCGCGAGTGGGCCCGGTCGTTTCAGACTGCAGGCACTCAACGAGTTTGCCGTGTTCTCGATCTCTGCACTCGCATCACTGGCAGCCGGCGCGGTGCTATATCGCTTCGGTTGGTCGTACCTGCTGATGGCGCCCATCCCGTTTCTCGCGATGATGGTGGTTCTACTGGCTGGCGAGCGCCGCAGCGCCGCACCAGCGGTACAGACTTAGAAGTTGAACGAGAAGGAGACTGCTGCCACCGGGTACCACTCGTAGTCGCCCAGCTCATCTTCCAGCTCGAGCCGCTCCTGTTCTAGTGCATCACGGAACGTAGCGTCGGTCGCCAACACGCCGTCCGCGGCGAGATCCAATGCGACCGACCCTTGATACATTACGCCGGCATCGAAGTGCAGGCCAAACGTATCGAACACGCGGAAGTCCAGGCCGACACCGGCATACGGTGCCACTGAGTCGAAGGTGGCTTTGCCGCGAAGGTTGCCGACATCATTCGCGTCGAAAGTCTGTCCACCAATATCGAACGTGCCGGTGTTGGCGCCGAGGAAGCTACCTTCATTGCCGTTGGCCACCAAACCTGCAGAGACGCGGAACGGGCTTAACGGCGCCCGGGCATTCAGCGTCACATAAGCGCTGGAGAGATCCAGCTCGACGTCATAGTCGATACCGGCCTCTTCACGGGTCGTGTCGTACGTGTATGTATTGAAGCCTGCGCGCAGATCTAGATAGGGGATCGGGCGCCAGGTGGCTTCCAGTCCGAGGCCCTGGGTGCCGGCTCGCAGGCCAATCCATAAGTCGTCGTCGGCTTGAACTGGCGCTGTCAAACACGCTGCGAGGAGACCGGCCGCAGCAATCCTGTGCATTTTCATCGTCGCTTCTCCAAGTGAGGCAGATTATGTTCGCTAGCCTAGCTAGGGATCACGCTGTCGGGTGTGCGTCAGGTCACGCTTTTGGCTTGTCAAACCATCGTCAGGGAGGGGGCGTGTCGTATGTCAAAGAATCGCGAAAAAGCTCGCAATTTCGATAATTTGGCGTTTAAAAGGGCGGGCCGATCCAGTAAAATCCGGATTGGTCGCTAAGGCCATACACCCCACAACAAATGCTAGTGATCGAACCGCTGGGACGCGGTGGAACTGACATAACATGAGCAAAGAACTCCAGGCGCTGATTCAGGGCACCCCTCTGAATGGCGCGAACGCCGCGATTATCGAGCAATTGTACGAAGATTATCTCGATGACCCGAAATCGGTACCCGCTTCCTGGCAGGGCTACTTCTCTAGCCTGATCAACGGCGCCGACCGCTTTTCCGAGATCGCGCATGGCCCGATTGTCGATGCGCTGAAACAACAGGCGAAACTGCGGTCGACGCAGACGGGCAAGCGCTCGCAACGCGCCGTTGCCGGCACTACGAACGAAAAACAGGCCGCGGTTTCGCGATTGATTCAGGTCTACGCGCTGCGCGGTCACCAGATCGCCGACATCGACCCGCTGGGGTTGATGCACAGAGAAGAGCCTCGCGTGTTGCAGTTCGACTTTCTGGGGTTAGACAAAACCGACCTCGATAACGAGTTTTACACTGGCGGGCTTGCCGGCACCGGGCATAAACGGATGAAGCTCCGGGATATCATCAGCCTGCTGCGCAGCATTTATTGCGGCACCACAGGCGCGGAGTTTGCTCATGTCTCTCGATCGCGCGAACGACTATGGCTGCGAGAGCAATTTGAGGCGCTGATTCGGAAACCTTTCACAGCAAAAGAGCAGCGCTGGTTGCTCAAGCAGCTTACTCGGGCCGAGACGCTCGAGCGCTATCTACACACGCGCTATGTTGGACAAAAGCGGTTCTCGCTGGAGGGCGGCGAAAGTCTGAGCCCGATGCTGGACTAAGTGGTGCAGGCGGGTGGTGCGGCCGGCATCAAAGAATTGGTCATCGGCATGGCCCACCGCGGGCGCATCAATGTTCTGGTGAACGTGCTAGGCAAGGCGCCGCAAGATCTGTTCTCGGAGTTCGAAGGTACCTATAACCTCGACGAGATGACGGGCTCCGGCGATGTGAAATACCACAAGGGCTTTTCGGCGGATATGAAAACAGCAGGCGGCAACGTGCATTTGTCGCTGGCCTTCAACCCGTCGCACCTCGAAATTGTGAACCCCGTCGTCGAGGGCTCTGTGCGTGCGCGACAACTGCGACGAGGCGATCATGAGGGCACCACGATTCTGCCTATTTTGATTCATGGCGACGCGGCGTTCGCCGGGCAAGGTGTGGTGACCGAAACGTTCCAGATGTCACAACTGCCGGCTTTCCGTACCGGTGGTACCGTCCACATCGTCATCAACAACCAGATCGGTTTCACAACGAGCGACCCTCAGGATGCACGGTCCACGCCGTATTGCAGCGATGTGGCGAAGATGATCGAAGCGCCGATCTTCCATGTCAATGGCGACGACCCGGAGGCGGTCATTCGCGTGACCCGTCTGGCACTCGATTACCGTCAGAAATACGGTAAAGACGTCGTTATCGATCTCGTTTGTTATCGCCGCTTAGGTCACAACGAAGCGGATGAGCCCGCCGCGACACAGCCACAGATGTACGCGAAGATTCGCAGCCACAAAACGACGCGCGAACGATATGCCGAATCTCTGATGTCCGCGGGTGTCATGAGCCAAGAGGACGTCAACGGTTTAATTGAGCGCTACCGCGCGCGACTCGATGACGGCCGACCGGTGCCGCGTGCGCTGCTCGGTATGATCGGCAACGAATACACGATCGATTGGTCGCCCTACATTACCGGCGATCTGCTCAGTGCGGCTGACACCGGTGTCGACCTCGATCGCGTCAATGGGCTCGGCAAGATGCTGCTGAATCTGCCGGACGACCTGACATTGCATTCTCGTGTCGACCGCATCATGGCCGCGCGCCACAAAATGCTGGCTGGCGAACAGGATATGGACTGGGGCTTTGCCGAGACCATGGCGTATGCGACGTTGCTCGAAGATGGTTTCGATGTGCGTCTTACGGGCCAGGATAGCGGGCGAGGCACCTTCTTCCATAGACATGCGGTGCTGCACGCGCAAGGTGAAGATCGCGAGTACATTCCGTTGCAGCATTTGGTCAATCGACCAGCGGCATTCACTGTTACTGATTCCTTCTTGTCGGAAGAAGCCGTCATGGGCTTCGAGTATGGTTTTGCAACCACGGAGCCACGCACGCTGGTGATTTGGGAGGGCCAGTTTGGCGATTTCGCGAATGGGGCACAGGTTGTTATCGATCAGTTCATCAGTTCAGGCGAGTCGAAGTGGGGTCGTTTGTGCGGTCTGACTCTCTTCCTGCCACACGGATATGAAGGCCAGGGGCCGGAACACTCGTCTGCACGCCTCGAGCGTTTCCTGCAACTGTGCGCGGAGCACAATATGCAGGTCTGCGTGCCGTCGACACCGGCTCAGATGTTCCATATGCTCCGACGTCAGATGGTGCGCCCAGTGCGTAAGCCGCTGATCGTGATGACACCGAAGAGCCTGCTGCGACACAAGCTCTCCGTGTCGCCGCTGTCAGACCTTTCAGAAGGCCGATTCCATACAGTCATCGACGAAATCGACGACCTTGATCGCAGCGCTGTCAAACGCGTCGTTTTCTGCAGCGGAAAAGTCTACTTCGACTTGCTGGAGCGTCGGCGGGCGGAGGAAATCCAAGACGTCGCTATCGTGCGAATCGAGCAAATCTATCCTTTCCCGATCGATGAATTTGCGGAAGCACTGGTGAGTTACCCGAATGCTGAGACTATCGTCTGGTGTCAGGAAGAGCCGCGCAATCAGGGCGCGTGGTACCAGATTCGTCATCGCCTGCAGCAGCCGCTGCGCAGCCGACACTCATTACATTACGCAGGTCCTGTAAGTGCGGCGGCTCCGGCCGTGGGTATTCCGGCCATGCACAGCAAGATTCAGAAAGCACTGGTGGAGTCTGCGCTGGGTATCACGCAGCTAATCGACGAAACCGACCTATAAACCCGACATTACACCGTGCGAAACCTGTTCGCGCAGCAACCCGAATTCAACGAAGAGAACGACCATGTCAACCGAAGTAAAAGTACCGCAATTGCCCGAGTCGGTGGCGGACGCCACGCTGGTGTCCTGGCACAAGCAACCTGGCGATACCGTCCGTCGCGACGAAAACCTGGTGGATTTGGAGACGGATAAGGTAGTCCTTGAGGTGCCTTGCCCAGTCGACGGCATGTTGAAGGAGATCAAGCAAGCCGATGGCGCGACAGTCGTCAGTGGCGACTTGCTGGCGGTTGTGGAGGCGGGCGAGGTTGCCGATGCGCCAGCACCAGCAGAAACATCGGACGAGCCGGCAGCCAAAGCCGATTCGCCTGCGCCAGTCGCCGAACCCGAGACATCATCGAGCGGTGGGAAGGATAGCGGCAAGTTGAGCCCGGCCGTACGGCGGTTGGTAGAAGAGCATGATCTCGACCCGGCGCGCATCAAGGGCACGGGTCGGGACGGTCGTATTTCGAAAGCGGATGTGATGCACCATCTCGAGAGTGGCGACGACAATGCCGCGGAAGACGCCAGTGGTGCGAGTGTTGGCAGCAGTGTCGCCGCACGCACGGAGCGCCGAGTGCCGATGCCCCGCCTGCGTGCCACGATTGCCAAGCGCATGGTCGAGGCGCAACACAATGCGGCGATGCTGACGACCTTCAATGAAGTTGATCTCACCGAAGTCATCGCGCTTCGCGCGCGTTACAAAGATGCATTTACTGACACACATGGCGTCAAGCTGGGCTTTATGTCGTTTTTCGTGCGTGCTGCGGTGGAGGCGCTGCGCAAGTTCCCGTTGGTGAACGCATCGATCGACGGCAATGAGATCGTCTACCACGACTATCAGGACATCGGCATTGCCGTATCGACCGATCGTGGTTTGCTCGTACCGGTATTGCGCGATGCGGGCTTGATGTCGTTCGCCGATATCGAAAAAGGTATTGCGGCCTATGGCCAAAAGGCACGGGAGGGTAACATCGGGATCGACGACCTGACCGGTGGCACATTTACGTTCACCAACGGCGGCATCTTTGGCTCAATGATGTCAACGCCTATCCTGAATCCGCCGCAGACCGGTATTCTCGGCATGCACTCGATCATGGATCGCCCCGTCGCTATCAATGGCCAAGTTGAGATTCGTAAGATGATGTATCTCGCCCTGTCTTATGACCACCGTATCATCGACGGCAAAGAGGCTGTGCAGTTTGTCGTGACGATCAAGAATGCCCTGGAAGACCCGGGTCGCTTGCTGTTGCAGGTATAAGACCCCATATCCTCAATATCTAATGAATCGGTGGCGATCAACGACCGCCCAGTGGGACACATTATGAGTGAACAATACGACGTCATCGTCATCGGCGGCGGACCGGCGGGATACCCGGCAGCTATTCGTGCAGCGCAACACGGCAAGAGCGTTGCGTGCATCGACAACTGGAAGAACTATGACGGCAGCCACGCTTTTGGCGGCACCTGCCTTAACGCCGGTTGCATACCGTCCAAGGCGTTATTGGAATCATCCGAGCTGATGCATCGCGCGCAGCACGAATTCGCGAGTCACGGCATCTCGGCCGACAATATTGCGCTCGACCTTGCCGCGATGCAGAAACGCAAAGCTGGAATTGTCAGCCAGTTGACGGGCGGTATCAGCGCATTGTTCAAATCGAACAAGGTCACGGGGTTGCGCGGACATGGCAAGCTGCTCGCGAACAACAAGGTTGAGTTCTCGCCCGCGGATGGCGAGCCCCAAACACTGACCGCCAAGCATGTCATTCTTGCGTCTGGCTCGCAGCCGATTGAGTTGCCGTCTATGCCGTTTGACGGCAAACACATCGTCGATTCCTGGGGTGCGCTGGAATTCGACGCCGTGCCGAAGAAGCTTGGCGTGATCGGTGCCGGTGTCATCGGGCTGGAACTCGGCAGCGTGTGGAGCCGGTTGGGATCCGAAGTCACGGTACTGGAGGCCATGCCCGACTTCCTGGCCATGGTCGATCGCCAGATTGCGAAAGATGCTGAACGTCAGTTCCGCAAACAAGGACTCGACATCAAGCTTAGTGCGCGTGTCTCATCGGCAAAGGTGTCTCGTGGCAAAGTGAAAGTTGCCTACGAAGACAAAGACGGTGAGCAGTCGATGACTTTTGATCGTCTGGTCGTCGCTGTGGGTCGACGGCCGTTCACCGAAAATCTGTTCGCAGACGATACGGGGATCACGGTCGATGAGCGAGGCTTTATCGAAGTCGACGACGAATGTCGCACGAAGGTGCCTAACGTGTATGCGGTCGGCGACTGCGTTCGCGGGCCGATGTTGGCGCACAAGGGTACGGAAGAGGGTGTGATGGCGGCAGACCTGATCGCCGGCGAAGTCGCTGAGGTCAACTACAACGTGATCCCTTCAGTCGTCTACACGGCGCCAGAAATTGCTTGGGTAGGTTTGACGGAAGAACAGGCGCGGGAAGCGGGTAAGGACATCAAGACCGGAACCTTCCCATTTGCCGCCAGTGGACGTGCCAAAGCGATGGAGCAAGCCTCCGGTATGGTGAAGATCGTCAGCAGCAATGACGACGACGAGATCCTCGGCGTGCACATCATTGGGCCGATGGCCGGTGAGCTCATTGGCGAGCTGGTCTTGGCAATGGAATTCCGCGCGAGCACGGAAGACATTCAACGCACCGTACACGCGCATCCGACGCTGTCGGAAGCTGTGCACGAAGCATCGCTGAGCGCCGACAAACGTGCGTTACACGCGATCAATCGTTAGCGCGCAGAACACACACACCAAAGACATAGTGCTACGTGCTCACGGTGATATCTTCGTCACCGGCCGGGTACGACTGCTATGCGCTTGCCTCAGGATTGGCGTTCTACCCGCACAACGCCGGCTACTTGCGACAGTTTGGTGAGTGCGCGACTCAGACTATCCAGACCGTCAACCTCGGTGTGCAGCTGGACGATGGCGCGTAATGTCTTGCGATTCACTTTGGAAGAATTACCAAGAATGCGAACATTTTCGTCATTCAACACACCACTGAGATCTTTCAGTAGTCCGTTTCGGTCCGATGCCTCAATACGAATGCTGACCGGGTAGCGCGCTTCCTTGTCGCTGCGCCACGCGACCTCGATCAGGCGCTCGGGCGCTTTGCTACCCAGTCGCTGCAACGCACTGCAACGCTGCGTGTGTACCGAAATGCCACGGCCTTGCGTGATATACCCCTGGATCGGCTCCGGTGGCACGGGATTACAACACCGTGCGAAGTGGGTCATGACCGAGTCGGTGCCGTCGACCAGCACGGCACCACGTCCGCTCGGTTTGTGTTTGCGGCTACGTTTTTGTTTGGGCTGCTCCTGGTCTGCCGGCGCGATCAATTTCTGCGCCGCATGGAACACTGCAGCCGATGTAATGTCACCGACGCCGAGCGCGATACAAAGGCCATCAACGTCGTCGTAGCCCATGTGTGTGGCGAGTTTCGCGATTGGCAGATCCCGGATATTCATGCGCTGCAGTTCGCGCTCGAGGTGGTCCCGCCCTTGCTTGCGGTTGATTTCTTTGTCTTGTTGGCGGAACCAACTGCGCACCTTGGTACGGCTGCGCGCTGAGGCGAGGAAGCCGCTACGCGGCGACAGCCAGTCTCTGCTCGGGTTCGGCTCTTTCGCGGTGATGATCTCGATGCGGTCGCCGTTGCGAATCTGGTAGGTCAGATTGACGATGCGCCCGTTGGCTTTGGCGCCGCGACACCGATGCCCTATCTGGGTATGTACCTGGTAGGCAAAATCGAGTGGTGTCGCACCCGCGGGTAGGTCGATGATATCGCCGCGTGGTGTGATGGCGTAGACCCGGTCGCTGAATACGCCGTCACTAAGGCTGTCGAGCATATCGGCGCTACCGGCTTCACTGCCTTCGAGCAATTGCCGCAACCACGCGATTTTTTGCTCGAACGCACTGCTGCTGGTGCCGCCTTCTTTGTAGCGCCAGTGGGCAGCAACACCGAGTTCTGCCTGAGCGTGCATATCCTCGGTGCGTATCTGGATTTCGAGCGGGCGACCCTCGGGCCCGAACACGGCCGTGTGTAGCGATTGGTAGTTATTGCCTTTCGGGTTGGCAATGTAGTCGTCAAATTCCTCGCGAATGTAGGGCCAGCGGTTGTGTACGACGCCGAGTGCGGTATAGCACGCCGTGACCGTGGCTACGATGATGCGCACAGCGCGAATATCGAACAGATCATCAACCGACACATTTTTTCGCTGCAACTTACGATAGATAGAGAAAATGTGCTTAGGCCGCCCCGATACCTTGGCGTCCAGCCCGGCGTCGCCCAATAGTGTCAGTAGCTCGTTGCGGGCATCTGCGATGTAACGTTCGCGTTCGTTGCGACGTTCATCCAGTTGCTTCGCGATGGCCTTGTAGTCGGCCGGTTGCAGAAACCGAAACGCAAAGTCTTCCAGTTCCCATTTCAGTTGCCAGATGCCCAGACGGTTGGCAAGTGGTGCAAAAATTTCGCGGGTATCCCGCGCCAGCATTTGCTGCTCTTCCACCGATGCCTCACGCGCCGCACGCAGGTCGCAAAGCTGCAGCGCCAGCCTGACGATGACCAGGCGATAGTCGTTGACAACCGCCAGCAACATGCGACGCAACCCTTCCGACTGTGCTTCCGGCAAGCGCTCGCCCGGAAGCCATTGGCCCGGTAAGGAAAAGTCTAGCAGTGTCACTAATTCGCGACAGTGTGCTGCGATCGTCTTGCCCGCGTGTTTTTCTACGAAATTCAGTGACACCGCCTCGGCACGCAAGAATGGCGCGAGCGAGGCGCAGTCCAGCATGGTCGCGTCGAGACCGAGGCCCACCGCAACTTCGCGAACGGCACTCGATAATGCCGTCAGGTCGGGGTCGTCTGTCTGTGCGTGCAAACGGTCATGCCAGACTGGCGCGTTAGCTTCGCCGGCGGCATGTCCCTTTGGTAGCTCTTGTCGTGGATGCTGTGGCATTCGCCTGCCAATGTCCTCTTGAAAACCGGGCAGATTGCACGCCCGATAACCGGTATCATAACCAAAACGGGAGCGTTGTCGTCGCCTGAACCAATTTGTAGACGACGGGTCGCACACACTGACAGACAACCGAACTGGATTAAGCCAGAAATCAGGAGAATGACGATGACCAGACTTCGTATTCGTAGTGCAGGTTCGCTCGTGCTGACACTTGCTCTAGCGCTCACTGCCACGGGCCATGCTGCGGAACTTGATTTGAATTTGAATGACGATGCGGCGCGTCTCAGTTTCGCCAGCGATATCACCGCGCGCAATCTTCGGTTCGACCTGGGCTGGTTGCATCACCAGGATCGTGGCGATGTCGTCAATGTCGGACTGCACCTGACCGGTGAGGCATCGCCTGGCGCTAACCCCGTCATCGGTGGTCTCGGTGGCAAAATTTTTGTGATCGATCCGG
>ERZ1740062.918-NODE-918-length-13189-cov-9.728643_pt1 | contig 13189 bp, 19 predicted proteins | sample MGYA00581741_ERZ1740062 | MGnify/ENA primary metagenome ERZ1740062 (study PRJEB43018, sample SAMN04849747) | marine metagenome | isolation source: floating plastic debris | place: Pacific Ocean | collected 2008-09-01 | study: EMG produced TPA metagenomics assembly...
CAACGGGAGGAACGGTACTAATGGACGAAACGGTACAAACGGTAAAAACGGCACCAACGGTAAAAACGGTACTGATGGAAGAAACGGTACTAATGGAAAAAACGGTACTAATGGAAGAAACGGTACTAATGGAAGAAACGGTACTGACGGACGGAACGGAATTAACGGGTTTAACGGTATTAATGGACGAAACGGAATTAATGGAAAAGACGGTCGTACTATGGGTGGTCGCTCAGGAGCTAACGGTAGAAACGGCATAGACGGGAAAGACGGTAAGAATGGTGAAGATGGAAAGGACGCTGACGTGAAATTTTTATCAGTAAAAGTTCCAGTTTGTCGCTGCTATGAAGACAGCGGAGAATGGAAAGTCAAAAAAGAGTTTGAGACAGTTAAAGCTATTGCTAATAAAGCGGGAACCGCTAGCAATAAAGCAACAATTATTTCAGAGCATGAGGAGTTATATAAAGCTAATTCCGAGTTATGTTTAGCTAAAAATAATGAGTTTGAAGCTTACTTGTCAGTACCTGATTATTGGCAAACTAAAGTAGGCCAAAGACCGCAACTAGCTATTCAATTTGGGGAATTAATTAACGGAAAGTTAGGTAGAAGTCGGTGGACATTAATCATTCCACACTATAAATACGGAGAAAGTTACAATCCTAAATTTCTGGACTTTAAAAAAGGAAGTGTTAGAGGCATAAAAGTTTTGAATGACAACTCACATATCATTGTTTGGTGTAAAACGAAAAGTGAATGCAAGCGCGTAATAAACAATTTCTTACAGTACGTTCCATTGGAGAAAACAAAAGGTTCTTTACCAATAGAAACAGTGGAAACAAACAGGAATTTTAAACAAGCTTTAGTTACGCCTACGCTTTGTCAATACTTCCCTACAGGTCAAAAAGATGAATTACCACTTTGGAGTAAAAAATTGAGAGATAAAAAATGAGCTTTTTAGAGCTTGCACCTATTTTTTTAATCAACAAAAAGCAAGTTATTAAACTTAAAGACTTTGCAAAATTACTCAATTATTCAGATGTTTATTTGCTACGAATTGTAAAAGGATTATCAAAAATAGGAATAAAAATAGGTTTTAAGTATAAACGTAACTGGTATATTGTTCTCCCCCAAAAACCAATAAAATCTATTCTTAACAATGAAAATAATTTAAGCAACACGATAAAGCAAAACACTAATACAGTAACTACACCATCTGGAAGCGAAATAGATGTAAATTGGGCAGCAGCATTAGATAATATACCTATTGCTGTACGTTTTGTATTAGAAGAAACTTTATTTAATCCAACATCAATTGATAAGCAGTTAATGCTACCAATAAGTTTTGGTAACGAAGTTTCTTCGACACTAGGGCCAAAGAGACTAACTTCATTTAAACCCATTAATTTAGGGAGTTTTCAGAGTACAAGTAGATATAAGTATGGATATTATATTGAGTATAAGGAATCACATATGTCTACGTTTGACCCTGGTACTTCTGGATTATTAAACTCTACACAGTTACCCGCTGCATTTTTTGAAATATGTAGAGCATTAGATGCTGCTGAAAATGCAAGAAATGGCGCTAACCCCGGATTAGCTCCTCAAAGGAATATTTCTACTACAGTAAGTTTTGATACTGGTACTATAGCTGTTGCAGCAACTCTTCCTATCACCGTTGCAATTGGCGCTAACGGTAAAGTCGATGTAACAGCAAGTGACTACCTAGGAGCTGGATTCGCTGATTTTGATTTGACCGCGAATGGAGATGGACAGCTGACATCGGATACATTACCAGAAGCTTTAATGGAAATGGCTACCACTCTTTCTAATGCAGAAAAGGCTGTCACACCTGCTGAAAACCAGCCAGACAACGTACAGGTAGTTTTTGATTTAGAAGAAGGTTCTGCAACAATTTCAGCTAACTTGCCGTTTACCTCAGCAGCAGCTTCTGATGGCGCTGTAACAGTTGTAGCTATTGACTACCTGCCGTAAGTGATTTGATGTAAAGATTATTGGTAGTAAAAATAGACTATGGCAAATACTAAAAATAGCAAAAAATTAGGACCTAGAGTTACTGTTTTGTTTTCTGCAGCGTCTAGCACGGGAAAAGGTAATACCAAAAATAAAACCAAGTATGTTTACATGCGTAAAGCTACGGCTGATTATTTTGGTTTTAAAGCGGTTCCAGATGCCCAGGTAAAAACCAAAAACAACCGAAACATGGCGGTTAGAGGAAGTTTTGGTGCTGGAAGCATTACTATCTATAACAGGTCGGGAGAAAAGACTAAATCTATTAAAATACCTGTTCCAGCAGGAGCAACGATTTCACAAATAAAGCAATTTTTGCAAAAAGCATCAAAAAACAAACCTGATTCTTTTTCTTCTGTTAATGGCAGAAGTTATCCTGTGACAACTAACGCTAGGAATTAATAATCTGTGTTAGTGCATAAAGCTAACTATAAATTGGAGTTGAAATACCTTCAGTTTATTACTTTTCCTTACGTATTTAGCTCCCATCAGAATGAGCTAATAATCAATCTTCAAGCTAAACCAAAAAGACAATACAGAAGTAGTGGATTAGTTGAGCAAATATTGATTGATTACCCCAACCAAATAGTAATTAAATCGCAACCTTTAAGGTTTAACAATCAACTCCTCTATTTTGAAGATAAAGGTAGATTTCAGTTGAGATTTAGACCTAATTACTATTTGGGTAATTTTACAATATCTATCAAAATTAATGAGCAAAAATCTACTTGCGATATTTGCCCTAAGTTAGACAGAATAGAACAGAAGATAAATGATATTTCGGAGTATGGGACGTAATGCCATTTATTAAAGTAGGACGCTTTAATTTAACTGATAAATGGCAGTTTACTCCAGAAATAACAGGGGAATTAATCAAAATCGAGACGGTTGATTATGTTTTTGCTAATGAGGAATATTTAAAAGCAGCAGTTGCGCTTGCTTTTAAAACTGAAGATGAAACTAATACTTTATTCCGGCAACTTCTAAGTTATCGAAATGAAAAAGATTTGTTTGAATTTAGCATTCCTCGCGGTGTAGAAAATTGGTCAATCGGACTCAAGCGTCTTGATAAATCTTCAGTTGCTTGGTTAGTCGATGTTTATGTGTTTGAAGGGTACATCGTTGAAGAAAATATTGCAGAAAAAATCACTACAAGGGTAATAGAAGCTATGAGTAACATTTATTCACGCGGCAATGAAGCTAATCTTAAGCCTGAATCTGGCGAGAAAAGTTTAGATGCTGGTGTGGTTAGGACATTAATTCAAAGCAACGACGACCGCGCCTATCTAACTATTAGAGTTGAAAATGAAGGCGTTATTTTATTTGCTGACAAGGACGAGCAAGGCAATGGTGTAAACGTCATTGAGGAATTGGCTCCAGGTGAAGTATACAGCTTACCAATTGCTGACGGCATTTATCACGGTAATATTTATGCTTTATCTGAGAACAGCACAACTATTAGTTTCACCGAATTCACCAAATAAAAGCTTATGTCATGGCTAGATATAGTTAAGCTTCTACTAGAAGCTTTAAGTCCAGTGTTAATTGCTCTTTTAAGCAAAAACACAGAATTGACAAAAAGAAATTTGCAGCACGTGGATAAGCTACAGCACGAGTGGCGAGATAGAATGCGTCAACATGAATCTTTTCAACAAGAAATTAAGCTTGCTGTAAAAGACAATGACGCGGATATCAAGAAAATATTGTCGTTATGGAATGACTCCCGTGGGGATTCAGTCTAGTAAATTGATTTGAAGCGAATGTTCGGAGTAGTGGGTCTGTACTACTCCGAACATTTCAAGTAACTAGCATTTTGACTAACTCTTGATAAAGCAAGTTACACGTTTTACTCATCAGTTTACTTTGAACGTGCTTACCTTTGAGCTTTACCGGGGATTTTTTAATCAAATCTCGGTGTTCAAGTAGCTTTCGTCCCACATCGGTATTGGGTAGATTCCCAGGCTCTACTAAAGTCAGCACATATTGCCACAAGCTCATGCGACAAATGCTAGAACCACCGGTTTTAGTAATGAGCATATCACCAGATTGCTCGGTGATTGTACCCATCCCTAACCGCATTTTAAAGGAATTACGAGTACGGTTATATTTAACCCTACGCTTACCTTTCATCTCATGCTCGATAAAAGGTTTACCATTAATTAAAAACGCTTCAAATGGGTAAACTCTAGTTAGTAATCTAGCCCTAATTCGCAGCCCGAATCCAAATTCATCAAATACTTGGATATATTTCCTGAAACAGCTATCGCTAAGTATTTGTTGAATTTCAGCTTCTATGTCTTGCTCAAAAAGCGATATGTCGCATAACCAGCTTGCATGCTGACGTAGGTTATAGTCCGGTTCAATACCATATTGTTTGGCAATTGAATTTTCAAACTTATTATTTAAAACAGTTTGCTGCACTGGATAAATAATTCGCTTGGCTAACCATCCCCAAAGCGGTGGAACATTCCCACGTTTATGAGTATTTGACCTACGATTAGCAACTTCGGGAAACTGCCATGATAACAACTGTCTTGAGTAGTTAATTATAGGGCTTTGCACCCTTGCTAAATGCTCAAGTTGCTGACATAAATCGCGCAACTGGTTAATAGGTTCGGGTTGATGAATTAGGTAAAACTTCGGGTTAATTCCCCCAACTTCAGTTAAATGCTCTGGATCTAAGATATAAGCGGACATTGCTAAAGCATCAGCTTCATCCGATTTATTAGGCAATAACTTACCAGCGCGATAACGCTTTAACTCTACATGACCTACCCACAATACTCTAACCCCTAATGATTGCAATATCTGATACCAGATACGGGAATAATGATTCCCTGTAGGCTCTAAAACTGCATAATCAGGTGTAATTTCTTTTACATAACTTGCAAAATCAAATGCATTTTGTTGCTTTTTCTTCTTATCTGGAGTTGCAAAAAATGTAGGGTAAAGTTTAGTTTTATTTCTGGTTTTATTCCAGTAATTCTTAATGCCCCCATTGGGGAAACATGATAAAGTGTGAGTAGTGATGTTAGCTTTAGAAACATCAATACCCAACACCTTGAATTCAGTTTTCATGGTGCTGATGAATGTCAAAGGAGACGTTTTTTAGAGTTAGTAGTCCGGTAGATAGAGCAAGAATCTCCCTAACGCTCGCACATAAAGGAGCGCGATTCAGTCCTAAACTCAAGTTTGCCGGATGCCTATTTTATTAAGCAGGAGCGCGCGAAAGGTTGACATCCCACATTAGGAGCAGCGCCCCACAACAGGGATGCATTTCGCTATAAACGCCCCACTCTTAATAGTTGGCGTGCTGGAAGTTAGACTTCCCGCGACTACTCCCCAATTGGGAAGTAGTTTCGACTAGTAGTCAGCTAGTCATCATCAGACGGGGTTTGCTGTAAGTCATCAACTGCGATTGTAATTTGTGGGTTGTCAATAACCTTAAATGTTAAAGTTAATCCCCTACGTCTAAGTCTTTCTTGAATGTCGGGATGCTCAGAAGCTTTTTCAAAGTAAGGTTTATCTTTTGGTATGCAAGGTATGATTAATTGATTACCTCGATTGTGTTGGTCAATGTACGCATTAATAAATTGCTCAGCTTCTTTTAAAAGTGTTTCATCCATAGCTACTTACCAATCACAAAGTTCTTGAGTTGCTGCATCATCAATCTGACAAATATGTAATGTTGGATTCTTGTCACAAACTATTATTTCTATTTTTTTACCAGTTGCGGCTAATCTAAGTATTACAGCTTTATCATTAGCGGCTTCTTTAACGAATTGAAAATCAGCTATGAAGCAAGGAATAATGATTGTCTTAACAGTTTTAGGACAATTAGTTATTGCATCAATTAATTGCCCTTTTACATTTTGTCCAGATTCAATCATTTAAGTTAATCCTCACTATATGGCTTTCACCACTTAATATTTGGTCAATAATCCTATCAATTTCCTCATCACTCATAGATAAACATTGGTCATAAGCTTCTTGCCCAGTCTGCATAGTTAAACTTTGAAAATCAGCACCAGTTCTTTCGGTAATAACCTTAGCTAGTAGCCCCAAACTAATAGTTATTGCTGTCAAAGCTCGTTTGTGAATCGCTACATAGGCGGGGTCATTTTCAATTATTTTGTATCCCGGTTGTTGTGACATAGTAAATCTAAAAAGGGATAGCATCTGTTGGATTCGGACTAAAGATATCAGCAGGATTCAAACCTAATTTTTCCAGAAAATCTGCTGCTTTTCTATGGAACTGCTTAGCGTTTTCTAATTCCTGTTCGATTGCCTCTAACTCGCTTTTCAATTTAAATATCTTGTCATTTAAACGCTTACGTTTTTTATCTAAGTCTTCACAGTCAATCCCCAATTCATGGTTTACTGTTGCTTTTACAAAATCAAATGCTGCTAAATAATTTTCACCTTTAGCAATAGAAGTCTCAACTACAAAGGTTTGTCTATTGTTTAAATCTTCCTTTGTTCTTTCAAACCTAACTTTTTCCCAAATTATTGCTGATTGAATTTGTTGTAAGTCCATAACAAAACCTCCGTATAATGACGGAGGACTAAAGATTATCTACTTGCTATACTTAGCTTTGAGTATTCACTTATTGAAACCAGTTTATAAGTTCTTTCAGACCCTCTTCTAAGAATTTTTAAGAACTCCTCAGCATCTGACCGATTAACAAACCTCCATTTATCCTCCCATCGACATGGGGGAATTAACATTACAATTACCCAAGGTTTAAGTCTGTCTTTATAAGTCATTTTTTCAAGTTTTCAACTACAACCGAATTGTCTAGAGATGACCAGATAATGGTCATTTTTTTTTAAGAAAAGTGCGTTAGCGTATTACAACTAACGCATTTATGGAAAAACCATTTGTATTGTTCAAGTAAGCACCTTACTAATGTTTCGTTAAGCATTCTCCTTATTGAGTGGACAAACTTTAGGGAGTTGGTGAAGCGTCTTCCTTTTCCCTGTAAACTAATCTCCCCTCTGAATCGCGGGTTAAAACTAAACCATCTGCTTTAACTATTCGAGCGTCTGGAAGTATCGGTAACTTCCGTTTTCGCTTTTTACCCGGTTTACGTTCCTCGGTTTGGGAATCCTTAAACCAGTCCTTTTCAAGCGAGTTAGCTAACTTTGGATTGTCAGCAAGAATTTGCTCGTTTGCTGCATCAAGTTGCAGGGTTAAACGAGTGATTTGTTGTTTAAGTTGCTCTACTTCCTGTTGAAGAATTTTTATCCGTTTATTCTTGGTTACATACTTCTTTTTTTTTCCATAATCACTCCATAATTTAGTTTTTAAAAAGTTGGGAACGTTCCCGAGATTTGCGCTCAAATCAACATTTCCACAACGGATGTTGCTTCAACCAAGTGCATTCATCTAGCGCGAACTTTACGAGAAAGTGTTTAACGCTAGCCAACCTCAGACAGGAATTTCACCCACGACTTACCAGCACCTTAATTAGCCGTCCCGTACAACCATGCATGGCTGTACGTCTTTAATGACGAGGATGCTTTGCGCTACTAGGTTTTTTAAGGTTCCGAACGTTCGGACAAATGCAATCAATCTGTTATTCAAGTCGCTCCAATAACTACTTCCATGCCCTACCGGTTGTTGTTGGTCAAGCAGGGAACCACCCCACTAGTTTGATAGATGTCAAGAGTTAAGCTATTGGTGAAAACCAGCATCTTATTGCTGGTGTTTTTGTTGTTTATTCAAGTCTCAGTATGAGGCATTAATTTGAATATGTCAATCCTATGCCTCAAACTGAGATATCAGGATAGAATATGAAAAAAAGCAAAAAACTTAAACAGGAGAGTGATTCACCATTGGAGACTTTGCGTATTGATAGGACGGAATTAAACCAAGACCAATTTGCTATGAAGTGCGGTATTCCTAGGGCTACTTACCAAAGGTGGATTACAGGGAAAACTGAGGCGAGACTTACTCTATCGCAGGTTAAGAAATTATGTCTAGAACTCAGCATAAAAGATGTTCAAGAGTTACCGGACAACTTCTAACGAAAAAAGTACCCACTCGCTGGATACTTCAATGACAGACAATTAACACCAAGTTGCGGGGGCTTATCCCCAACTAACAATAACAAAGCTATGTGCTAAATCGCACGCATATTAAAAAAGTCGGTCTCCCACAACCGACTTTTCTTTGATATTTGATTTCTGCAATACATTATGAATGATTCCACAAACGGTAGCAGCTACCAACAGTTAGAGCTACCCATAAATATTCCACCGCCTCTACCAAAAAAACCAACTAACTATGATTCTAGTTGGGATAAACCAGATACCAGCGTACCCCCCTATGCACCAGGATGTGTTCGGGAGCAGGTTGACTTTGATACTAAATCGGATAATATTGAAAGCGAGCGAGATGAGTTACCGGAAACTGAAGCGTGCCCGTCTCCTCAACCCTCCCAAGATTTTCACCATTTAATACAGCCCTCCGAGAAGGGAGTTGCTCCCGAACACGACCAAAGTGTTCGGGAGCAACATTTATGTAAATCTGCTCCCGAACACAAACAGTTGGGAATTCAATGGGTTGAGGAGTATTGGGTAAAGCGCAGTGGAAAGCAGCATTACTATTACCGCTTCTGCTGGATGGATGGTAGAAAGATTCGCCACAAGCATATTGGTGGTGGAAATGTTAATTCCCCGACCGCAACTTATCGTAAACTAATTGTTGAAGCGAGTTTAGATACAGCAACATCTGGCGAAATCGTTGACCTAATAAATAGTTTCAAGCATACAAAAACATAGCTTATTGATTTCTTACGTCAATAAGCTTTTTGTTTTAAAGGACTTTTAGAATAAATAACTACGAATTTACAGTGGTTTCAGTACGATTAAACGCCAGGTGCTTTTGGCGATCGCCAAAAGCACATTATTAACACTATTCTCAATATCATGACTAAATGCCCGAAATGCGGTAGCGACCAAATTGAAAGCTATCAAGACCCTGAAACTTACGAAATGATGGAACTTTGTAAAACCTGTGGTCATACGTGGATAGATCCAGACTGGCTTGAATATGAAGCTTCTGAAGATGGCCAAAAAGAGCTTAGAAGACAAGAGGAGGAGAGAATAGCAGCATCTCCAGAAAGATATGATGAATCATATAGCTATTACTCCTAACTCCTAACTCCTAACTCCTAACTCCTAACTCCTAACTCCTAACTCCTAATTCCCATTCCCCGACTACTCGCTACTCGCTACTCGCTACTTGCTAACCACTCTCGAAATTTATTAAAAAAATACCACCTGGGAGAAGAATAATTACGGGCTGCCTCTCTTCCGTCAACACACTCCTTTCTCAGATAAGTATTCATCAATCGCATTGCTACTTTTCCTGATGTTTCCTCGTCGCTATCAAGCGCGCGAGCATAATCTATAACCTCGTTTTTAAAAACTAGAGGAATTCTAATAGCAACAGTCGGGCCGTGGTTCCACCTAGGGGTTATAGTTCCGTTTTTTCTACGTGAAAGCATAAATAATCTTTGTACAAGGTTAATTTGTTGTATGTAACACTTAATTAATATACAAGCTTGGTTGGTCCTCTAGGGTAGGATGCTTACCTGTTAATCCCTTTACAATTGCAGAAGCAACAGCATTAACCCCTAAAGAATCGTAAATATTCATATCGTCGGGATTGTCACAAAAGCAAGTTTCAATCAATATTGCTGGTGCGTCAGTTTCATTCAAGACGTAGTAATGAGAAGAGCGTTTGGCTCCGCGCTTGAAAAACTTTTCACCACGTCCATTCCTTAAATTGCATATTTCATTCACGACTGGTAGAGCCATTTTGTAACCAGCTTTGCTAACATAAAAAACCTCAGCCCCTTTAGCTATTCCATTGAATGCGTTGAAATGGAAACTAACAAAACGGTCAACATTTGCGAAATTAGCTGTACGACATCTCGACCGCAAGGATTCTCTAACAGATGATACTTTTCTGGGATTAACCATTACAACATCTTCATTCAAGCTGATTAATCCTGCTGCTACTTGACTACCAAGGGCTTGGTTTAGTTCATCTTCAAACCCTCCCATAGCACCAGTATCGGGAGGTGCGTTGTGTCCTAAATCAATTGCGTATTTCATAATGCTTGAATAGCTCCAATAGTTCTTTGCTCGTCGTGTTCGATGTAGCGCATAAGAGATTTAATATCTCGGTGTCCGGTAATCTGCTTAATAGTCATTAAGTCAGTACCGTTGTTGTAGAGGCGAGTAATCATACTTCGACGCGTACTATGAGTTGAGATTCCACGGTTCCCAAAACCAGCACGCTCTATAGCATTTCGGAAAAAGTAGTCGGCAGTTCTTAGAACAATATGTTCACTTGGATGATGAATTCTGGGGAACATCCACTCAGATATTACCGATGCTGGATAAGCAGCTAGATGTTCTTTTAAAGTGTCATGCATTGGCACTTGTCTAGTTAGTCTTGTTCCATCTGGTGAAGCTTTACGAGTATTACTTCTAAATGTAATTACATCCTTTGTATTACCGTTTACGTGATAGCAATCACTTTTCATCAACTGAACAATTGCACCCCATCTTTCACCAGTAAACCAAGCAATGTCAAGAATTAATTTATGTTTTGCGTTCCTTTGAAGTCTACGTAACTTAAGATAATCATCAGTGGTTATAATTGCTGATTGCCCAAAGCGATTATTTTTCATTCTTACATTTAATGTTTGAAATTATTTTATTTCCGGAAATATCCAAAATTAAGAACTTTCCGGAAATAAAATATTTTTTAGAGCTAAGCTAATTCACTGTATTGTATTCGCTGCAAGGCTTTGATGTATGTAGCGCAGTTTCTTCTTTTACATAAAAGTGGAAATTGATAATAAAATTAATCTTTTTTATAGTGGTTCTAACTATTAGAAAAAAGTGTATTTTAAATGGCAGAACCAACTTTGCAAGAAGTGTTTGGAGCTAACGCGACACAGGATGTCAACTCCATAACAATTGATAAAAATGATTTAATTTCATTAGGTTTAACTGCTGATGCAAATAATACTGCTGAAAGTTTAGTCGTAGCAATTTCGTTGTTGATTCAAAACGGTTTACCCCAAAGTTCATTTGATACAAACCTTGACCAAAGTATTTATGTTGACACTGGTTTCCCTAACTTTGCATTTAGAGGAGATAATAACGAACAGTATCGCGTAGATCAGCTAACAGTTAATTTTGCAAAGTTGGATACTTCAACTGCTATTAACCCGGATGATTATTAATGAGTTGTAAATTAGTTTTTTATTATACCGATTTATACGGTTCTGGAACTAATAGAGATATTACAAAAAATTTATCAGGAATTGCAGTCTCTTTAGGAGGTGTTGTTTATTCAAACAATCAAAAATGGAGCGATGTCTCTGTTACTTTTGAAGATGGCACTACTCAAACAATTGCTTTAATTAGAAATAATAGTTCAAAACATACAGCTACTAGCTTAAGATTAGTAGACTGCACTCCTGAACAAAAAAAATATGATTGTGTAAATGCTTCTTGCGTTGATTCAAAACAATACAACACACCAGGTATTTTTACATCATTGTCACAATGTGAAATTACTTGCGGGACTGGATGTAGTGGTCAGTGTGTATCAAATGAAGAATGGAATAAAATTCAATCATTAGCTAACCAACTAAGAAATAAAAATTGTTAAATGAGTGTATCAAGCACTTTGCAGCAAGCTTTAAACTGTTCTGGGAAGTGTGATTGCTGTACTTCTTTGCAACAACAAATTAATAGTTTAAAAGCTGAAATAGCAAATTTAAAAAGGCAAGGTTCTACTCAGGATGCTTACGCCAGAAGATTAGCAAAAAAAGCTTTAGCCGCTGCATACAGAGCGGATGCTAAAGCAGGAATAGCCCAAGGAATTGCGTTTAATGTTCGTGCCGAGGTAAAAGAACTTAAAGCAATTCTTGTAGGGTTAGCTGCTTTAGCTGCAATAGTTGCTGCTGCTCTTGCTGCTGCAAAAACTGCTGCTGCGACTGCTACAGTTGCAGCAAATAAAGCATCTTTAGCTCTTTCTAAAATAGCTACTTTATTAGACAGAATCGATGCGGTTTTAAGCGCTGTTGATGCACTTTTATTTCTCAAACAAGTAGTCAATGAAATTAAATCAGGTCAGTTATCCCTAGAAACTACAGTTAACGGCTTGCAGATGGCTGTCGGAGCTTTAAGAAATAGAGCGGGTAGACCGGGGGCTACTGGAAGGAATGGTCGTAACGGTACAAACGGAAGAAATGGTAGAGACGGTCAACGGGGTAGACCTGGTAAAAATGGTCAGCGCGGGTTACCCGGTCGGGATGGAAAAAACGGTATTGATGGACAACGCGGGTTACCTGGCAAAGATGGACCGCGTGGGTTACCCGGTAGGGACGGAAAAAACGGGATTGATGGACAGCGTGGGTTACCTGGAAGTAACGGTCAGCGTGGTTTATCCGGTCGTGACGGAAGATTAGGAAGAGATGGTCAAAGGGCGTTACCAGGTAAAGACGGTAGACCTGGTAAAGACGGTCAACGCGGAATACCTGGTCAAAACGGGAGGGATGGACGAAATGGTCAAGACGGACGTAATGGCGCTGATGGAAGAAATGGAAAAAACGGTCAAGACGGGCGTAACGGAACTAACGGAATCAACGGAACTAACGGAATCAACGGAACTAACGGACGCAACGGCAGCGATGGAAGAAATGGGGTTGACGGAAGAATTGGACAAGATGGAAGAGATGGTCAAACAATTACAATTACTAAAGTTGAGACTATTTCGCGAATAATTGAAAAATCAGGTCCTGCTCCAATTGTTCGTCATGGGAGGAACGGAAAAGACGGGTTAGCGGGTAGAGATGGAAAAAACGGTATTGACGGACGTAATGGCGTAGACGGAAAAAATGGAGTTGATGCTGTTTTAAAGCCCGTACCAATTCCTAGGAATGGTAGGGACGGAAAAAATGGAAGGGATGGTCAAAGGGGTTTACCTGGTAGGGATGGAAGAAACGGTACTAATGGAAGAAATGGGTTAAGAGGATTACCAGGTACCAACGGTAGGATTGGTACTGATGGGAAAAATGGGTTAAGAGGATTACCAGGTACCAACGGTAGGATTGGTACTGATGGGAAA
>ERZ1740062.919-NODE-919-length-13180-cov-6.509867_pt1 | contig 13180 bp, 15 predicted proteins | sample MGYA00581741_ERZ1740062 | MGnify/ENA primary metagenome ERZ1740062 (study PRJEB43018, sample SAMN04849747) | marine metagenome | isolation source: floating plastic debris | place: Pacific Ocean | collected 2008-09-01 | study: EMG produced TPA metagenomics assembly...
GGCGATTATTCGCCTCATGATAAGATTGACGCAAAGCCTGACCCAGGCATCGAACCACCGGCGGTCGGAAATCACGTAATCCCCTTTGGTCGTACCGACACCCGGCACCGAACCCATAAGCATTTACAGGGACTCTGGCGCCCCTGCCGTCTGCTGGTACAGAATTTTGGTACAATGGACGCTGTTTTGCATCTTGAAGCGTCCCTACGCGTGCGCGGGCGCGCGGGGCGAATTACTTTCCCGTTTGGCTGTTCCCCCACAAATCAGGCATGGCAGGCAGGGCAAATTCAATTCCAAGGGAATCTGTTGGATGAAAATCAACACCATTGGGCATGCAATGTTCACGAAGCATACGATGTCATCAATGAAAGCCGGTATGTCCTGGGTGACCGCCATACCCACCCGAATGGGACTGCGACCGGAAAAAAGAACCGCACAACCTTGTTCAGGCGGTGCGGTCTATAAGAGTGTTCGATTGATCCCCATGTTCAAGGGAACTCAAATAGGTCGTGGAACTCGTCCATCCTCTCTTTATGAGTCATGTTTCGATACCGATCATGGTTTCGTATCGACCACAGAGTCACAGAGTCTACGTCGCCACCCTTTGCGCGCCCATGCTTCGTTGCGCCTATTTGAGACAGACGGTCCGACAGACGAGCAGCACCGGGACGGTACCCCAGCCGGTTCAACGCGGTGGTAACATCATGGAAAGTAAACAGATCGCGTTCGAACGGACCTTCGAAGTCGTCCGCCCATTGCGCAATTTGCATTTCCCATCTTGGCTTAGACGCCCCGATCATGGCTGCCTTTGCAGATGTCATCGGAGCAGACTGATTGGGTTTCAGTATCGGTTTACGGCGCTCGAGAAAGCGCAGAACAGCGCCCGGTGCTTCTTCGCTTTCGATCCAATCAAACAGCTTGTCGTAATAGCTTACAGACTGACGCACCATTGGCGAACCAAAGATCAACCAACGCCGATCATCAGCCTCTAATTTGACGGCGTCTTTGTGATTGGTGAACGCTAGGACGTTAAGGCGGTTTTCGACCGTATAGAGCGGAACATTTTTGTTCTCAATGCGAAGCGTGGGCTCAGTAATTACCGGTTTTAGTTTATCGGCAACATCGTACCGCCCAATCCGCAACTCTTCGACGATCGCCAATCCAACGCCTTCTTGCCAAGCCGTCCATCGACCTGCGATCTCTTCGTTGGATGGAAAACGAACGTTAGATCGACCAATGACCCTTTCAATCAATCGCCCGAGTAGCGACTTTCCGATTCCCTGCCCGCCTTGAAGGACCGTGGCAAACTTCAACTTCACTTCAGGTTTGCAGATCAGATAATGCAAGACGTCAACGAAGAAGTCGCGTTCGTCTTTATCGGGAAGGAGAAGCAGTAGATGCTTGCGGAATGGAGTTGTATCCCCGCGAGCCGGTATAACACCAGATGATCGCCAGGTATTGTAATCCTCTCCGATGAATTCGGGCATGTTTGGACGGTACACAGCCTTTTCGCATATCCGCACTGGTGTCTTCCGCTGGAAGATAAGTGGGATAAGCCCGCCTTTCGGCATTACCGACCGGAAGTGGTTTCCGAACTGCTTTTCATCAAATTGAAGTCCATCCGATCGACGCACGAAACGCGTCTGCTGCGTAACCCAGACCCAATCAGCGAGGTCGCCGCCCATGACTTCTTCGAACGAAGCCATCAGAACCGTGTGGCGATGTGCGTCAATGCTTTCGCACAGGCCGGCGATATCGCGAGCGAGGTAATCACCTTTCTCTTTGATCCGAGCTTGGACTTCTGGGACCTGTTTCAGATACCGGACGATTTCTATTGGCCGATATCCGCGTGGGCGCAATCGCCAAGTCCATCGAGCGATTTCAGCCGAGCGGTCGTCCGTGGAAGCGAATTCATCGACCATCTGATCGAATAGCGCTTCGGGAAGTTCACATTTGCGATCATACCCTAATACCATCAGCGTCGGTGCGCTTTACGGCGAGGTGGGCTGTGCAATAGCGCCGTCCGGTTTTTTTGCGTGCTTTGTGAGTTCGTATAGTTGGTGGGCCATAACCTTCCCAGGTTGCGACGCACCCAACATTTGAATTCCGAGGAGCAGCACATCAACAGCTTCACGCGTCAGTCGTACCTGACCGTTGCTTGCGCGAAACTCACCTACCCTTTTATCCTCATGGTAGACGGCGTGATTGCCGACGTGTTCTGGATTTTCGCAAAGAATCCAAGCGTGACCTCGGCCATGTTTACCTGAACTCGATGGCGTAATGTCTACGACGGCATCTTTGAAACGCTTCTTCAGCTCATTGAAGAATGGCTCGCCGCCATCGTCGTTATCAACCACCGCCAACCCTATTGATGCGGGCCTGAGACCTATGTCGTAGTCTTTTAGAGCCCGCATGGCTTCCACTTTAGATAGTGGCCGTTGGAGCCAGCCTCTTTCGCAAGGTATTTTCTTGTCACGGCGAAGTTTCACAAAGTGCGGCGTGCCTAATCCAGCAGTTTCGCACGCATCGCTTAAGTCCCGAATCTGGGTCTTCGTTATAGGGGCCGAGTAATCAGTCATCGTTCGCCCCCAGTTTGTTGAATTCCATGTTGATGGCGCTTTCAGCGAAGATCATGGCATCGTCCAGTCCGCAGGCGATTTCTACGCGATCGTTTTCGAGATCAGTCGCGATAAACAGATCAATTGCGCAGTCGTAGGTTTCAGATTTTACTGGAACACTTACGAGCTTTGGCTGCTCAAACGCTCGCATTTGCTCTTCGGTGGGGTTCCAAATCGTATACGCAAGTGCGCACACAATTCCGTTTTCTTCGGCGGTTGTTTCAAAATTGTTCATCCGAGTTTCCTTTCTTGGTTTGCTTCGGAAACCAGAAGAAAGCAAAGCGGACACAGTTATAGTTCCGAGAAGTTTGTACCTATTGTTTTTGCTGACTATTTCTTAAGCCGATACACTTTCTCAGGGAATGCGATACCTGAGAGGGCCGGACGTCCCGGTCGAGACTTCGAACAACACTGCAAACCCACTCACCGGCGGAAGAACGCGGGGTCTCTTCGTACTTTAAGAGCTTCCCTTTGTTCGAGAGGGTCACAGGAATTCCGGTGGCGCATTCGTAAACCTCACAGAGCTCTTGAACCACTTGATCTACTGCTGACCTGACGTCTGGTCCGCGGGTCTTATTGAGTTTGGTCAAAGCAGCGATAGCCGCCTTTTCAATACTTTTTGGGTGAACCCTGCCATCCAGAAGCGCCCTAAATACCGTGGGCGATTTCTCTTCCTCGTCCAGGGGCATCATCCACAGCTCGTGTATAATAAGCTCTTGAGCACGTGGATTCATGAGCTGAATACCACCCCAGCTAAAACTGCGGTTCGTTAGGCACCAGTTTAGGCTTGCGGCCGCTTCGGCACGGTTGAATGCAGAAGGTCCGTTATGTTTCCAGCGCCAGTATCGTTGAAGTATGTCGACGGCACTTGCTAACACCGCGTCGAGTTCGGCAACTTCAGCCTTGCAAAAGGTTCTCTCGTTCAGCGTGCGAATTTCAGTCAGCTCTTCTTCGCTGAAGCGACGACGCGCTTCAACGATGAGGCCATTTTCAACTAAGCGAGGATCCGTTGTCCGAGGCATGAGCAGATCATGCAAGTTTCAATCCGCTCGCACTTTACTGACTAATATTACGAAAGATCATTAGTCAGACACGACCCAAAACCAGTCGTAGACACCAAGCCCGTAACTTTCCAAAAAAAGGACAATAGAAAGTGGCTTCAAACGAGACCGTGCCGGGCTCAATGAAACGTCTATGAGCACAACCCTGTGTAGGTTGTGATCTTGAGCTTTGTCAGATCGATACCAGAAGGGGACGTTAAAACGGGATTTCGTCGTCAAAATTTGTGTGTTCTGCTTTGGGCTTTGACTTCATCAAAAATGCTTCTCCGCGATGGATTAGCTCCCGATAAGTCATAACTTCAATCCCGTGCAATGCGTGATTCAGTCTGCGCAGGCCTGCTCGTTCCTGAGACGACCAGTCCTCACTATTGCCGATCAGAATAAACGCCCTTGGTTTCAGCATCGAAACACTGCGGTTCAGTCGATTAAAAATATGAGCTTCGATTTCCAGCTGCTGCCGTTCTATCTCAGCGAGATAGAAGACAACTTGCCCGATTGCCTTGGTGGTTTCTGCAGTCCAGCGAAACGACCCAGGGTGGCTGCTATCGGGTGCGATTACCTTGTGGGTAGGCAACTTGATTTCTAATAAATCAACAAACCCATCTATCCTAGGGAACAGGTAATCCGGCATCACGCCTTGCAAGTTGATTTTTTGTTTCTCGAGGGGTTCCTGATAATTAACGCCAAAAAGCCAATGGTTCTCGTAAATCCATGATTGCCAAGAACTCGGTCCTGATGTCTCAGGAAAACCCTGTGTCAGCCGGCGCTTAAGCTCAGACACCGTTTTAGCTCTGACATGTTGGATATGCCCCGATGCCAATCTGTTGGCCAATTCGGGCTGACTTTCGGCTATCAGATTCCAATATTCATCGGACAACCCTTCTTCCAATATCTGCTTTAATATCGCTCTTTTGTTTCCGTCGTTAATTACGAGAACATCGCTCTTTCTGGCCACGATATATTCGGCTTTACCGTCAGGAATTCCCTGATCGACAATATTTTCCCGAGACTGCAATTCATTGAACAAAGTGGTCGTGGCTTCCGTGCTCAATTCAACTACCACTTTCTCCATGGAGCCAAGCGTATGTGTGTTGAAATTTGAGGGCTTGAGTTCATCCCAGGTTTTCGCCGAGGTTTTCTTGTACTTGATAAGGCGCCCCCGGACGCCTCCCTCATGAAGAATCGGTTCGAAGTGGATCGCGGTGTTTGCAGTTTTAACAAGTTTAACTGTATTTGACTTCGCAACTCCTTTGCGAACTGTAGTCGTATGAACGCTTTTTTTTGACATACAGCACCCTAACTCTATTTGCACAGTTAAGACATAGCCTTTGAGAGGGGCTTGTTCGTTCAACCACGGCTTGAAACTAAAAACGTTTGCTGGCCACCGCTTAACCCAGCGCTAATGCAAGCGTCTGGGCCCGCTTCAGACAGAAGCTTACAACAGTATATGTGCCGCACAGCTTAGATATCTCGGTAGCGCGTCAAACAGATCTTGAGCTTGAGTTTGGTTGACCGAATGGACGTAGGCAAGGATCGCTATATTGGTGTCATCATCGCCCGACAACATGATCTGGCCCTGGAATTCTTCCATTCTTTCCTGACTTATAGCCATGTGCCCATTTCTGAACTCTATATTGAAAGCGTTCATGGTGTCCCGCACGTCGCAGCTTTTCTCTTCATTGATTGGAAAGTGTGATGTGGCGGCAGCTTCTCGCAGAAGGTTGAGCGCGGCGCTGACAGGCGTTTCATCTGATCCCGAGACAACAATATCGTCGACATATACGGACAAATTCAGGTCGCTCTTATCGATATCAGTCATCACGCGGCCGAGCTGCGATTTATCCATATCAATCGACGCGAGTAGAGCCGATTGGACAAAACCGTATGGCACCATGTAGTGATCTCCGCCGCAGGGCTTCTTGACCGGACTAAGCACCGTGCTTTGAACTGCGATGTCTGTGGCGTCGGCGAGATCCAGCCCCAAACTACGAAGGCGCTTTATGATACGATTGCGGCTAACCTGTTCATAGAAGCGGCGCAGATCAATCTTACCGAAAAAGTCACTGCCGAGGTGAGAACGAACAGCAGCGACATGTCCGCCTCGGCGTAGATGGTAGAAATAGAGCGGGCGCTTCCATCGCTTCTTGATATTTCGCATGGCATCTTCTGCAGCTTCGGCGAAGACTGGCGCCTGATCATAAGCGTATTTGTCGTTGCCGAGCGGGATACGGGAGAGATAGTTTCGCATACAAATCCTCCCCAAACCACGCCAGATAGTTGAGTATTAGGCTCGCAAGTTTCATGAGCCAGAAAGCAAACCGAGATACCTCGGTCGCAATCCGCAGAAACCTACGAACTTTAGTCGGGCGAGTACTCTTAGACATGAGCACCTCCACAGCCCTGGCAACCTATGCGCCGAAGCGCACCTAAACTCTAACCAACCAGCAGAATTACGGGTTTCACTGCGTGAACCGCATCGCTGCGCATACACCTAGCAGTCATGGAAGACGGCGAGTTGTCGTGCGGAGTGCCCTAAAGCCAGGGAATGTAGAGATAGCAATGGAGGACAGATATTCAATCCCTGCTTGGCTTTTTTATTTCTACTGATGAATAGTTTGGATTTGGTACCGTGAACACCAACAAGATGTTAGCATAAACGGTTAAATTATTACCTTTTTGATTTGGTATCTAGGCACCCAGATAAACGGGAACCGCCTTCCAATCACACCATCCTCATTACGCTAATTAGGGCATTTTTGGTCGCTGAGCTTGCGTCCTATTTTGCGCCCAAATCGGATGTCAGTTCGATCCCAAAAGCGGTCGTTGCTGGACTGCAACCAATGAACGGTTAATAACGAAAAAGGCTCAGGAATTCAAATAAATCCCTCCAATGGCACATAATATTTTTTTAGATACACAGATTTTGAGGTCGTTGTCTTTCAACTGGCAACATCCCGATCTGGTTTCGCTTCGCAAACGCATTTCGAAGGGTTCACTGCGCCTTCTGACCACCGACATCGTAGTTGAGGAGTCGAGAAATCTATTGCACGCGATGCACAACGAATATCAGCAGGCAGTTACCAGACTTCAAAACAAATCTCGGATATTTCCAGCCACGCACCGAGCTCGACATCTGAGTACCGAAATCGCTGAGATGGATAATGATCTAGATTTGGTGAAAAGCTCGGTAAAGCGCTTTTTTGAAGAACTTGAAGCTGAATGGATCCCCTATAAAAACGACGTGGAACGCTTGTTTAAAATGTACTTCAATGGTGAACCGCCTTTTGGCGCTAGATCGAAGAAGGCCGAGTTTCCAGATGCTGCCAATTTAATGAGTCTTCTGGAATACGCTTCGAAACAGGATAGCGAAATTTATGTGGTGTCTGGCGACGAAGATTGGGAGAGAGTTTCGGAGCGGCACACTCAAATAAAATGGCTGAAGTCGTTGGGGGACGCTTTAAGTTTAGGTGTCAGGCTTGAGTGGACAGATGACGATTTATGGTCAGATGAAGAGCTCTTCGAGCAAATCCGAATATGCAAATCTCAACTCCACAAACTCATCTCAGAATCACTGGAAAGCGAAAGTACCGTCAACCTTGGAGATGGAAACTTGGACGCGCTAAATCTTTTGGAGGTCGAGCTGTTGGAGTATTATACGACCGACATTCGTGAAATTGACGAACGAACACGATGCCGAGGGGAGCTTGTTTACGACACGACTTTCTTTGCAGAAGTCTCTATCGATGAACCGGATGGAGGCGCTATCTTTGAAACAGACATCGCAGGGGTGGAAGATCTAACCGCGACCATAGAGTTTGAATTTCTGACACATCAACCAGAACAGATCGAAATAATCCAAGTCTCCCATACGGACGCATTGGATCTTCGTGTTTCCACAAGATATTAGTAAGTCAATAACGTCCGCTTTTGCGCCCCGAACGGACGAGCTCAACCTTCCTAGGGTTGCGCCCTGATGTTTGCTTTGGCCTCATAGCAGTCAGTAAAGCAGCAGAAATAAAGCCCGCCAACGGTGACGCTTTTTCAACGGGGTAACCACACTTTCCGATAAACTCTCTGCGGTAGCGATGACATCTACAGCATCTATAAACTGGTGTTGAGGCACTGTTACCGATACTCCTCCCAAGGCGTGCACGATCGGCCAATCCATAGTGCAGTGATAGTAGTTGTCTATCCACGCATCGACGTCATTGGCGTCCAATAGGCTCTTGATCACAACAGCCTCTTCAATCGAAGAACAAACTCTTAGTTTAACCAGTGATGGCACACTCTGATCCTCTGTTGCTTGAATAGAGACCTAATTTAGTTGGGTGTTGAGCACCTAATCGTCAACACAGTGGTTATATCCGCGTGCGCCGGTGGTCTGGATCACTTACTTCCCACCGAATGGCTTTGACTTTCGTATTCAAAGAGGAGATTTGATCACGTTATGATGTTTTGTGTAGTCGTGAGGGTGTAAATCTCCGCACCCGCTGAATCGAAGGCAATCTCTTGGCTAGAAATGAAATCGAGCAGGCGAGATGGATATGGTTAGCGTTTTGCCTTTCTGGCGCTCTATGTGCCGGAGCTATTCTCGCGATTTCGTACTTTCTATTTCGAGAATTGGATGTCTGGACGATTTCTGGTGCCGTTGTCACATCCATTGCGGTGGCCGTATTTCTAGCGCGATTGTCAATTGTCCGGCTGATCAGTCGAAAGGTATTTTACGTTATAGCGGCAGTGGCTGATCATGTTCGATACTTAGGCAATTGATATATGCGGTATTACGACCGCGTCCGCTCCCGGCGTCAAAGCAGTTCTCACGCGGTTTGAAAATTGGACGGTTTCGCATTACCTCAAATGCTAGGTTTCAATGTTCAGAATGACTAACTTCCAACGCCTCCTCGCGGGTTATGCGATTGTAATTTGCGCAACAGCGATACACTTCGCCATCTTTGTATTGGCGGGTGAAAGCATCGTACCCGCATTTGCTTTTTGGGTCACTCTAACACTGTGGATTTCTTCTCTCTTCGTGAATGCTTGGGTTCAAAAGTGTGGCACTTGCAAACACCCGATCACGAAATCACGGTCTGGCTGGTATCACCCATTCGTCTTTTGGGGAAACTGCCCGGGTTGTGGACGCGGACTGCACGCGAAAAACCATGAAACCGACGGATACTCGATGTGATGTCCGCTTTCGGCGTCGAAGCAGACGTTAGCGAAGTTGCGCTTTATCGATTTCGGTCGCGTTTGATAGTTTGCGTGTAATCGCCAAACAGTTCTTCGGATACGGATTTATCTTTGTGATTTCGGCGATACGGATCGCCGCCGTGTTTTAGCAAGAGGATTAAAAGATCACCATGGTCACCAATAGTGGCCAAATGAAGTGGAGTGTTTCCGCCTTTGTCTGGAGCATTGACCATAGCTCCAGCTTCAATCAATGGCTCGATGCAGCTGATTGCACCAGCTACCGCAGCACAATGCAGGGGTGTCCAATCATCGGTCGCCTTCCGAGAAATATCTGAACCGCATTCAATTAGGAATGAGACAATCTCGGACTGATCGTTAACGCACGCGCGGTGTAACAATAGGAACCCGTATGGGTCGGGTGAATTAGGATCAAATCCATCTTTAATACCCTGCTTAATCGCAGGAAGATCACCCTTGATTACGCTGTCCAAAAGCGCTCGGTACTCAGTTGTGGTTTCTTCCGTCATCTCGACTAATCATCCGGCTCATACTTGGCTTTTAATTCCTCATAAGCTTTACGATCCATTTCCTCCAATTCTTCATCGGTAAATGGAGATTCTTGCACTTCTCGATCTGAGCGATACCGCTTAATCGGTTGCATCACCTCGGCTGAATCGACAATCTCTATTTGGATTTTGTCTCCGACTTCCAGTCTCTTGAAAATGTGCCTCAAATGGTGCGCTGGATTATTCTCTGTGCCTCTTTCTAAACCGCCGACACGCAGCTGAATACCATCCAGAGCCTCTTCGCTCTCGCCTCGCCCGGCTGTCAGGGTTGCAATCAGAACCGACCAATCCTCAAACCCGCAAGCACCAATATGATCGTCATTTACTGTGACGCTGAAAGCTAACATTTGAGCCTCATAAAATTTGGCAAACAACTGGAATAATCCGTGCCATGAAAATCTTTGTTTGTCTGTATACATGTCGATTGTGACGCGCACCCGCGCGGCTTAAGCTCGCCTCAGATCGGTCGCTCAAAAGGCGTCCGCTGTCGGCGTCAAAGCGGAGATTGAATGGTGATGAGTAGGCAACCGCATTGTGATACCCATCCATAGATGTTCGACTTAGACTATATTTTACTCAAATCTGGCGAAGCACTTCCAACTATCGATGCGTCGCAGCCTTTCATGGCAGTCGTTTGCATAGAGATGGACGATGTTTCGGTAGCTTGGAGGTCTGAAGTCAGCGCATGGCTTGTCGACAACGGATGCCGTTATGCCATTGCGTGGGGTCCGTCCTGTAGCTTGTGGGATGATGCAATAGACGAAGCGAATTTAGCAGCGTTCGATTACGCGGAAATTCCGGAAGATAATTTCGTGATGACCACGTGGCACGAGGATGAGGAACTGCCGGACGTGTTCTGGTTCGCAAAAAATGCGGCGAGACATCCATCCATAGAGCTAAATCGAAGAGTGTTGATCCACATAAGCGATATGAATCGAGAAACCGAATTGCTCCGAATTTGGAACGAAACCGAGGAGGTTAATGTCTCCTCCTGACCCTAAGCGGACATTAAATCCGCGTGGTGCGCAACCATTCTAAGGTTGGGGTTGTTAGTTGAGGTCTAATGTCTGCTTCTTTAGGAGCAAATAGCAAAGCGCGATGCCGGTCATGTTCTGATCATTCGGACGCGCGCTCTAACAGTTGTTTCAATCGTTCAAGCGGCAAATGTCTCGCGCCATAGCGTTCATGCGGAGTTGAGGTACTATGACCCAGAACATATCGTGCTTCATGTTCAGATGCACCTACGGTTCGCAAACGATCAGCCATCCAATGACGCACACTATAAAGTGACTGACGCTTTTCCAATACCACAGCGTTCCTAAGATGCTTACTCATGCCACCACTCGCGGACTGCGGCTTGATCGGACGAGATGCCAGGTGAGGGGCCCAATCCAACGCCGGTCCAACCAGAGGAAGTCGCCTTATCCGGCTCGCCGCTTTCAGATCCCTGATGTGGTTCTCTCGTATCCAGACATGCGGAATAGGGTCGTTCAGTACGACATCATCGTCCACGAGGCAGCGCGCTTCCGCCGGACCAACCCCAGTGGTAATTATTAGCCAGAATGCCGCCTTGATCGCTGGGTCCATATCATTCGTCTGATGCAAGAACAGTTTGAGGGTTTCGACCTGTTCATCCATAAGCGGCTTCCTCGCATCTGCTGTGTGGCTGCCACCCACTTCTTTAACCGATCCATCAAACGGATTGGTTTTCTGGATGTCGTGATCGCGAAAGTAGTGATTGATGATAGTGGTTAGTGCACCCAGTCGCCGATGTTGAGTACTGGGGGCCAATTCGGTCTGCTTATACTCTTTGACGAATTGCATCACATCACGACGAATGATGGTCATAACATCTCTATCGCCCATAATATCGATGAATTCTTCGACAGCCCGTGCCCGGTGTTTCTCTGATTTTACAGGGTGTGTTTCACGAACATATTCATAGACAGCAGAAATTGGTGTCTCGCCAAGAAAGTAAGCACGTTCCGCCCGGTTACCGTATCGCTTGGCGAGGGCTTTCGCGTCATCGAACTTGCTTCCTAGTGCCAACACGCCGCCTTCAGCTTTTGCTGCACGCTCAATCAAGTCATCTTTCAAGGCTGTGTGAAGGCCAAGCTCATCCCACTCATCCTGTGGAGTCAAATTGAGGGTGCGGCGTCGGGCCACCGCGATCTCCGTTTCGGTTTTTTTGAATAGAAGTTCCGCCGCGCGTTCGGCTTCCCACTTGCGCATGTAAGAAATGCAACCGACCGAGACTTTCCATTCTGATTTTCCAATCTCGGAACGCAGTTCCATGGGGACCGCGCGGCGGAAATAGAATTTTCCGTCACGGTCATAAAGATGGTTCGATCGTCCTGCGAGGCGCTTCATGTTTGTACCAATTTGTACCAGTTCTGTACCAGTTGCTCAGGGAAAACCCTAATAAGTACAACAGATTCAGCAAGATACGTGCCATGAAGTGGTGCCCCCACACGGACTCGAACCGCGGACCTATTGATTACAAATCAATTGCTCTACCAGCTGAGCTATAGGGGCACTGGCGGCTCCTTTATAATGGCCGCCGGGAAAGCGCAAGGCGTCATGACAAGATCATGCAGTTGCCACATTTCATCCCGATCCGGGCATGATTTCGCCCCCGCCCAGGCGTTTCCTGAACGCAAGCAAGACGGGAGCTGACCCATGACCAAGACACTTATCACCGCCGCACTGTTCGCCGCCTCCGCCGCCGCCGCGACGGCACAACCATTGCCAGCCCCGCCGACCGTCAAATACACCGCCCCGGCGAACTCAACTTGTGCGGCGCAGACGCTACAGGTCTATTTCCCGGCCGGCCAGGCATCGCTGACCAATGCGTCCGAAGCCATGCTGGCTGAGGCCGAACAGAAACTGGCCAATTGCATTATCGGCCCGGTCTCCATCGAGGCCAGCGCAGCCGACGCCGCCTCGCCTCAACAAGCTGAACGGCTCGCAGAAGCGCGGCTCGATACGGTCACCGCCGCGCTGGATCAGCGGAAACTGACGGGCGCAGCTCTGACAACAGAAGTCGAAGCCATCGCGCCGGCCCGATACACCGCGCCTCAGGATCGCAAAGTCGAAATCCGTCTGTCGGCCTGGGCCCCGGAAATCGGCTAGGCCGCAGCAAAATTCTCGAATTGCTCTGTTTCCTCCCAACCGAGCAGCCAACTGCCCCCGGACTCAACAACGAGCCGGGGGCTTTTTTTGTAAGTGTCAGCGCCTCAGTCGAAGAAAGACAGGACGATACAGGCCGCCACAAAAGTCACGACAGTATGCCCGCCATCCACAAACAGACCCATCAGCGAGCCAAACGGCGTGTAGACCGTGTCATAGGCCATCAGCGGCACGCCGATCAGCAGGCTCATCCACAAGCCGAACAAGGCGGCCGTGCCCAGTTTCGAGATGCTCTTCTGCTTCATGTGCCAGCCAAGTCCGAAACTCAGCACCAGCGACAGGACAAAGCCCATCAGCATGGTCATCGGGTCCGGCCCGGCATCTGCGGAGAGCGTCTGCACCCCGTCTGCGGTCAGCCATTGCATGGTTTCCTTCGCCTCATCGGCAAAGAACAGGCCATTGGCGGCCATCCATGGTTCCTGGAATAATAATCCGTACCAGATGAACCCGACAAAAAACATCGCGACGGCGCCCAAGACGACGCCCAGCACGTTGACTCCTGCTATTTTTGGCATTCTTCCCTCCTTAAGGATGTTCCTTTTATCCCATCTCGCGATAA
>ERZ1740062.920-NODE-920-length-13168-cov-4.040723_pt1 | contig 13168 bp, 13 predicted proteins | sample MGYA00581741_ERZ1740062 | MGnify/ENA primary metagenome ERZ1740062 (study PRJEB43018, sample SAMN04849747) | marine metagenome | isolation source: floating plastic debris | place: Pacific Ocean | collected 2008-09-01 | study: EMG produced TPA metagenomics assembly...
GAAACCCCCAAGACCGCAATGGCTCCCCAAGACCGCAATGGCTCCCCAAGACCGCACTTTTCGCTATTCACTATTCACTATTTCTAGTTACTATTTTCAACACCAACCTACTTAAATATAAAAATTGAGGATAAAAATATGCACTCTAATCCAGAAGTAACTATTGTTGTTGCACCACGGGAACGTTTTAGTTATAGCCGCGAATCTTTAGAAAGTATTTATGAGCATACGCAGTTTCCATTCCAGTTAATTTATGTTGATGGTGGTTCCCCTGCTCATATTAAGAAATACCTGGAAACTCAAGCAGCCGAAAAGCAATTTAAATTAATTCGTACCGAATATTATCTATCTCCCAATCACGCCAGAAATCTTGGTTTGCGTCAAGTTAACACCAAGTATGTAGTTTTTCTAGATAACGATGTAGCGGTTACTCCCGATTGGTTAAAAGCTGCGGTGGATTGCGCTGAAGAAACCAATGCAACGGTGGTAAGTCCCCTCCTATGCCAATTTTTACCCCTTTACGAAGAAGTACATTGCGCCGGTGGTGAATCGGGAATTAAATTAGAAATAAAAAGCGACGAGACTATAAGAAGATACTTGATTGAAAAGATTCACAAGCAAGGGAAAAAAGTAGCAGATGTGCGCCCCCAATTGCAACGTCAAGAAACCGGATTGGCGGAATTTCACTGCATGATGGTGCGTACTGAAATTTTTCATCAAATCGGTTTACTTGATGAAGGATTGCTAAATACGAAAGAACACATAGATTTGTGTCTATTAGTTGCCAATGCAGGCGGTAAAATTTACTTAGAACCCGATTCTCTAGTAACTTACATACCGGGACCACCTCTAGAATTATCGGATGTGGGTTATTATATGTTGCGGTGGAGCGATGCGTGGGAACTAGCGAGTTTGAAAAGACTGCGCGAGAAATGGAATCTAACCGAAGACAAGTATTTTCAAAATAAATATAAGCGCTTGGGATGGCGCAGAAGAATGACAATTATCGATCCAATTAGCCGCCAACTTGGATTGGGGAATCGTTTCTTATCCAAAATTGCTGGTAAATTACTCGGTAAAGCAGATAGATTGCTTAACTACTACATTACTAGCAGCTACGCTCGCAAACACCTACAAAATGATTCCAATCAAAATCCCCCAACTCAACCACCAAACTCTGTAATTACAGCATCATCCCAAGGTTAGTGATTGTTTAATCGAAACTGTAGAGACGTAATAAATTACGTCTTTACATTGGCAGGTTTCAAGAAACTTATTTAAAAACCAAGGGTAAAAAAATATTGAAAAGAAATAACAGAAATAAAAGCAAAAAATATCAACAATACGAAGCAATTTATACCCCAGAAAGTTCACTCAGACATCCCGTTAGATTATTTAAACAAATGTGGCTGGATTTACTGAGTTCTCGCGAGCTAGCTTGGAGACTATTAGTCAGAGATATCAGCGCTCAATATCGTCAGTCATTTTTGGGAATAATTTGGGCTTTTTTACCGCCGATAGTCATGGCTGCGGGTTTCACTCTTGCCAATCAAGCTAAGGTGATTAATATCGGGGAAACTGATTTACCTTACCCGGCTTATGTAATGTTTAGTACTGCTTTATGGCAAACTTTTGTTGAAGCAATTAATGGTCCTGTAAAAGCCGTTACAGTAGCTAAACCAATGCTAGCCAGAGTTAACTTTCCTAGAGAAGCATTAATCGTAGCAAAATTAGGGGAAGTTTTTTTTAATTTTGCGATTAAATTAATATTAATTATTGCCTTATTTATTTGGTTTCAAGTTTCCATAACTTGGACGGTAATTCTAGCACCAGTAGCGTTAATTAATTTAATTTTCTTGGGTACCTTTATCGGCGTTTTGCTATCACCTTTAGGGGTTTTATATCAAGATGTATCCAAAGGATTGACTTTAATCACGAGTTTTTGGCTATTTTTAACTCCTGTAGTTTATCCAGTACCCACTGAAGGAGTTTTCGGTAATTTAGTTAAGTTAAATCCCGTGACTCCACTACTAGTAACAACGCGAGAATTAGCAACCACGGGAACTATATCCGAACCCGTAGGATTTTGGGTAGTCAGTATAATTACTATAGTTGGATTATTTATAACTTGGGTTGGTTTTCGTCTGGCAATGCCTTTTGTGGTTGAAAGAGTAAGTTCATAAATTATGACTAGTTTAATAGAAACAGAAATTAATCAGCAGCCTGAAGAAACTGATGTTGTTATTTCAGTTGAAAACGTTTCTAAAAAGTTCTGTCGGGATTTAAAACGTTCTTTATTTTACGGCATACAAGATATTGCGACTGAAGTGACTGGTGGAAAGAGAAAAAGTGACAGTCTGCGAAAGAATGAGTTTTGGGCGCTGAATAATGTTAGCTTTCAACTACACCGAGGTGAAGCCTTGGGGTTAGTGGGTTCTAATGGAGCCGGAAAAAGTACTATATTACGAATAATTAGTGGTTTAATTAAACCCGATACTGGAACTATCAAAGTAAAAGGTAGAGTTGCTCCTTTAATTGCATTGGGAGCGGGTTTTAATCCTATTTTATCGGGAAGAGAAAATATTTACGCTAACATGTCAATTCTGGGTTTATCAACCGCAGAAATTGAAAACAGATTTGAGGAAGTTGTCGCATTTGCCGAAATTGCTGAAGCGATTGATGCGCCAGTTCAAACTTATAGTTCGGGGATGGCTGCACGATTGGGATTTGCCTGTGCCGTACATATTGAACCCGATATTTTATTAATAGATGAAGTGCTGGCGGTTGGTGATGTCAAATTTAAGATGAAGTGCCATCGCAAGCTATCGGAATTACGTAAAAAAGGTACGGCTTTTATATTAGTTACCCATAATTCTCATAGTATATTAAATATATGTGAAAGTTCTATTTATCTGAAAAAAGGTGAATTGCTAGCTTCAGGAGATACCGAAAAAGTAATTCGTAAATATGAAGAAGACCTTTGTTTGAGTGGTAAGGAAAATGCTTTAGGTCGAATGGTTATACCGCCCAAGCCTAAAGAAAAAAGCAATGGTTTGGATATAGTTTCACTCTGTTTTAAAGACGAGCAAAATAAGACTTTAGATACTTTACTTACTGGCGAAGCAGCTTATCTAAGTGTAGAATGTAAATCCTACGAGGATATCAATAACGCCAATTTAGGTATGTTAGTCACGGCGTTATCTGGAGGGGAAGGTCTAGTTTTATATCTGACATCAAAGGGCGATAATGAAGAATTAGAAATTCCCGTCGGTAAATCTGAAATACGGATGTATATGCCCTGCTGCTCTATGATTCCCGGTGTATATAGTGCGAGAATTTATATTCGGAGTGGTGTATATTCTTATGATATTGTTGAATCTTTTCGATTTACTGTTAAAACAAATATAACTATTAGTAGATGCCAATTTTACCAACCTAGAAAATGGCAAGTTATAAGTAATCAGAATGAAACAGGCATGACTAATAATTATTTAATATAATAACATAATAAAATCATAAATTGATTATAAAAATATGATTTTATTCCTTTTTATAGAGGAAATTTTTATATTACATGAGAGTAAAATATATAAATGCAACTGATTAAATTATCAATATCAAAAAATATTGTAATTTAACGGTAATTATTGCAAATTTAGCAAACGGGTGTATTTGAAATGAGCAATCCTTTACTTAGCATTATTATTCCTACTCACAATCGTCCTCAATTGGTAATTCGTGCTGTAAAAAGCGCTCTAGCACAAACTATGGAGGATTTAGAAGTCATTGTGGTTGATGATGCTTCCCGAGTTGCTCCAGAATTACCTCAAGACGACAGAGTACGAATGATTCGACTTCTACAATGTAAAGGCGGAGCCGCTGCTCGTAATATCGGTACTCAAGCAGCTCGCAGTCGCTGGATAACCTATTTAGATGATGATGATAGACTGCTTCCCGATATGGCTAAGAATATCCTAAAGGCTTTATCACAGAATCCTTCTAAAAACCCGGTGGCAGTCATTTCCGGCTTAGAAATCGTTGATATCAGCGGCAAAATAATCCAAAAAAGAATACCACCAAAACAACGAGAAAAAGGCGCTCATTTCTTTTTAGAGGAGCTTGAAGCAGGCTATTCATATAACACTAAACAGACGTTGGTATTGGAGCGTAAATTGATGGAGCAAATTGGTGGATGGGATGAAACATTTCGCTCTCGAGTTCATTCAGAACTTTTTTTACGGCTTAATTCAGCCTGCACTATAATTGGTCTACCTGTAGTAACTTACCAGCTTACTGCCCATGAAGGGGTTAGAGTATCGCGGGATATCAAGTTACGTCAGGAAAGTTTTCAACGTTTAATTAATAAGCATAAAAATATGTTTCAAATGCATCCTAAAACCTTTGCTAAGTTCTTATGCGATCATGCAGAGAGGTCATTTGAAAATGGTCAATTAAAAGCTGTGTTTTTCAGTTTTTTAGATGCAATGCAACTAGATATAAAATCAACATTAATACGAATAAAAACGCTATCAATCTATACATTAAGATGTTACATTAAGCAGGTTTGCAAGAAGTTTTTGATAGCAATTAAAACCATTAATACAATTGTAGAAAAATCTAACTATAATTTTTAATATAACTATTTAAAAAATATGTTGAGCAGGAATACTTTTAGACTATTAAGACTAATGGGAAATAATAGATATTTGAACTTTATCTATTATAAACCCTATAAAAACTAATATTAATCTAAAAAAAACAAAAATAGCAAAATTAAGATGCAAAAACTTGTTTCCATAATTATCCCCTGTTTTAATGCCCAAAAATGGATAGCAGAGGCAATTGATAGTTGTTTACAACAAACTTATTCTCATATAGAAATAATTGTAATTGATGATTGTTCTAGCGATAACTCTAAGTCAATAATTAAGAGCTATGGAGATAAAATAATATGGGAACAACTTCCTGAAAACAAAGGTGGCTGTTACGCCAGGAATCGAGGCTTTACTTTATCAAAAGGAGAATATATTCAGTTTTTAGATGCCGATGATTTGATATTGCCAGAAAAAATCGCAAGGCAAATAAATTTTTTAGAAGAAACAGGAGCAGATGCTGTTTACGGTGATAGGCGATATCAAGGACATCAATCTGATGGAGTAATATTCCTAGATGAAATACAAAAGTCTGGAACACAAACAGATATTTTAGAATCTTTATTAGAAAATTGGTGGACTGCTGTTGCATCCTTATTTTATAGAAGAACTGCTGTAGAGAAAAGTGGTGGATGGGATGAAAATTTATCCGCAGCGCAAGATAGAGACTTTTTTCTTTCAGTAGTAATGAGTGGTGCAAAAATTGTTTATCAACCTGGTTGTTATGCAATATATCGAAGATACGGTAACGTTACAATCTCAACTGCTTCAAAACCACGTTGGATAGAAAATCATTGCAAAGTTTTGCAAAAAGTTGAACAAAGGCTATTAAAACAACATCAACAAGAAATTCCCATAAATTATCGTCGTGCTTTAGCTCAAGGCTATTTTGAATTAGCTAGAGATTATATGTACATCGACTACTCGCAGTATTTAAGACTTGTGGATAAATCTTTAACTTTATATCCTGAATTTAAACATAAAAGCAGAAAAAAAATTTATCATTTGGTTCAAGATATTTGTGGATTTCGTCTGACAGAAAGATTAGTTAATCCCATACTACTTTTACAAAAGTTTTTTAATTCTAAAATCCATGCCCGCAACTCAAAAAAAACAACTAATTCAACCGTATTATGTGGCAATGTTGACAATTGCGTAGTAAAATAATCTTCATTTGAGGGAAGATTAATGGATAGAGGAAAAATAGTTGCAATTATTACGGGTATCATTTCCATTCTTTTAGCTGTAGCTAACCTTGTAGTAGTCCATATTCTGGATTTTCGAGGGGAAATGAACCCGCACCTATTACTCAAATCGAAGTACATCAAGTAGTAGCGACTTTTGATGCATGGGTAGATTAGAGATAGAGCAAGTTGTGAATTAAACTACGCCCTGAATTTTGAGAAAATTACGAAATTGACGGCACAATTTCCAGTTCTTTAAATCCCGTTTGCTCGTCAAGGCTTCTAAGGAAACTGAAGTTTTCTACTATGCCAATTATAATTTCGGCGGTAGTATAAATAATGCAACCATCACTGAGGTGTCCGCCGATTACTGTACCATGATTATTAGCGATCGCAATGTGAAGATGTACTCCAGTGGTTGCTAAAGTACCGTTGAGAGAAAGTATTTCAAGTTTTTCAGTTAATACCGTACCGCTGTCTTGATTGGCAAAACGGATTGTTGCCTGTTTTAAACTACCAATTGCAGTTAATATAAATCCTGCCTTGATATTACGTTCAACTGCCAAGGCTTGCAAACTTGTTCGCAAATCTGCATCGGCTTTTAATCTAATGGGAAAAACTTTCATCACTGACGGCATCGAATTTATAAACCACAAAAGCGCTGCATAATTAGCTAGTTACGCTTCTAATCACAGTATTTTAAGTTTACATGACTTTATCATATCTCAATATTAATATATTCATATTGATTCACAGTTAAAGTATTTTTTCGCTCATAGGGGTGTCACCCTTCTTTATAGACTAAAAAATGCCTAAGTATCGCTTTAGCTCTGTGATAATAACTCTTTTCACCCCCTCATTTTGTTTAAATCTTCTTTAGTACTACAAAGTAGAATTATGGATAAAAAACTAAATAGCTTGATAAATTATAATGATTCTCAGTAATAGCACGGAAGCGTATCGAGAAAAACATTTTTAGAATATACCCTAAAGTTTCTATTTAATGTTATCGGGATGCGACGTATGGCAGAAAGGCTGCCTCAATGCCAAAATCTAAAAGAACAAGTAGACTCTATTCTGCAACTTTTGCAGCAAGAACCTTTTTTAGCCTCTTGTGACGCTAGCCCAACTCAAACTTCTTTGAGGAAAGCAATCTCCCCCAAGTTTGAAATAGTATTTGCGGGTGCATTTAGCGCGGGTAAATCAATGTTAATTAATGCGCTGTTGGGGCGGGAATTACTGTACAGTGCAGAAGGACATGCTACAGGTACCGAATGCAAAATAGAGTACGCGTATCCCGATTCGGAGCGAGTAGTACTTACGTTTTTGAGTGAAGCGGAAGTTAGAGAACAAGTATTTTCTTTATGCGAGCAACTGGGATTGCATAAAGTTGAAAATATTCACAAAGAAGATGCAATTGAATTACTGCGCCAAGGATGTGAAGCTATTATCCTTACTGAAGGTGGTGAGAGTAAATCCGAACGCGCGAAGCAAGCAAAGGCATTAATTTTATTGTTATCTGGATATGTAGCCAACCGCGAGCATATTCATCAGATAAATAATGCTACCTATTCCATGGAGGAGTTTAATTTTAATAACCTCAAGGAAGCTGCTGGATATGCGCGTCGGGGAATGAATAGTGCAGTTTTGAAGCGAATTGAATATTATTGCAACCATCCGCTGTTGGAGGATGGTAACGTCATTATTGACACTCCCGGTATTGATGCGCCGGTAGAAAAAGATGCGCGGTTGACTTATGAAAAAATTCAGCATCCAGATACTTCTGCGGTGGTATGTGTCTTAAAACCTGCTTCTATGGGTGATATGACAAAGGCTGAAACTCAATTGTTGGAAGAAATTCGGAATAATCCAGGAATCAGAGATAGAGTTTTTTACGTTTTCAATCGTATTGATGAAAGTTGGTACAACAACGACTTGAGGCAAAGATTGGATAATTTAATTGCTACTCAGTTTCAGGATAGTAGCAGGGTTTTTCAAACCAGTGGATTGTTAGGATTTTACGGCAGTCAAATTAAGCAAACAAGTCAAAAAGATAGGTTTGGTTTAGATTCTGTATTTGCTGACAAGATTCATCAGACGGAATTAGAGGAAGTAACGCCACAATTTGTTTATGAATTTCTGCGTTACTGCACCGCTTCCGGTAAACTATCTCCCGAGAAATTCCGAATTTCTGTAAATAATTTTGAAAGTCAGAATCAAAATTATGTGAGAATTTTATCAGAACAAGGAAGCTTATTAGTTAATCAACTGATTCAAGATAGCGGTGTTGAGGAATTTAAAACAGCAATTACTCGCTATCTCACTCAAGAAAAACGTCCCCAGTTATTTAAAAATCTGGCTGACGATTTAGAAGATATTTGTATTCAAATTAAGAAATACTATCAGGAAATCAGGCAAGATTTAGATAGTCAACCGCAAGAAATTGAGGCAATGAAAGCCCAGGAATTGCAACGTCTGAATCAGCAATTAAAACAAGTAGGAAATGATTTTAGCCATCATATTGCAACAGAAGTTAACCGGGTAGTAACTAATGCCTGCGAAAAATTTGAAGCGGATTTCGATAGATTGCGGGCGCGAATGATTCACCGTTTAGATGAATTGTTAGATACTTTCTCCGTCGCTGAAACCTATAAACGTGCGACTTTGAGCCATCCACGCAATGCAACAGCCCCTTTAATTGCCATTTTGGTAGAGGCACTTTATTATTTAGCCAATCAGTTAGAAGATATTTTAGTAGAATCTTCCCAGGAAATAGTTGCTAATTATTTTCAACGTTTAAATCAAAGAATTCGTCAGGCTGAATATTATCGCCAACTATACCGTTTATTGGGCAATGATGGAGGTTTAAAACAAGAATTAGAACAATTAGAAAAACTAGTTTCTCAGGCTTTGCAAAATGCGGCACGAGTAGAATGCGATAGATTTGTCCGAGAAAGTCCAAGATTTTACGATGAAGGTACTTTTTCCATATATCAATTTCGTCAAACATTGCAGCAAACTTCTCAAGCTTATGACTGCGAAAGTATGGTAGAAGCTGAACCCGCAATTAGACAATTATTGAAGTTAGATTTTGAACCAAAAGTCAGCGAAACTATTCGTAAAACCTTCCGCCAAACTGTGAATCAAACTTTTAAAACTCAGCTTTTACCCATGGCGGAAATCAAGAGTAATGAAATTTTACAATACTATCCCATAGCACGTGTTTATTTAGAGAAAACCTTAGAAAAAGAGGCACTAGATAAGATTGCCGATAACAACTGTCTCTCAGATACTCTTTCTGCAAAAATAGCTCATTTCAATCAATCTGTATCTGGCATCAACGCTTGCTTACAAGCTATGCAACTGTATAACTATTTGTTACCCACAATTCCAGCAGTAGAGGCAAAAATAGTTAATAAGATGTCATCTGAAAATAACGGCATAGCCCAAAAGATATAAGCGATTTTGATTGATGTTGTCTTGGTGACAGAGATACTAGCAAAAGATTGGTAACTTAATTGAAAATTACAATAGAGAATTTAGATGTATATGGAAAATAAATTCACACCATTGAGTTGTAATGATGATGATGTTTTGTCATACTACGGCAGATTGCTGAAGTTTAGCCAGTTTAAGGAACAGTTAGAAAATGATTTGTGGCAGAAAGTCAACTATCTCCTCACAAAAGAAAATGAAGGTTGTAATAGTAAAGAAAGAATATATGAGTTAATTAATACATCTTTTGGTTATTGCAATATCAGTGTCTCCTTATCTTCACCACCAGAAGGGAATGATTGTGAGATTCTCAGACTTGGTGCTACAAGTTGGCAGAAAGGAAAGATAAGAACGACTACATCGATAGATTTCTTTCCTTGTGAAAAAGATTCAACAAAAATAGCGAAAATTCAGTTTCACTTAGAATTCTTATCTGAGGAAAAACAGTTGCAAAAGCCGAATTTATCTCTTGATGATATGATGTATGCTGCATAAAAATATTATCTGTCTTATTCTTTTTTTTAGTATGTAAATAATCGCAAATCATTAAAAAAATGAGGGTTTCAGGGACATTACATGAAATCCACAGGATATTTTTCCCTATCAACATAAATTTGGATATAAAAATTAATTCCTTGATGAAATAGTCTTTGCATCAATTTAAATATCTCAAATACAAAACCGAATACTAAATATGCATCACAACTTTGAATATTTGACGGAAGATAGCGATTTTATTATCCTCAACAATATTGTTTTTAATGCTAAGCAAATTAGAAATAGTATTATTAAAGATTATCAATGTCGCAAAAGTGATTTCAACTTTTGTCGTAAAAATAGATTATTACGAAAATATTTTCGAGAAGTAAATAACCAAGGAATATTTAACCGTATCGAATGGAAATTTTGGTTAAAAGAAGATATCAAATGTGAATTAATTTCATTCGATCAAATTAGAAAATTAGATGAGCTACAAATTAGAGTTATTTTAGATTGTTCGTCAACAGCGCAAAATATTGGCTTAAAAGTTTTACTAAACTTTGCCTTACAAAATTCAGAAGTCGAAGAAATACCTGACATTGATTCTAGAGAAACAATAGCTTTTCAAAATATATATGAGCAAAACACCGCGTATTTCTATTCCTTCAACAGTGAGAAAATATGTATTTGAACGCGATAATTATCAATGTCAAAGCTGCGGTAAACAATATGGAGAAACTAATTTAACTATTGACCATATTATCCCATTAGTCCGTGGTGGTTCAAACGATATCAGTAATTTACAAACTTTGTGTTTTAGTTGCAATCGTCAAAAGGCTGACAAAATTGACAATCGATTTCGGCGTTATTTTGATTAGTTTTGTAGGCTCTTCTTGTGGTAAGTTTAATTCCACTAAAAAAGGAACTATTCGGAGCAAAATATAGGATAGTTCACTATTTGCTAATTCAAAAACTGCCTAAATGAATTTGCAAAAATAGCAGCTTGAGTTCTATCTCTGAGATTTAGTCTAGTTAAAATACTCGTGACATGATTTTTAACAGTTCTTTCAGAAATAAACAAAAATTTGGCAATTTCTCGGTTATTTGCACCTTTCGCTATTAAGGATAAAACTTCTTTTTCTCTGGGGGTTAATTCTTGTAATTCATGAGGAGGACTAGGATTTTTTTCTATTACTTCATTCGTTCCAGTTATAATTTTCTCAAATAAACCTGGTCCTAGATGTGTATGTCCTGCACATACTAAGCGAATTGCATTTGCTAAAGGTTCCAATGGTGTGTCTTTTAATAAATAACCTTTTGCACCAAATTTCATCCCCTCAGAGATATATTCATCGTCATCAAAAGTTGTCAAAATCAGAATTTTAACTTGAGGAAATTTTTGGATAATTGCTTTCGTTGCTGCAATACCATCCATAATAGGCATCCGTACATCCATTAGTACCATATCAGGATGCAAAGCTTCAACTTGAGATATTGCTTGTTTACCATTGGCGGCTTCTCCAACTACTTCAAAATCGGGTTGCGATTGTAGTAAACTTTTAATACCTTGACGGATAATTTCTTGGTCATCCACCAATAATAAGCGAACCATTAATTTAGCCCCGATAATGGCAGAAACATCATTATACAGCAACCTTCTCCAGGTTTGCTGTTAACATAAAATTTACCACGCAGTGCATCAGCGCGATCGCGCATACTTTGGAGTCCGAAACCCGTGGTATTCTGGTTGGGATTGAAGCCAACACCATTGTCTTGAATATTTAGGTATAAAGAATTATCAATAGTTTTAATTTCAATTGCGACTAAATCGGCTTTACTATGTTTAGATATATTAGTTAAGGCTTCTTGAATAATCCGATAAACATTTAAGTTGATTTCTGGAGATAAATTTTTATTTATTTGTAAATCAAATTTAGATTGAATTTGAATTTGTAATCTAAATTTAAATTCTTGAAATAAATTTTTAACCGCAACTTCTAAACTTTTACCTTTTAATGGGTCGGAACGTAAAGCCGATACAGAAAAACGCACTTCTTTTAATGCATTAGCACCCATCTTTTTACCTTGTACTACAAAACTTTTTGCTTTATCAATATTGGAATCAATAAATAGTAAAGCATTTTCGAGTTGAATACTTTGTGCTGTGAGAGAATGTCCGATAGAGTCATGAATTTCTCTTGCGATTCGACTTCGCTCTTGTAATGTTGCTTGGTCTTCAATTCTGAGAGCATATTGTCTTAATTGCTCGTGAGCTAACACTAATTTTTCTCTACTTTGACGCTCGGAAATTACAGCATTAACTAACAATAATACGAATAATAAAATACAAGTAAAAAAGACTCCCGCCGTAACTTGTAAATTAAAAACAATATCCTTTAAACTATCAGCATTTACTATATGTGATTTAGTCGCTAGATTCAAAGGTTTATTTATGTTTAAAGTAAAAATAAAATATATCCAAGATAAGCCAGCAACTAATAATCTTCCATGAAAATTAAATACCAAACAACTACGAATAACTATAACAAGCAAAAAAGGAGGAGTAAAACCAATACCTCTGCCAAGTCCATAATTTGCTAGCAACATTAATATTAAACCGCTGAAAGTATAAATAAGTTTATATAGTAATTTATTTTTAGGTAATCTTAATCCCATAATTCCAAAAAATAGAAATAATGTAATTACTAAGATTGGATTAATAATTTGTCTGTCAGGAATAAATGGTGGTCTAAGATTAATTATTCTTAATTCAATAAATAGGCATATTGATAACAGTATCCATTCCAGGTAAGCAAATAAAGGGAACGGATGATTGGGTAATAATTTAAATGATTGAATTTGATTGATTATTGGTAATTTACCAGATTTATTAATCATATTTTTTTATCAAAAATAAGTAGATTCTGTAGATATTATATTAGTCAATATTATCTTTTCTAGAATATTATTGATTTTCTACAATTCCTAGAGACTCTAGTACGATTTATTGCAAAATCATCTAGGACTAAAGTACCAAAATTAATTAGAGCGCTAGTACCATGTGCTTTTCAGAGATTATTCATAGGATTGACATGTGGAAATCAAGCAAGGTTTCCACGAAAAAAAATACTAGTTAATTACATAGGGGAATCTATGAAAGCACAATTTATTTCTGCATTAATGACAACTTTAATTCTTGGTACAACAGCAAACATTTCTCAAGCGCAAATTCCTGCTAGACCACCAGCACCAGCCAGGATACAAATACAAAATGGTGTACCTGATGTACCAGGTATGAACTTGACTGAGGAACTAAAAGAAAAACTCAGAGACCTTCAGGAAGAAGCTCGTAGTCGG
>ERZ1740062.921-NODE-921-length-13158-cov-3.974662_pt1 | contig 13158 bp, 10 predicted proteins | sample MGYA00581741_ERZ1740062 | MGnify/ENA primary metagenome ERZ1740062 (study PRJEB43018, sample SAMN04849747) | marine metagenome | isolation source: floating plastic debris | place: Pacific Ocean | collected 2008-09-01 | study: EMG produced TPA metagenomics assembly...
TTATTTAAATTTGATCTCATGTTCTACCAACTCTAGTTACCGGTTCTAAAATATGGATAATTTGGCGGTTATCATCTTCGGGAAACAACTGTATTGGTTGCCATTCTTTGTTATGTGCCAGTCGTGCTTCTTCTGGTAAACACACTGGAGATAGGGAACAGCGAGCGCAGAGTCTTTCATTGTCGGTAACGGGTGGACGGTAATTTGAGTTACGAAGTATACGGGCTTGTTCAATTGCTTTTTTTACTAATTCCCTTCCGGCATCATCTAAAGGTACGTGAACTAAAACATTATCAGCGTGGTAGCGGATACGACCTTCATCTATGAGAATTCCTAGAGATGATTCTAAAAGACAAGCGTAAGCGAGAATTTGTAATTTATCGCTTTCCCAAGCTTGGGGTTGCTTGTTTTCGTCGCGGTAACAGCGTCCGCGTTTGTGTTCGTAGGGAATTGTTTGTCCGTCGCGGGTACGCAAAGCGTCTACTCTTCCGCGTAAACCTAATTCTTCGCTGGTGAGAAATAATTCTTCCCAGTCTTCATCTTCTTGTTTTTCTAGTTCTGCGTGTAGTCTACGTCCAGCAAATACCGCTGCATCTTGGGTATAAAGTTCTTCTACTTCTTCTAAGTAGTAAAGGCGGGGACAATAGGCTAAGGCGTGGAGGGCGCTAACGCGGATGGTTTGGGGTTTGAATTGTGTTTGGTTTTCTAAAGTTTGCATTTTGTCTGTAAGGTAAAGTGGGTTTTCAACGCCTTACGACATCTGAGGTAAATGAGTTTATTAACGCAAAGGGGCACGGAGTTTTTAAGGAATTTTTGCTTGTTGAAAGATTAGCTGTGGTGTGATTTGTAATCCTTCTAAAAGGGAATCTTCTAAGGTATCTTTACCTGTTTTAGTTCGAGATGGAACATCTGGATAATAAACGGTAACGGTTTTTGCTCTTGCATCAATTACCCAAACTCGCAAAACACCTGCATCGAGGTAATCATTAGCTTTAGCGCTAATTTCGCCAAAAGTTTGATTGGGGGAGATAATTTCAATTGCTAAGTCTGGGGGGTTTAATTATTGTGAAAGCTAAATCGGGAGGTTGTGTCACACAAAGTTCTTGAAGTTGATATCGCTTCCAACAAGTACCCTTAGAACCGACATGATCCACCCAATAAGGTAAGGTTAGTAAACCATCTTCATCTTGAATTAACCACTGTAGCGCTTTAGTTGTGGAATTATTCTTCCATAAGCTAACTACATTTACTAAATCACGGCTTTCACCTAAGCATAAGCCGCCGAAGCGATTGATGTTTTCTGGGTGAGTAAAAGCTAATTGCAAACGTTCTAATAAATTTGGTTGTGCTGTATCGTTTTCTGAATTTATCCAAACCACGAATTGAATATCAGTTAATAATTCTTGATAATCGGGACGGGCATTACTTGCATCTTGAATATCTTTCTTTTTAAAACGCCGAAATGTACGGATGACGGTAGATTTTTCTGGTTGTGAAAGGAGAGCGATCGCAATTTTCACTCCACAATGTTTATATCTGTCTATTTCTCCCACAATTGAGCGCAACATTCCGTAGACTGTTGATGGCGGAGGTACTGGGTAAGTTTCGGCGTATTCTCTAGCGCGAGACTGACGAAAGCAAGCGATGGGAACTTCTATTTGTAAGGCTAGAGTTTGATTTGATGTAATCATCACACTAGTTCCTTTTGTGGTAATTCTAAGTCAAAAGCTATGGTTTGCTTGAGATTTTTAACTAGTTTTTTAATTCCTCCAGTCACATTTGCCCCATATTCTTGTAATTTTTTCCCATCATCATTAGTGGCGATTTCACCAGCAACCCATAATTCTTTAGGGTTAATATCTTCATCTTCAATTCGACGCAATAATTCGGGGACGGAAATATTTCCTTCTTCGTCTTCTTTAAAAGAATACAAAATCCGGGGAGCAAAATCATGAGTCCAACGTAAAACGATACTTTCTGGTGAAAAATCATATAAAAAACGAGAATGATTTCCTCCGACTTCTCTTAAAGAAGTTAAGCCATCTAAAACCGGAATTATCCGAGATTTCTCTTTGAGACGCGATGGTGTTAAAGCAAAACCATATTGATAGCTAGTAGCATGAACTTCTGTTCCGTAAAGGGAGGTTTTATCTTTTTTACCACTTTTAGCGTTAAAAGTAATATCACCCAAGTAAGGTGTGGTTGAAACTGCACGAGTAACTTCTAAAACTCCGCGTTTTGCTATGGATATTCCCTTTTCTTTCGATTTATTTTTACCTTTTTTAGGTGTATCTGAACCATCATCTTTTGCTGCTTCAGCTCTCATAAATCCTAAGACATCATCATCAATAAAAAGTTCATCGTTGTAGGTTTCATCCTGAAAATCGTTATTATTTGTACCATCATTCCACTGTCGATTTACTTCATAATCATCACAAACAGTTTGCCAAAAATAACGCAAAGCCCAGCGAATCGCTTCTGCTGATACTGTAGTGTGAATATCATTTTTCCATTGAATTTTTTGCAAGGTAGTAATATTACCTTCGTTTTCTCCTCGATTATTTGCTGCCGTTCCGTAACTTGTTAAAATATTGCCAAATAAATGAAATGTCATTACTTGAAGTCTCCTAATTTAAACTTTGTCATTATATAAAATCGATTTCATCATCATCGTCTTCTTTTTGAACATCCAAAGTTGACTTATCACTTTCTTTATCATTAGATTTAGTTTTATAACTTGCTAAACCAAGTAAAGCTAAATCTCTCAATAATTTCCAATCATCAGTTTCTGTAATTAGTATCATCAGTTCTTTCCAATTGTTTTGAACTACCTTAGACCGACTTCCAGGCTTGGACCAAAATTCAAAAATAAATGAACGGAGTGATTCAGCATTTTTACATCTAGCTAATTTAGTTCTAATTTGAATATTTATTTTGTCAAAATTAGGTTGTTTGTTCCCAGAAGCCTCTTTACCATAAGTATTAAGAAGAGCATCGTGAAAAGCCTCAACAAACAATTTTTTAGATTCTGTATCTATCCCTTTCTTCATCATCTTATTTAAACCTTCTCGTTCATAAGTTAACTTTGTAAATAATTCATTACTAGTAATTATGTCTGATAATCCTTGATACCAAAGTCTTTTTTTGACCAGGTTATCTGTAATAAATTCTTTTGCAAAACTACTAACAAAATAACCTTCATTCTTTTGATTAATTAAAATATTATCGGTAAAATAATTACAAACCATTTTATAAAGATTGCAAATTTCTTCATGAGCTTGAACTATATATAAATTAGTACGTGTTTTTTGCTGAGTAGACCAAGGAACGGTTCCCAAAGTTAAAACTTGGCATTGATTTACTCCATAAGTTGTAGCAGTCTTAGAAGTATTTTTTTGAACCAAAAACTTTAACCCAGCATTACCCAAACTAGAAGCATAAAAGCTTTTATAACCTGCATTTTTAAAACTTAGTTGCTGTCGATATTCTGTATATTTTTCTAAGTTTGTAATTTCAGGAATCACTAAAGCAAACTGTGCTTTCTTTTCTTGTAATTTAGATTTTAATAAAAAATAACAGCAGGCTATAGGCGCAAATAGCAACATCAAAGCTTGTTCTGATGTTTCTTCAAAGCTAGTTTGAGAACTAAAAGCTACATGACGTACTACCGCACCCGGATTTAACCATCCTGCAACTTTAATTGGCTTTTTCAGTAGTTTTCCTTTACTATCGCAAAGTTTATTTACAAATTCCTGATGGACATAACTTTTCAAATATTTATATTTAACTAAAATTTCTGGAGTATCTTCATCTATTTGTAGTGTTTTTTCAACAATTCCTATTGATTTATGGGTGCTATTATGCTGTAAAAAAGTTCCTAGTATTCCTTGATGAATAATTAAACGAGGCTGAATATCATTTATATCTTTTAAGTTTAAACAGCGAAGAGAAATTAAACCATCTTGTATTTGAAAAGATTCCCTCAACAAACTATCCAAAACCTCTCGATCATTTCCTTGCCATTGCAAAGTTATTTGACGAGATGTAAGTCTCCAGTTTAAACCTTGTGGACTTTTCTCATTACTGTGAATTTCAAAATATTTTAGCATCATCCACAAACCAGCTAACCCAGCACGATGGAGCAATGTCAGATTTGGATTACCTAAATCAAGCTCTATTTGCATGGTTCAGCCCCTGTTTCTTCACTGTATTTAATAATATCTTTGGGAGCTATGGGATAAAATTTTCTACGTTTCCAATCTTTAAAACCTTTGACTATACGAATAGGAACTGACCATCTCAATGCTTCTTTCATAAACAATTTCATCCGCGATTCTTTCTTACCTTGCTTGAGTAATTCTTGTTCTTGTGCTTCTGCTATTTTCCAAATTTTTTTCTCATCTTCTTCTAGTAAAACTGTAATCGTGTAACCTGCTTCTCTTAAAAAACCGGGATGAGTACACCAATTTCCTTCTAACCAATTAGATTTAACAATACTTGGTTTACTAGAGTTAAGTTTTTCAGAAATATCAGCTAAATCAACTTGTGAAACAGCATTTTTTGATGGTAGTTGTTTAATCAATTCAATTCCTGTTTCTAATTCCTCCTTACTGTAAGGTTGTTTGTTCTCCCAAGGATAAATAATCGCTCTACGGGTTCCCTCTGATTGATCTTTGATGCGACGATTTAAACGTCCCATTCGTTGAATTAATGCAGCGGCAGGAGCTATTGCCGATACCAATAAATCGGCATTGATATCTAATGACATCTCACAAACTTGAGTAGTAATTGCTAAAACAGGAATATTAACATCTTTGTCAAAATTATCAATTACAGCTTTATGTTTATCTAATCTATCTTTATAACGAAAACGGCTGTGATAAATAAGTAATTTTATTTCGTGTTGAGATAATTCTTGAGATATTTTTTTCTTTGCTTCCTGATAAAAATCAATAGAACTTTGAACCGAATTCGTTACCCATAAAACTTTTTGATTATTTCTTAGAGCTTCTAACAATATATCCCAAACTTCAGGCAGTTTTTTCACATCAGAGACTTCGTCTAAATAATCAATTTGATAACGCTTTAATTCTTCTAATTTTTTTGGTCCTTTGATAGGTTCTTGATTAATCTTTTCTCCCAATTCAGCCATAACATCACGAATAGCCTTAATTTGTTCGGGAGTAAAACTAGCACTCATTAACAAAATTGGCGCACCGCGAAAGGTTCTTAAAAATTGTAAAAGTGCCCCAAAAAGCCGACTGTCATAAGCGTGAACCTCATCAAACACAAAAGCAGATTGTGCGATCGCACACCAAGCATACAATGGTCTGCGATTGTTTTGAATCAACCCCAAAACAGTATCAACCGTGCAAACTATCATTTTGTTACGCCATGCTTTTAATGCAGATAACCGTGCATCTACTCCTTCAGCATCTCCCGAATCTCCCGAACACAAAAGTTCTCTATCCAATTCGGCACGAGAATGCATCAAATCTGCTTCCACAGCACCATCTGCGTAATCGATAAAGCCTTGTGATGCTGTTCCCGTTGTCGGATAACAAAAAAATAACTTACGTGCTTTAGCCCACTTTTTTGCCCAAGCATAAGCGCCAACTGTTTTTCCGCTACCGCATCCAGCTTTTACTAATGTGACTCTGTAGGTTGTTTGTGCAATATCCTCTTGAAATTCATACAAATCATTTTCCCCAAGACGCTCATCTAGTAAATTTTGAATATCGTCACCATCTTCAGATAGCACTACTTTTAACTGTTTTTGAATCCATTCCCTGACATTTTCCCCAGCATTAGGTAAAGCAGAGCCAGCTAAATCAGCAGCCATCACGGTTGCTTTTACCGCAGCAGTATATTTACAAAACTCCCAGTCATTCTGGTGTTTTTGTACAAAATCATCAAACTTCTGTTGCAAACTTTCTATTGCTCCCTCAAGTTCGATTCTTGTCCAATCTTGTTTTGGTAATTCAGGTAAATATGAGGGTAATCCTAATCCAAATTTTCTACCCATTTCCAACATTTTTGTAAAATCTGGATGATGAGTGTAAATTTTTAAGCTATCTCCAGTACCATCGGGAATTTGTGCGATGCAGTAATCAACGCTTCTCCCATATTCATCTATTCCCATTTTGAGATGATGTCCCATCGCAGCCCAAACTGCTATCATCAAATCATCATTATTAATTCCCTCACATTCAGTAAACCACTTTCGTACACTTTCAATTTCCAATGCCAAAATACCGCTAATTACCTCATGGCGTAACATTTGTCTTTGATTGTGTTCCCGCTGTGCAGCTAACAATTTTTTTCTATATTTAATTAACTTTTCATCCTGGGATTTTGAATGTATTGATTTAAAAAAAACCATCTCTTGAAAATGCTGATTAGCTTTCCCCCAATCATGGAGATATGCTCCTAATTTGACCGTATTTTTAAAACGTTCTAAATTAATCTTTAAATCTAATTGTTCTAAAATTCCCTCCCCTAAATCATCGGTTATAGTCCTTGCAGACTGCATCACAATCGCTATATGAGCTAAGTATGTTGCACATTTACGCTCTTTTTCCCGCTCTTTTGCTTCTTCCTCTGTTAAATTATTTTCCTCCTCAACAGGTGAAATTGATTTCGCTAGCAAGCGTTTAAATTTCATGATTATTTACCAGATTACAAATAGCAATTCCGTCTTGAATATAAGGACTAGTTAAGCATTCCAACTCCTCTATTCTCTCTGCTTGAGTGCTGACAACTATCTTTACTTCTGCATCGACAGCTTCTAATTGTTCCTGAAATTCTTGCTATAGTTGGATAATCCGGAGGTATTTTTGCTTTAACTGAATTATTTGAAACTCTATATCTGTATGTTGAATATCCATCAAAAGCCTTTAAAAAATGAGATTATTTTTATTAATGACAAGGAAGGAAAATCCCTGCTCCCAGATGTCTGCGCCCTCCTATCCCCAAAGACTGAAGCTTTATAGAATCCTCGCCGCTCAATTCGGAAACTTCAGTTGTGTAACCAATAATGGTTTTACCCTTGATTCTTATCGTTTTACGACTGGGTTCTCCATCTCGATTTAAAGGAACTGATACCTTACCTGCAATACCCTTTGCTTCTAACTGACGCTTCGCAGCAGCCAAAAATCCATTTAAGTGCATACATTCTTTACTCTTAATCGTGACGATTCTTGCTTTCAAGATTGGAGAAGGTTGGAGTAAGTTAATTGAAGGAATCGCAATCTTAATCTGATAACCTCCAACATTCAGCTTTTTACCCGCAAGCGGATACACTATAGGAATTTTAGAAATAGGTACTCGAATTCTTATCTGCGATTTTGATGTCAAATCGATTTTACCCTTCTTATCTGGTATTCCCGGTATGCTCAAAATACCTATCTCAGGATGAGCGCGAACTTCTGGAACAATGCGAAAACAAGCCGCAGCTAAACGATAGCAATGATCTGCACTTAATTCATTTCCTAAGACGCAAGCAACCCAATCAACGAAAGGCTCCGATACTTTATTCACTACTGGTAACATCATTAGATTTCAATAAAAAAATTTAATTATGATAAAACCTAACGCCATAAGGCAATCTATGGTTTCCAAGCAAGTAAGGTATCATTGAACCCTGCCGCTTGGCGCTTTGTAGCTAAACTTGAATTTTTAACTACAGGTAAGTAATCAACTCGCTACTGATGTTACCAGTAGTAAATCTATGGTTGGGTATATCATAAAGTAAACAATATGATGATGTCAATATAAAATTTCCTAAGTAATAGTAGTTAGAGAACCATGATTTTCATCATTTTCTAAATAGCTTCCACCAAAATATAAACTTATCTAAACTGAACTATTAACATTTTTTACATCCCAGAAATAAAACAACACATTATGTGAGAAAAAAAATTAGCTAAAAACAGGGGCAAAACCACCGTATAATTATTTTTACCAATCCCTTGACCCTGGAGAGTAAAGCCATGCCAATGGCAGTAGGAGTAATCGAAACACTAAGCTTCCCCGCCATACTTATAGCCGCAGATACAATGGTTAAAGCCGCCGCAGGTTCAGTAGTTTTTTACGATAAATCGGAAAGTGGACGTTTTTTCGTCGCAGTCAGGGGACCGGTTGCTGAAGTCAACCGTGCTGTAGAAGAGGGGCTGGTAGCTGCTGAAGAACAATCCCACGGAGGGAAAGTAATGAGTCATTACATAATCCCCAATCCTCCAGAAAATGTAGAAAGTGTCTTACCAATCCATTTCACTTCAAAATCAGAACCTTTCCGTTTCTAGGACGCGATTGTTCGATTTCTGAGAAGATAAATAATATATTGTTAGCGATCGAGAAGTATGCACAAAAATTTATACAATGATTTGCTAGCAAGGATCTAATTTTATTAATACAGGAGATTATAAATGCCACTACAGGCAGTTGGTGCTTTAGAAACTAAAGGTTTTCCTGCCGTATTAGCAGCGGCAGATGCAATGGTAAAAGCCGGTAGGGTTACCCTTGTTGGTTATATCAGAGTTGGTAGCGCTCGCTTTACGGTTAATATTCGCGGCGATGTTTCGGAAGTCAAAACTGCTATGGCTGCTGGCGTTGAAGCCGCAGAAAGTTGTCATGGTGGAGTACTAGAATCTTGGGTAATTATTCCTCGTCCCCACGAAAACGTCGAAGCTGTTTTACCAATAGCTTATTCAGAAGATGTTGAAGAATATCGACTTGCTGTAGAAAATCCGATCATCGGTAGGTCTAACGGTCGTTAATTAATTACATTTAGAGGTTTTGGGCAGTAATGAGCGAGCTGAATTAGTACTATTAGAACTTACGCACGGGTAACGTCACTATAGTCATTGCGACATTAGGAAGCAATCTCAAACGTCCTTATAATTGTAGTGAGTGCGTAAGTGCTCGCTATATTAAATCGGCATTATCAATTATCATCAACTGTTGATATTACGCGCCCAACAGCCTGTTTCTATTTAAAACTTTTTATCTTGCATCTATTTATGTTCGTTCCCAAGTGGAAAAATATATCTATGTGTTATTTCTAATTAGAACAAAATAAATAAGGAAGACTATTCGTATAATACATACCTGCGAAATTATCTTCACTTGTATCAATTTATGCAGCATTCAATATCTACTTTCAACTTATTGCGTAAAAAAAGTACCCACTAGGGTACTTTCATATTGTCAGTATTTTTTTCACAATAATTATTGACTCCTTTCTGGACTCCACTAACTTCTTAGTTGGGCAATGGGTATAGAGCAGAAAGGCATTGTAAAAAGAATATTACCCCCTAGATAATTGCTGTAGTAAATTGTTTTTCATCGAAACTGCCTGCAATTTGATAACTGATATAACTAAACTTATTTGGTTTTTGGTTGATTATTAGCGAGATGATTTTCATCAATAAGTGCGATATTCAAACTTTTAGCCAATACTACCTATTACTAAATAATATGAACTGTAATGATATACAAACAAACTTTAGGAAATAACAAAGTATGTGTAAAAATAAATACTGACATAAAATTAAAATTGAACTCGACGAGGTGAAACCAATATGTATAAAGCAACGTCTTGAAAAATAGTCAATTCTATTCTTTGCATTCAAAAAAAATATTATGTCAGCTTTTGATATATTCAAAACAGTATTTTGTACATCTATCTGAAGGCATACATCAGCAATTAAGCGAAAAAACTATTTTCCTTCACAAAAGTTTGCACAATACAAAAATAAAGGGAATGCTTTAAAAGGCGATGATATTGCTGATGCCGATTAATTAGTTTTTAAGTTGATGTAGAAAATTCTGCATAAATTAACTAAAGCCAGACGTAATAAAAATAGAATCCGTTAAATGTCTTTTTGGATATTTGAGTCAAATGAGGCGACAACTAGTTAAATACAACGATTGTGATAAGCGGGGGTTGTGATGCAAACTTTAAAGCAGGGTTTTGAGGAGCGCAATCTCAATATGACATCTGAAGCGGAGAAACTGGCACAATATTGGCGAAATCGCTTGGCTGATGAATGTTCGCAGCATAGCGAAGCCACAAGAGAAAGTATAACCAATTGGCTGTTGGGAAGCGATAGAAAACGCTTTGAAGAACTCAACGTCAAAGAATTGAAAATCGCCAAGCAAGCGATGGAATATCGCTATCGGATTTTATGTCAGCGCTACTTGGGCATGGGTAGGGAACGTGCTTATCGTAACTTGATTACTCGTCTGGGAAGCTTAGCGACATTACGTTCTAAAATTCAAACTTGGATTTCTTTGAGTCGCGATCGCCAGCGTAAAGTATTGGATGTGTTGCAAGAGATACTTCAAGAGTTATTGCAAAGCGATAACTATATGGTTTCTCAAATGGCTTGTATTTCGCACTATACTGGGGATAGTAGGTTGAGAAATGCCTTAGTATTTGCCAGTTTGGAAGAGTATTGTATGCGACCAATACGCAATCAGCCCCTACTGGTATATCGTTTTGTCAACTATTTAAAGAGAACTCAGCGGGGTGGTTTAACTCAAGTACCAACAAAAGATTTGGTACGCTTGGTTTCTGAAGAAGTACTGGCAGAAGATGGTGAAAATAGAGTTAGCTTGGTAGATCAAAATGCCATCGAAGATTATCAACAAGAAGAAAAAGCTCAAGAGCAACAACTACACCGTCAGTTGGTAAAAGAGGAATTTTCCGAATATCTCAAGGAAAATTTGGGAGAAGATGCCACTGTGTGGCTGCAACTGTATCTTAAAGGTTTTACCCAAGATGCGATCGCCAAAAAATTAGGCAAGCCAATCAAAGAAATTTATCGGTTGCGAGAAAAGATTGGTTACCATGCAGTAAGGGTTTTCGCGCTGAAAGATAAACCGGAATTAGTGGCTAACTGGCTGGAAACTTCTTTGCTAGAGCATAATTTGGGGCTAACACCGAAACAGTGGGAGCAATTGCAAGAAAAATTATCCCCGGTGCAAAAGCAAGTTTTAGAGATGTTGAAAATTGGTAAAAATATCGAAGATATTGCCAAACATCTCAAACGCAAAACTCATCAAGTAATGGGAGAGTGGACAAAAGTTTATTTAGCGGCTCAAACTGTACGGGGTGAATAATATTGATTGCTTTGAAGTAATAATTATTCATTCCTCCACTTTCCCTACTCTCCTTGATAGGGAGACTGAGTTAACGTTTCGGATTATTTTTTGTCAGTAATTTAACTTTTATTTACTGAAAAGTCATTGTCAATATAGTGCCAAATGTCGTTAGGAGCGAATAGGATGGAGTGAAACATTAAGCGATTTGACCTATGTTGTCTTCCGAAGGCAAACCAACTGATACCAGTATGGGAACTGCCAATCAAAAGCCATCTAAGACTACAGGGAATGGCGATGCATCATCTTTTAACTTAAATCAACAACTAGAACGCGAACAGATATTTCGACTAATTGAGAGTATCTTATGTTTCGAGGCTTGCCTCTATCATCAAGTTCTACCTTTGAAGTTAGAAGATAATAATTTATTATTGGGCATCGTTAATCCCGGAGACTCGGTGGCGTTAGATTATGTAAATAGCATACTGTCTTACTGTGACTGCACGGTAGACACTCAACTGATAAGTGCCGAAACTCACCGCATCATATTGTCAGAATATCTCAGCTACAAAAATAAATCGGAAGCATCTCAATCAATTTCCGAGCCAGCTGCAGCAGATTCCGTGAATGCTCCAGAAGTTACGAATGAATCATTTCCCGAAGAAGAATCCCAGCCAGGAGATAATACTTTAATACTGTTTGATTCTAATTCTGGAGTTGACTTAGAAAATTTACCTCAAGCCAAAGAGCGCCAGACATCTAATGCGATTAAATCTTTAAATCGCGAAGATTTGGAAGATTTCGACCAAAATATCGGCGGAGATATTTTTGAAGTTGTATCGGCAGAAAATCTACCCGTATTAAGATTACCCCTTCCCCAATCATTCATTGCTGATGAGGAACTCTCCACCCTTGCACCGAAGAAATTACTTCAAGAATTGCTAGCAAGAGTACTAGCAGGGGGTATAGGTCGCTTATATTTAGAAAGACAGCCTTATCAAGGTAGAATTCTGTGGAGTTTAAACGGCATAGTACAATCCGTGATAGAAGAACTTCCGCTATCAGCGTTTCAAGGCGTACTTAATGAATTAAAGCGATTGAATTCTTTACCTATAATCACATTGGCACAAGCAAAACAAGCAGAGACAGAATGTTTGTATCAACAACAGCGTTTGTTATTGCGTTTGCGAGTCATGCCGGGGATGTACGGAGAGGAAGCAACTTTACAAGTATTGCGTGGAGCTGCATTAAAATTTTATCAGCAACAACAGCTAACTCGCCTTAGTCGTGATGCCTTGGGGGTTTCTCAGCAGTTAAGTCACAAAGTACACGAGCTACAGCAAAGATTGGCATTAAATGTACGGGAGTTAGATCCTCGACAAATGGAGGCTTTAAACGCCGTCAACGGGATGATGGAAAATTTAGATCTTTATTTAAAAATACTTACAGATATTCCTTCCGTCTAAATAAATAGTCAGTAAAACCGCTGATGAGTATTTCTAAAGCCCTGTGTTGTAATAGAAGCGTAAACCGTTAACTCTTAACTCTTAGGAGTGGCGGTTAAATAAATCTAAATTTTGAAACCGTAATCTGCATTATTGTATTACGGGTGAAAAATCTATCTATAAAAAACTTTCCCTATCCAGTTTTTTTTATCTATTTGTGGCAGATATTTCATGCAGACAGAGGTTTTCAGTGAAATTTTCCCCTTAATGAGTACGGCTAATCCCCAAACTTTGGAATGGCTGCTTAACGTTGCGACTATGCACGAATATCCGGCAGGGCGAGCCGTTTTAATGGAAGACTCTTGGGGTAATGCAGTTTACTTTATTTTATCGGGTTGGGTAAAAGTCCGACGTACTACCAGTGAAGATACTCGCGCCCTCGCGATTTTAGGTAAAGGCGATTTCTTTGGGGAAATGGCGATTTTAGATGAGTCTCCCCGCTCTACCGATGTAATTGCTCTTTCCCCCGTAGAATTAATTAGCGTATCGAGGGAGAGCTTTATTCAGATATTATTTAAAGACTCCCAGTTACATCATCGAATGTTGCAAC
>ERZ1740062.922-NODE-922-length-13148-cov-15.143588_pt1 | contig 13148 bp, 11 predicted proteins | sample MGYA00581741_ERZ1740062 | MGnify/ENA primary metagenome ERZ1740062 (study PRJEB43018, sample SAMN04849747) | marine metagenome | isolation source: floating plastic debris | place: Pacific Ocean | collected 2008-09-01 | study: EMG produced TPA metagenomics...
CATGACGTGCAATTAAAACCCCATCCTTAGTAATTACCAAATCCGGTTCAACAAAGTCAGCACCACCCGCAATTCCAGCTCGATAAGCTTCCAAAGTATGCTCTGGAAAGTCACCACTAGCTCCACGATGAGCTATAACTAGAGGGTCTTGACCATTAAGAGTCTTCAGATTATTAATATTAGGTGTAGCAATTGGAGCCTCTAAAAGTTTCCCTGTAGAATCGAAGTGTAGCAAATAGGGTCCAAACTCATCTCCAATCCAGATATCTCCATTACCATCAATAATAAAAGACTCAATATCAAAATCAGCACCAGTTAATAACCTTTCGCTGCTTCCTTGATTCGTAATATCAAAAGGTATTAAACCATCAGGGTCAGAAAGCTCTACAAAACCCTCCACATCAATCGACCCATCACCATTTTCTGTTCCAACAAAATTAGGATTAACCTGGTACAAACGCAGCAAATAATCAGCACTATTGGTTTGAGCACCAAAACCATTATCCGACAAAAACCAATAAGAACCATCTACATCCGGAGCAAACTGTACTCCACTAAAACCTTGCACCGGTTGACCATCAAAAGGACCAGTCCGTCCATTTGCAGAAATTGGTTCACCATTACCACCATCAGCACCAGAGTCGGGTCCGGGAGCAAAAGTATCAGCATTTAAAGACGCAAATCCTGTAAGTTTAGCCTTAGTCATTAGGTTTGTGTCCCCGATAATTATAAATTTTAATAATTGATTTCGGCTGGAATTTGGACTGAAATCAATTATCTTCAAACTTATACTTATAATTTCATAGGGAAGTAAAAATATATATGCGTATTCGATTAAGAATAGGTTATATTAACCTTTACAAAACTTAGCAAATTTGCTTCTCCTCAACTCGGCTACACTGGTTCAATCACTTCTTGATATCGTCGTTCCAAGCTTTCTCTATTCCCTTCAATGACAATTGACCGTCGCTTCCGACAATTCTTCGTTAAGTGAATCCTGACTAAGTTGATATTTTTCAAAGTTATCATCTAACTAACTGTATAGAGATTACTGTAGAAGCCAATATAGAACCTCATACAGAACTTCTATTTCAACGTAGAGATAAGTTAGAAACTGCTATTACCAAACTCGAACAGTTAAAATCAGCCTGAATACAAATGCAGGGAAATTAAAAACTAACAGCTACTTCTAAGAAACCAAAGTAATCAAGTTTGATAATGCTTCAGTAGTCTGATTCAGAACCTGACTATTCATAAACTCACTGTAGTCAGCAATGTTATCCAAACCTACTGCATTTAACATTACCTCTGTAACCAACCACGCAGAACTTTTAACTAATAACTTCTTCCATTTTACTCTCATAACAACCCACTAACTCTAGTGTTAATTCAAAACTTTGATTCTAATACGGTAAAACATTAAGTAATGCATCATTATTATTAACAATTATAAACTTTAATTTATTTAAATTACAATAATTAGATATCTCAACTTCAGTAGTAATCGCTCTCCTCAGAAAGTTGGGATTTACGTATTGACAAATTACGTCTTCAGACAAAAAAAGGTAGAGAATAATGAGTATAAAAATTACAAACTACTGTCAAATTTAGCTTTTAGATGAAATTATGGTTTATGCCTTAAGAATTGCAACTTAATCTTAATTATTTCTTTTGATTTTATCTCTCTGTAAATAAATGTAAACTGATGAAAAGATTAATTTAATATAGACTAGGTAAAAAAAATGATTATGGAAGTTCATCAAATAAAAGATTTACTTGATAGTTCTGATCCTCAGAAAAGAATGAAAGGGATGGTGGAGTTGAGGAAGCATCCACCGGAAGTTGTTGTCCCCTTACTAAAGCAACGAATGTATGACAAAGAATTTATGATTCGTTCTTTTGCTGCCATGGGATTGGGTAACAAGCGTAATGATGAAGCTTTTCAAGCATTACTTGACTTACTTGATTATGAAAGTGATTATAACGTCAAAGCAGAAATTGCGAATGCTTTAGCAAAATATGGCGATCGCGCAATTCCCTATGTGATGAAAATATTTCAGCAAGAGACTCACTGGTTGATACGTAAAAGTATATTTGCAGCTTTAGAAGGAACTAGTAATCCAGAAGTTATTTTACAGCTTTGTCGTTGGGGAATAGAAGATGATGACATGATGGTCAAACAAACAGCATTTGAAGACCTAGGACGTTTAAGTAAGACAGAATCTTCTGAAACTGCTCTAGAAATTTTATTAGCTAAAGCCGTAAGTGAGGATAGTTTAGTTCGTGCAGAAGTAGTAAAAGCTCTTAGAAATTTCGATGATAAATCAGCAAAAGTCGCTTTAGATAAACTACGTCAAGATTCTGATTATAAAGTGATTGGTGCAACTTTAGAAGGGCTTTTATAGTAGTTTTCAGGGAGTAATATCGTAGAAAATTTATCAACTACGTTTCCTTGAATAATTCACCTTGAATAATTCCAATACAAATTCCAATACAAACGGAAAAGTATGAGGGATTGCATGAAATACAAAGAGAATAACCGCAAACCTCTCAATCATCAAAGAAAACTATATTCTTGTCCAGAAGTCTTCTAAACTAAGATTGCAGTCTAGTGTGGATATAAATTTCATGTCAGCAGAGCAGGAAAAATCCAAGTCAATAGATGTCTTTGGTGTAGGTAATGCAATGGTAGACATCTTGGCAATGGTAGAAGATGACTTTATCACAGAGCATGACTTGAGTCGTGGTGGTATGACTCTAATGGACTCTGAAAAACAAGGTAAACTTTTACAAGAGTTGAAACATCATTCCTTAGAACTAAGTTCCGGGGGTTCTGCTGCTAATACCATGATAGCGATCGCGCAAAGTGGTGGTAAAGGTTTTTATTCTGGTAAAGTTTCCCGCGATACTAATGGTGAGTTTTATCGTCAGGATTTACTGGAAGCGGGAATTCATTTCGATGTCCATCCGACAGAAGAAGATCGTGGTTCTACTGGGACTTGTTTAGTATTAACTACTCCCGATGCTGAACGTACTATGTGTACTCATTTAGGGGTATCCACAACTTTAGCTCCCACAGATATCAACATAGAAAAACTAGCCCAGTGTAAGTATAGCTATGTGGAAGGTTATCTGTGGGATGCACCAGACCCGAAAAAAGCTTGTATTGAAACTATGGAACAATCCAAGCGTCAAGGTGTCAAGGTTGCTTTTACTTTTTCCGATTTATTTTTAGTAAGTCGCTTCAGCGATGATTTTCACAAGTTAGTCTCGGAGTACTGCGATGTAGTATTTTGTAACGCTGATGAAGTCCGTAATTTCTTTGGAAGCGAATCTTTAGACGAGTGCGCTAGTAAAATTGGGGAACTAGTTGACACTGGATTTATTACTGATAGTGCAAATGGCTGTTTGGTGGTAGAAAATAAGCAGGTTACTCGTGTTCCCGGATTCCCTGTTAAAGCTATTGATACTGTGGGTGCTGGAGATTCCTTTGCAGGGGGAGTATTATACGGACTTACCAACGGTTTAGATGCTCAACAGTCTGCTCGTTGGGGAAACTATATGGCTTCTTGTATAGTACAAGTTCACGGTGCTCGCCTCGATAATTCTATGGCTGATAAAGTTTCTGAAATTGTCAGTAGTTAATTAACAGATTTCTGCCCATCTAAACTATTAGGATACCACGAATATACTGTAGAGGGCGCAAGATTTGCGCCCTCTATTCTCTAAGTAAGTAAACAAAAATATTTACCCTTTTTAAAAACTAAATGAATTAGCCTCAAACCCTTGCGATTGCTTCATTATATGAAATGCTAAACGCAAGAATCAATAAGAATAGATTATTGTCAACAATGTTGAAAACTAGATGCAATAATAATAGAAAACCTCAGTACAGGACAAAAGCTTGCAAAAGTAGACAGGAAAATATACAACAAATAATATTCTATATTACATTGTAGTACACATATGTTTGCCAAAAATATTAACTTAGAATTACTAAAATTTTGTTTATGAATAATACTCGTCTGATCAAAGTTAGTAAATATCTTAGTAAACACCTGCGTCATCAACCAGATAGAATTGGGATTGAGTTGGCTCCTGGTGGTTGGGTGGATGTAGAGTTATTATTAGATGCTTGTAGAAAACATCATTTTCCCATTACCAAGGCACAGTTAAAAGAAGTAGTCGCTCAAAATGATAAAAAGCGCTTTTCTTTTGATGAAACCGGTACTCGAATTCGCGCAAACCAAGGACATAGTGTGAAGGTAGATTTACAATTACAGCCCCAAATTCCTCCTGATGTACTTTATCACGGGACGGGACACACATCTGTACAATCAATTTTGGAGTCTGGTTTATCTAAAATGTCTCGTCATCACGTACATTTATCATCAGAAACAGCAACAGCAAGGAAAGTAGGTTTAAGGCATGGTAAACCTGTAATCTTTAAGATTCATGCTGCAAAAATGTATGAGAGTGGTTATGTTTTTTATTGTTCTGATAATGGCGTATGGTTAGTTGATAATGTTCCATCAAAATATTTACAGCTTCTATAAGTTTGGATATAGTCATGTCAATTAATTTCCATATTATTATCCATGGCTTTCATTGCTACAGGCAATAATGGGGAGTTCTCCTCCAAGCTCTCTCCAAATAGCATCAATGGTTATTAGATATTTTCTTTTTCTAATGACTATAGAAGTATGTTTTAATTTATTTAATGTTTTATCAAAATATACTTAATTTTATAAAAGTTAATTTATTTTTTTGATGTAAAAGGATTTTCTGTAGGAATTATGCACTTGTAAGAAAAAATAAGACTTTGCGATTAATTTACGCAGTAGATAATGATATAAATCCATAGTCAGTAAGGCATTCCTGTAATTAAATTACTCCCTTTAGTATTAAGATTACTATTGGTATTGATATTCAAAAAATATTTTATTATAACAAATATAGATTGTTACATAAACGATTGAAAAATCCCATTAACATAGTAATAGTGATTAAAAAAAATATATTGATGAGCAAAAAATGAATCAAATTCTGGTTGCAGGCTACCGTATTATTCAATTATTAAGTGGAAATGATAACGAAAAAAAATATTTAGCTGAAGATACTAGTAATTTGCATTCACTACCAGTTATTCTTACTCAGCTAAACTCTATTAATGATGATTTAGAAGAATTAGAGAGAATTCAACATTCTTTTCTAAGTGAAGCAGAATTACTAATTCGGATTAGTAAAGGTCATAATCAAATACAAAATTTATTAAACGCCTTTGAAAAAGATAATATTTTTTATTTAATAAAAGAACTAGTTGGAGGTGATTCTATCGAATCAAAGATAGGTAAAAATATTTTACTATCTGAACAAGAAATTATAGATATATTAATCGAAGTATTAGAAATAATTGAATTTATTCATGGTAATGGTGTTATTCACGGAAATATTAGACCAAAGAATATTATTTTTAGAAAATCTGATAACAAGTTAGTTTTAACTGACTTTGGTGCCATTAAACAGGTAATAACTAATATAATTGACGACCCATTATATGCACCAATGGAGCAAAATTACGGTAAATCTTTACTAAATAGCGATATCTATACATTAGGAATTATTGCAATTGTTGCTCTTACTGGTTTACCAGTAGAAGAAATAACATCATTAAATAGCCCTAAAAATCTTTTCACAGGGGAAATTATCTGGAGAAACCGTACCCGAAAAGTTAGTAATCAACTAGCCAAAATAATTAATAAAATGGTTCGTACCGATTACCGCGATCGCTATCAGTCAGCGACGGAGGTTCTACGGGATTTACACCAGATTCAGAAAGGGGAACCGCAACCATTTTTTTCACGATTTAATAGACTTAAGCTAGTTTTAATTTCTCTGATACTTAGCGCGACAACTATTGGTGTGTTAAGTTGGTTGATTCCAGTTTCTAATAATTTAACCTATAGTCTAGAGAATGCTGCCAAACCATTCTATGAACAGGGTGTCGTAGAATATGCTAAAAGTAACTATCAAGGTGCAGTAAATAAGTTTACTCAGGCTATAGAAAAGTATCCTGAATACTCCCAAGCATACAATCGTCGAGCCGATGCTTTTTATAATATTGGTAATTATGATAAAGCTTTAGAAGACTCTACTACAGCAATTCGTTTGAATCCAGAAGACGCAAATGCCTATTATGATAGAGGATTTAGTCTCTACACAATTGGTGAATATAACGGTGCACTAATTGACTATAGAAAAGCTATTAAAATCAATTCTGAAAATGCTAGTGCTTACTATGGTCGGGGTTTAGCAAGGTCAATGATTAAGGAAAAAGATAAAGCAATAGAAGATTTTACTAAAGCTATATCTCTAAACCCTCAATATGGTGCAGCCTATCTAGAGAGGGGTATTGTCCGTCTCCAACTAGGACAAAAATCCGAAGCTCTTCAAGACATGGATGAAGCTATTAAACTTGATACTGTCTTACCTACAGCTTACTATGAACGTGCTAAAGTAAATAATGCCCTCAATCAAAAACAAGCAGCTATAGAAGACTTATCTAAAGCTATTGAGTTAGATTCAAAGTACTTAGAAGCCTATATTGCCAGAGGTGACATTCATAAAGACTTAGGAGATAACCCCAAAGCGATCGCAGACTATAGTAAGGTATTAGAAATTGATCCAAAGTTTGCTGCTGCTTATTTGCATAGGGGAATGTATTACTTCTACTTGAGCAATCCAGAGCAAGCAATTGAAGACTACACTAAGGCTATTGAGTTAGATCCTAAGGAAGCCGCAGCTTATAATAATCGTGCTAATGCTTACCTATTTATGGGGGATTATAATCAGGCAATGGTAGACTACACCAAAGCTATTGAAGCAAACCCAGATTATGCTTTAGCATATTTTAATAGAGCGACATTAGGAACCGATTTAGGTAAAGTCCCCCAAGCTATTGAAGACTTTCAAAAGGCTGCAGATTTATTTTTAGCTAATGGAGAACAGAATAATTATAATGATGCAATGGCAAAAATAAAAGCTTTTAATTAGAGCTTGGATTTATATTAAGTCCGCTTAACGGGACTTTGATATTTTTGAGGTTAAAAATGACCTCAAACCCAAGCGGGATAAGGGGGAAACCCCAACAAGCAAAAAATCGCTGAAACCTAGATATATCAATAAAACAGGTAAATCGATGTAAAACAATTGCTACATAAGGATTTAGAACTATTTTATCGTTGTTTTTTGCCTAAGTCCCGTTAAATAGACATGATACCCGAGAAACGCGGGAGAAAGATAGCCCCGCATTTTTAAATCGGGGTGGAATTTCGACACGAGGGAATTTATTCGCCGTGTTCTTCAATCAGTAAGTTAACGTAGTCTCTAAGTTTTTTCTGCCAGTCAGGGATATTTTTTAGTTTTTCTTTTTGACCTTCATAACCTTTGAAGCCGATTATCTGTTTATCTAGAGGTCGAGCGTATATTTTTTTAGCACCAAGCTTGTGATTCTTTTGAAAAGGCATTGACAAAGTTGCAGATATTGGTTAACTTATATGTAACACTATTTGACATGTCGGTCAAATGGCTTTAATTAATGAAGGTTTACCGTATCAAAAGCCTCAAAACTACGTAACACAAGGGATTGTTGGACTAGATGTTAATATCTCTAATGTTGCGTTTGTTGCTGACAATAAAGCTGGATTGTTGCCATTTGCGGACAAAGTACCTACATTTGAGCGCGAAATAAAAGCGCTTCAAAGAAAGATGCAGCGTTCCCAAAGAATGCATAATCCAGGTAATTTTGAGCCTGATTTTGATAATAAGGTTGGTAACAAAATTATTCGTAAAAAAGGCAAAGTCAAAAAAGGTAAAAAGCAATGGATAAAAACCCGCAATTATCGCGCCCATCAAGCTAAAAAAGCTGAGTTAGAACGTCGTAAATCTACTTACGCAAAATCTCAAAATCGTAAATTAGTTAATGAGATTTTACGTCATGGTAATCAGATAAAAACTGAGAAAGTGAGCATAAAAGGCTGGCAAAAACTTTACGGTAAAGCAATCTCTGCCAAATCACCAGGATATTTCCAATCAGAACTTAAACGCAAGGCTGAGAGTGCTGGCGGTTATTTTCTAACATTTTCTACTCAAAAAACCGCGCTGTCACAAACACATTTAGATGGCACTCGTACCAAGAAAAGTCTATCTCAACGGGTACATAAAGATGTAACCGGATTTGTGATGCATCGTGATTTGTTCTCTGCATTTTTGAGTAGATGTGTGTATAACGATTCGCTTTCATTGTGGGATGCTCAATGCGAGTATCCGGGGACGGAGCCGTTCTTGTTGGACGCATGGAAGCAATATCAACAATCTGCAAATCGAGTAACCGAGTGTGAAAGTAGGAACGGTTATAGTTCCTCTGAGCAGATGTCCAATGAAGTGCTAACTTCTAACCAGATAAGCCAGAAGGGCTACAAGTTAGAAGGTAATGCCTGAATCGCCGTCTATTTATAGCGGCGAGTGGCTCAATAAAGCCTTGATTATAATCCTGAATCCCTGTTTACATTTCTAAATATCACCTAAAAATACCTGAATCTGATCGACTTCAATATTAAAAGGTCTAACATTCAAATCGTTAGAAGAAACTATAGTGTCCCCTACAATTTTTCCATATTCATCACTATATTTATTTATCAGTTGTTGGGATTCTTTGCTATCTTTCATGCCTAAACGCAAAAGTATTTTATTCTGATACTTGGACAACTTAGTATCTTGTATCTGTACAATACCAGCGAAATCCCAAGCGAGTCCGGAAAACTTAAACTCCCCTAAAACATTTTCTAATTTTTTTATAGATGTTCCAACACTTATTCCTTCTGGGGTTTTCCATTCACTTCCAAGTACGACTATATTAGTAAGTTGCTTGCGAGTTTCATCTTTCCATTCCACTATAAAATAATCTTTTTTCCCCTCATTTACCTTTGTTACGGGAACTTTGACTGTACCTTCAGCTTTAAAAGCGGTATCGTCTTTGAGATTAGATCCTCCAAATTCTCTAACTAAATCTGCACGGGTAGTTTTTTTAGTAACGACTCCAACCCTTTCCCCTGGAACAATCAAATTATCTTTCTGTATAGAGTTTGAAGATATTTTTTGAGTTTCTTGTCGTCGATTACTTTTCTGGGTATCTTCTGTTTGAATATCTTTCCTAACTTCAGATACCGATGCAGTTTCATTCGGTATAGGAACAGTTACTTGTTTTTCAAATCCACTATTGCTTAGAGTATTTTTAGATCCAGTATTCTGTGGTGACTCACCTCCATTACATCCTAACAATAAACCCATAATTCCAACTATGACTGTGCTCTTTTTCAAATTCATGAGGCTAAACTAATATAATTTGTGATTAATTTACAATGGACATGATATTACGTATAAAAATTGCGCAAATAAAATTGATGCAATCTTACTAAAACTAGAAACTAGAAACTAGTAATTATTAATACACAACAGAAAGTTATTATTCCTAAATATGAAGTATAAATTTTCTTCTAAATTATAAAGTAAAAAAATATTTTATACCTGAGTTCACAAACTATTTTCTCGAACAAAAATATTGTTACTCATATATCCTTATTAAAGCTCACTCAGAACTAACTTTAGAAAATTGTGTACTCAGCATTAGAACAAAAGTACCGCCGTATCCAGCGAGAGCTAACTTTAGGAGGGATTTCCCTCGGTGGGGTTTTTCTCACAGGTACTCTTTGGTATAGGTTTGTAGAAAGATGGTCTTGGTCAGATGCTATTTATATGACTGTCATCACCTTATCTACCGTTGGTTTTAGCGAGACACAATCTTTGGGTCATCGGGGAAGGTGGTTTACTATTGCCCTAATTTTTATGGGTATCATTACAATTGGTTATATTGTCAACCGATTTACAGAAGCACTTATTCAAGGATACTTTCAAGAAGGAATTCAAATACGAAGGCAAAGACGTTTGATGGAATCACTTTCGGAACACTATATATTATGTGGTTTTAGTCGTACCGGTCGCCATATTGCCAAAGAATTTACAGCCGAATGTGTAGAGTTTGTGGTGATTGATTCAGATACAGAATCTGTAGAAGTTGCTAAGGAAAAAGAATATAAAGTATTGCAAGGAGATGCAACTTTAGATGAAACTTTAATAAAAGCTGGTGTTGAGAAAGCTGCTTGTATCGTTGCAGCGTTACCCTCGGATGCAGAAAACTTATACATAGTACTTTCAGCAAAAACTCTTAATCCCCAAATCCGAGCGATCGCTAGGGCTAGTACGGAGGAAGCACTAAAAAAGCTACAGCGTGGAGGTGCAGATGTAGTTATTTCCCCTTATATATCTGGTGGTAGAAGAATGGCAGCAGCTGCTCTTAGACCACAAGTAATGGACTTTGTGGATGGGATTATTTCTGGGACGGATAGGGAACTATATATGGAGGAGTATTTAGTAGACCCTAGTATATGTCCGATAGTTGGTCAAACTTTGTTTAAAGCAAAGTTACGGATGCGCACTGGAGCATTAGTATTAGCAATTCGTCGTCATGATGGAACCTTAATTGGTGGACCCACAGGAGACACTGTTTTAAAATCGGGAGACTTATTGATTTGCATGGGAACCGCAGAACAATTACGTATCCTCAATCAAATTTTGGGACCTATTGGTTCTCGAAAGTTACGTAAACCCAGGAAGTAATCATAGCTGTTTATAACTATTTACTTAAACTATTCCAACCATGCATCGGCGCGATCGCTCTGATGTACCATTCAAGAATAACTGGTGGTGCTTGGGATATCAAAATACTCGGATAAACAGCCATTCCCCATTCTGGATGTACCAAGAGACGACATTGATTATGAATTACGGCATAACCTAATAATGCTTTCACTACTGCGGTATCATCATGAGGTACTTGACCGGGAGGTGAGAACAAAGGATAACCGGTACGTGGGTCTATTATCTCTGTCCCATAACTTTTACCTTGGGGAGTATCACGGAAATTAAATGCGATATCACAGCCAAATCTCATGAATTTTTCTCTGAGTTTTTGTTTTTCTTCTTCTACCTCTTTGGTAATATCTGCAAGTTCACATTCTGACTGTTGTAATACGATTGCTATCCAAAAAGAAGTTTGGCTATCCCAGTTTGGCAATATCTTTTTACAGTTAATGCGGATATAATTACTGGGTGGATGGATAGAAATTTCAACTTTTTGTCCCGTATCACTAATCAAGTTAATAGGACAAGTTGTCTGAGATATGTAGGCACTAGGGTGATTCACTAACAACTTAATTTATTTTTTCAAGTTTTTTTTAATATCATCCTTAATATTGATAATAGCTCTTAAGGTTTCATTAAAATAGTTAATTTTTAGTACATTATTTAAATGTAGTTTAATTAAATATTAATTATCCATTAAAAAAGGTTGTCCTTAATAATTTTTTAATATTTTGACAAATTAGTTAGGGTAAATCCAAAGCTATAGAGCAAAAAAGTTGATATGCTGCCATAATTTCGGGTTAAGAATTTTTTTTAAATTTTCTCAGGACTTACGCAAAATCAAAGTAATTCTGTCCGAGACGTTTGCGTAGCATTTCCGTGCTTGACTTTCCGTTTGCGACGTATAAGCTCTGTCGAGCATGCTCCGAAGAAGGCTGTGTACCCTACGGGAAGCTCCGCTAAGGTAATGATAAGTGTTTAACCGGACATCATATAATACCTGTCAGGCTGGGTTAGGATTTTTGAAGGGGACGATATATTTGTTTTTGCGATGGTATATATCGCAGTCTTGGAGAGAAATATAGCAGCTATGATATGGAGATTTTCACGATAGTCTTTTCAGAAATAACGAGAACGACGATGCAAAATTACCCAGATGACAACGGGAGTACCAATCAAAGCAGTAACAGAATTTAAAGGTAAAACAGTTTCACTTCCCGGTAGCTGGGATATCAAATCTGCAATCAATGCTAGTATTGCACCCATTATAGCTACAAGGGGAATCAGTATTTTATGGTCTACAGTTTTAAACAAATTGCGACACAGATGGGGAACTACAACACCTAAGAATCCAATCGGACCGCAAAAAGCAGTAATCGCACCTGCTAAAATTGAAGCACTGGTGATAATCCAGAATCTTGTTTGTTGTACTGCTAAACCCAAAGTTTGAGCCTGAGATTCACCTAAAAGCATCACATTTAGGGGTTTTGATAATAGCAAAGCTATAATTAATCCTAACAGTATTACAGGCGCTAAAATTACCATTTGTCGCCAAGTGACACCCCCAAAACTCCCAAATGTCCATTGTAAATATGATTGGATTTGATTATTTTCACTAAGATGCAGCAAAATACTTACAATGGCATTAGTTGCATAACCAAATAATAATCCTAAAATTAATAGAGTCATAGAATCTGGTATGCGATGAGATATTAATAGCACCATTCCTAATACCAATGCTGCACCCAAAATCGCTGCTATAACTAAACCATTATCCCCTATTATCCCTAAATTTATTAATATTGTACTTATACCTGTAGTATTGGCTGCAAGTACTACAAGCGCAACTCCTAAAGAAGCACCGGAAGTAATTCCTAATACAAATGGTCCCGCTAGTGAGTTTTTAAAAAGTGTTTGCGTTTGTAATCCGCTTACACCCAAAGCAGCACCTGCTAAAGTTGCAGTTAAGGCTTTTGGTAAGCGAAATTTGAGAATAATAGTAGTCCAAGTAGCTTTTTGAGCTTCTCTTCCTAAGAGAATAGTAACAACTTGTGGAATCGGAATATTAACAGAACCGAAAGCTAAATCTAATAAAAATACAAAAATTAGGCTGCTGAGTAAAATCGTGAAAATGATGAATTCCCAACTTTTTTTGTTTTGATTTTTTCTGCGTAAATATTTATCTTTATTTTTACCCATTCGCTATTCCCAATTTCTTACTCCTTTTAATCCAGCTTCTGATAAAAGAATAACTGATGATTTGGCAATAATTCTGGATGAAAAATTTTAATTAAATCGGCTAAAATCAAATCGGGATTACTTATTCCACCTTCCCAATAATCATTACCTCCATTTTCATTTAAACGAGCATTGTTATTATAAACATTACC